>Ga0074199_1000045_pt1 | contig 301263 bp, 274 predicted proteins | sample EPASupsiteSAE347_FD_64528 | JGI IMG/M metagenome (GOLD analysis project Ga0074199, IMG submission 64528) | Bioremediated contaminated groundwater from EPA Superfund site, New Mexico - Sample SAE3-47 | ecosystem: Environmental > Aquatic > Deep subsurface > Groundwater > Contaminated ...
CAGGTCGGGTTTATGGTCGGTTATGGCGCGCGTCATGTCCCAGAGCTTCTCCATACGACACCCTTCTTCCATCTTGTCCAAAAGTTTGTCCAGGAACCCGAAGAGATCGGCTCTCCAGTCGCTCCCTGCCTGTGCACTGCTTTTCGATTTCGTGGGAAAGGCCAGAACCTGCATGCTCTTCTCCTTTATGTCTGGTTTCCCACGATGTCTTATCTCAAGATGTCTCTAATGTCTAGAACTTTCAATTGGCTCTTGGCTGTATTACTGGCCTATTCGAGAATAGTTCTCTTATTAACAACCAGGGAATGCACCCAAAGACAAGAGGGTTGGGTGTGGCCAATGTGGCCCGGTGTGGCGGGTGTGGGAAAACTAGAGCCTGGCAAGTCGACCTAATTCATTCACAGCTCTTAAGACTCCAAATCTTTTGACTAACATCGACAACTTGATTCTTTCGCATTCTAATTTCCACAAAATCACCAGTATTTAAGGTGCTCAAAGATGTCTCTTTGCAGTCTTGGTTCAGTATTCGCGTTCTTTCATTTAGTGGAAAGATTTGGGTTTGTCCAAACCCATCAATAGTAATTCCACTCTCAGACTTTTCTAGAATTCGACCAGAAATACTCTTTAGACTATCCTCCGCTTGTTCCAAAATGCGATAAATTTCCTCCTTGCTTCCTGAAAGAGAGGGATCGGACTTCAAAATAATGTCCACAATTGTTCGCTGTCCGTTAGAAGCAGCTGCGATAAGCGCTTCCCGAGTATCATTACACTGCGCAGATATATTAGGCCTATTTTCTTTACATTTTTCTAAGATGATGGAAACCACCCCAGTGTGGCCATTCACCGCAGCTGCCATCATAGGAGTAAAGCCAGTTTTTGACCTTAACCCTAAATTACACCCGCTATTTACAAGTAGTTTCGTAACGGCATAGTGCCCCTCTTTTGAAGATAGCAAAAGAGCAGAAACTTTATCATTTGATGTCAAATTGATATTAGCGCCATTTTTAATAAGGATACTAACAATCACATCAAAACCGTTCTCGGACGCTATCATCAGAGGGGTTCGGCTATTTCCTTTCGAATCATTATAAAAGCTATTGATATCAAATCTACTATTGTTAATCAAATTCCTAACTTCACTAGCCGAATTGCTTTCAAGCGCCTTAATTAACTCATTCGAATCGCAGTACACCACTGGCTGCCAAAAAATTAAGAAAAACATAAACAAGCAAATTACACACTTGAATTGTGACATACATATCTCCGAATCTAGCATTTAAAAATAATACAATAAGTTTTCTCACTGATTCGACTCAGCGATTAATACATTACGTTCATTTTCATATTTGATTTTCTCAATTCTACACTGGTTAATAACATCCCTCGCTTCCCCCGTTGTCATACTTAGCGAATCAGGGATTTGGTATTGCATTCGGAGATTGTCAATTTCCGTTCCTAATTCTATGATATACGCATCAACATTCCGGCGTAAACTAAAAGCTACCCCCAGAGTGCCAAACGGAAGTCCCCACACATCCGAACTCGTTAAGGGGTCGATTCCTGCTCTGGTAAGTGCATCCCCGATTCTCGCCTTTTCTTTCCCCGGCGGGTAATCAGTAGAATCGGGATACTCATCATTCAATATTTGTTTTGCTCTTCGCAGTTTCCGCCTTCGTTCCTCCAAATCGAGTATCTTAGCCAACGCCTCATGCTTCTTAATTTTGGCGTCAAGTTCTTTGATCGAATTATTCGTAGCCTCCAAGCGTGCTTTCTTGCTAGTTTGTGAAGGAGCGTTTAAATATTTTTCGATTGCATTTATAACACATGTAGTGTAGATCTTATATATTTCAACACCGCTTTGTTTATCGGTAATCTTTTCAAGAATCGCTCCAACCTCCTTAGTCGCAACCTTTGCGTCGATATTGCTTCCCAGGTTTGTTTTTCGCCATTTAAGCAACTCCAACTCGATTTTTGCCTCGAATTCTCTTGTTTCCCCTAAAGCACAAACATTACGCACACCTTTTATCTCTTGTTCGTTAGGCAAGCTGGCTGCAAGTATAGGTGTCGACATTGCCATTATCAGAATTAAGTGCATAGCGAGCTTCCACTGCATTTGACTCTCCTGTTCTTGGCGACTTATGACTCTTTCGAATTCTATCTAGCCCTAGAACATTGCTTCATAGATTAATTCTATGAGATAGTAAGTCACAAAATACTACAAAAATAGAATTGATGTTAATGGTTTTTCTCTTATAAAAGCAAAAGCTTGCGGTATTTAAAAAATGCCACCAGATCCAAGAAATTTAGATCCTTATACACTGGAAATCCACTCCTGTAAAGGATATTCACTCTTCATTATTTGGGCCAAAAACAGCCCTTTAAGCTTCATTACCCGTGAGTTTCCGGTAAGCCAGCATGCAAAGGTTGAGAAGGAGGGATATGATCGGCTGAACGATTTGGGAGAAAGGAGATCAGCCGATGCAAGAGAAGAATGTGCTGGAGATCGAGAGAAAGCTTGAAGGAGTTCGCACAGCGTTCGAGCAGTGGCGGAGTGTACGGAAGAAGAGGGAGCGTATTCCCGGGAATCTATGGGAAGCTGCGATGGATCTTTCTACGGACTATTCCACGTGTCGAATCGCAAGAGCCCTCCGATTGGACTACAAGGAACTGAGGCACCGCATTCGTGAGCGGTCTTCGGGAAGCAGTTCGGGGGAGTTCATCGAGCTGAAGGCTGAACAGTTTTTTCCGCCGATGCACTGTGTGGTGGAGATCCGGTCCCCCGGCGGTTTCGAGATGAAGATCCAGGCGGACGGCGCCTTTCAGTCCCAGTTGCCTCATCTCATGGGTTTGTTTCTGAGGGAGGGGCGATGATCCAGATAACTGCCCAGATGCGTATTCTGGTTTGCGTCGAGTCCGTTGATTTTCGGAAAGGGATCGATGGATTGTGCCGGGTGTGCCGAAAGGAGTTGGGGGCGGACCCATTTTGCGGGACTCTCTTTGTTTTCCGCAACCGTTCGAATATGGCGTTGAGAATCCTGGTCTACGACGGTCAGGGATTCTGGCTGTGCCACAAGAGGGTCGGTCAGGGGGTCGGGCCACGTCAATATCCTGGGTCGGTCAGGGGGTCGGGCCACGTCAATATCCTGAACTATCAGGTAAAAGTCTGAGTAACGAGTCTTTATAGAGGCTTAAGACACTGTTTTCGGTCACAAAATGTCCTTCTAAACCGGCTTGAAGCTCACAGGGGGTGGATTTTATGCCGGAAATCTCTCCGATGCTCTCAACCATCACAACCGGGGAGGTAGTGGACGAGTATTCCACACCAAAATATCCAGATTTGCCTGAGGGTTCTCCGATGGTTGAAACCGTCGGGAAGGTTACCGGGATGAAATCAGTATTTGCCATTGATTCCTCTCTCTCCCTCTCGCCAAGACGTCCGATCTTGTTGTACCCTCCATCACGATTTACGAGGTCTTCAAGGTGGTTCTGCGGCAACGCAGCGAATCCGACGCCCTGCAATCCGTAGCGCTCATGCAGCAGGGTTTCGTTGTAGACCTCACAACAGACATCTCGATCATGGCTGCAAAAGAGAGTGTCAAGTGCCGCCTGCCAATGGCTGATAGCATCATCCCGCCAACCTCACACGTGTATGGAGCAACCGTATGGACTCAGGATTCCGATTTCGAGGGAATAGACGGGGTCCAATATGTCGCGAAGAAGAACGGATGACCTTGCCAGGCTCTATGATATGAGAATAGCCGATGTGCCTTTCGAGTACCCGGATCGAGGGGTCTCCAATGGTTGAAGCTACCGGGGAGGTAGCAGGCTGGATGTGGATCAGGAAACACACCAGCTTTGTCCACGGCGTATTCTATTTACTTGCGGTCAGGTGGGAATAGTCCAGCGGGGGAATCCACACCGTAAATCGGGCTGTCGCCGTCAGGACGCAACCCTGGACTGTTTAATGGAAATCTTCTTGCACGGGATCATCAGGCAATAACCGTGCGCAGTGGACAACGGCAATTATGTCTATTTGATCCTGCTTCACCCGATAGATGATGCGGTAAGGCGCTTCGATGATTTCCCGGACATCCTTGGCGTCATATTGCTGAACCTTACGGCCCGAAAAGGGATAATCGGAGATTTGTTCGGAATGGCGGGTGAGCTTGTCGACCATGCCTTTGGCGTACAAAAGGGAGTTGAGGGCAATATGTTCATATATGTTGACAAGGTGATCAAGGGCGTTTTGTGTCCAGTGCACCTTCATTCCGGCAGTCCGAACCTTCGGCGAACTTCCTTCACATCTACCGTTTTGCCTTGATTGCTGTCTCTTATGCCAGCTTCAATGGCTTGCCGGACATAGATCTGGTAGATAAGGTCTTCCCACGTCGCTGAATCCGGCAAGTTCTCAAGCAGCCGGCGCGCTTGCTCCTTAATCCCTTCGGTTTGCATTTCTTTTGCCTCCACAAAAAGTCCGTGAATTCCATGGTGACTCTACCTGCCCTGAAATAATATAGCAAAAGTGCCGCCGAAAGCAAATCTTCCGAGAGTAGCTTGCTTAGACTGCAAACCCCAGAGGGCTCTTCCATGACTGAAACCATGTAGGACGGGTCAGGCTGGGTGTGGATCAGGAGGATCAGGTGATTTCGCCACAGGATATTCCATGACTTGCGACCACGTGGGACGGGTCAGAGGGGGGCGCCGGGTCACGAAGATCATGTGATTTTCCGTGGATTCACGGACGATTGAGACCATATATGAGGGAGCAGGCTGTTGATCCGTCCCCGATGGTTTCAATCATCGTGGACCCCTTGGGCAGGATACAGAGCATGCGGTTCAAAGGCCCCGAACAGTTTCCTTTCAGGTCTCGATGCCCCTTGGACATGCTTTTTCGCTGTCGCACGAATCTTTTTGAATTGAGCAGGGAAAGAATATAGTATCAGAAGGCCGTGGGCGCTGCACTCGCCCATCGAATATTCAAAGGGTTTGAGCAGTCCCCTTGTACGGTCATTTGTGATGCCGAAAAAGTGCTTTTGAAGCCACAAGAGCCACGCTCTCGACAATAGTTCAGGAGAATTGAGCGTCTTGCCGCGGCCGGACCCCGGACAGACCCCTCGGCCAGAACAAAGACAGGTTCGTTGTCTTCGCTTCCCCGGCACTGGCGAAGATGAGATTTGATCCGGGTATAATAAGTGAAAGTTAGCGAGCCTGGACTATGAGCATTACACTCTGGACTTTGACGAGATAGGACCATGGACGTCCCTTTAAACCCTGAGCTTGAACTGGCCCACGATTTTGTGGAGTACACCGACCGAAATGTTTTCCTGACGGGCAAGGCCGGCACCGGCAAGACCACCTTTCTCCACAACCTGAAAAAGAGTACACACAAACGAATGATCGTAACCGCCCCGACAGGCGTGGCGGCCATCAACGCCGGCGGTGTCACCCTCCATTCGTTTTTCCAGTTGCCTTTCGGTCCCTGCGTGCCGGGTAGCGAACCTCACGACCGCCTCAATCAACACAGGTTCAGCAGGGAGAAGACAAATGTTGTAAGAAGTCTGGACCTCCTGGTCATTGATGAGATCAGCATGGTACGGGCTGATTTGCTCGACGGGGTAGATGGGGTCCTGAGGCGCAGCCGGCGCAGCGACCTGCCGTTCGGCGGGGTCCAGCTTCTCATGATTGGCGACCTGCAGCAGCTCTCCCCGGTTGTCAAGGAAGATGACCGGGCCATCCTGCGGGAGTTTTATGATTCGATGTACTTTTTCGGCTGCCGCGCCCTTAGCCTTTCAGAGCTGGTGGTAATCGAGCTGAAACGCATCTACCGCCAATCGGACATCCGCTTCATAGACCTCCTGAACCGGGTGCGCGACAATCGGCTCGATCAGGCTTCGCTGCAAGAACTCAACAGCCGTTACCGGAAGGATTTCAGGCCCGACGAGCACGAGGGCTATATCACGTTGAGTACTCACAACAGAAGCGCCGATGCTATCAACGAAGCCAGGCTCAAGGGTTTGCCGGATAAACTGCATTCCTTTCATGCGGAAATCGAGGGGGATTTTCCGGAATACTCGTATCCGACTTTGCCTGCGCTCACCCTGAAAAAGGGCGCTCAGGTGATGTTCGTCAAAAACGACCCTTCGCCCGAAAAACTCTATTTCAACGGCAAGATCGGCAGGATCACCCGGATCGGCGACCGGTCGGTTTCCGTCAAATGCCCCGGCGATGACGGGGAGATCACGGTGGAACCCGCAATTTGGGAAAACATCAAGTACCGGATCGAGCCCACGACCCGAGAAATCACCGAGGACAAGGTCGGCAGATTCGAACAGCTCCCCCTCAAGCTGGCTTGGGCCATCACCATTCATAAAAGCCAGGGACTGACATTTGAGCGGGCCGTCATCGACGCCGGGGCTGCTTTTGCCCACGGCCAGGTTTACGTTGCCTTGAGTCGCTGCAAAACCTTCGAAGGCCTGGTGTTGAGTTCGCCCATTCCAGCCCGCGCCGTAAAGACCGATAGGGCCGTATCCCAGTTTATCGTCGAGACGTCCGAGAACCCACCTTCCGTAGAGAAGCTCGAAACAGCCAAAATCCTCTATCAACAGCGGTTGCTCACCGAATGCTTCGACTTCGCACGGCTGCGCTCGTTGCTTGGCCGTCTTATGCGAGTGCTTCGCGCCAATACCGGGTCAATCAGGGTGTCGGGCGCAGGGGACCTTCACGAACTGGAGGACAAGGCAGGGGCAGAGATATTCGTGGTCAGCGAAAAGTTCCACAGGCAATTGAGCGGGCTCTTCGTGGAAGACAAGCTGCCTGAAGCCGATCCAGCCGTACTTGAGCGCGTAACCAGGGCCGGGGTCTATTTCGAGGAAAAGCTCGAATCGATTCTAGGCGACTTTCTCACTATCCTGCGGATGGACACGGATAACAAGGGGCTCGCAAAAATCGCCGGCGATGCCCTCGACGAACTCAGAAAAGAGACAGCAGTGAAGCTTGCGGCGGTCACGAGCTGCAAGCCCGGCTTCTCTCCTGCCCGCTACCTGCGCGCCCTGTCTTCCGCCGAAATAGAATTGAAACCCGATAAGGAAAGAAAGAGCAGGACCGCCGAATATACCGCCTCCGAGATCGGCCACCCGGAACTCTTCCAGGCGCTCAAAGATTGGCGCGCCGCCAAGGCCGGGGAAGCCGGTGTCCCCAACTACCAGATTCTGCACCAGAGGGTGTTGATCCAGATCGCAGCAGCCCTGCCCGACAGGCCGGCGGCCCTGATGAGCATCAGGGGGATCGGCAAACGCCTCTTCGAAAAATACGGGAAAGAGCTACTGGCCCTGGTTTCTTCTTACCGCCAAATGCAGCGGATCGGCGAGCCCCGCCTGCCGGTGGCGTCGTCCGCTCCCGAGCCTCGCGCCTGGGATGGGAAGCCCGCTGCAAAAGATACCAGGCAAGTTACCCTCGAGTTCTTCAGCAAGGGGTTGACCGTTGATCAGGTGGCCCGGGAGCGGGGCCTGACCCCTTCGACCATAGAAAACCATCTGGCCTGTTTTGTGGAAACCGGCCGGATCGACATCAAAAGGCTGCTCCCCGAGGAAAAGCTCAAAACCATCGACCGGCAACTGATGGCGATGAAGGACAAGCCGCTCGGGGAGATCAAGCAAGCCTTGGGCGAGGACTATTCATACGGCGAAATCAGACTGGTCCAGGCCCACCGGAAATACCTGGCAGTCAGGGACGCTGCAGAAGAACCTCATGCCTGATCCCCGGAATGGTGTTGAAGATGTTTGAGCATTTTACTCTTGAAGCAAGAGACTTGTTCTTCTATTCGAATACAAACTGATTTGGACCGAATGCAGCATAAAAGGTTTTGGAACTGACACATGGTGAGGAACGGACGGAATATGGCGAAAGTTGGAAGAAATGCTCCCTGCCCTTGTGGGAGCGGCAAGAAGTACAAAAAGTGTTGTCTCGCCAGGGAAGAGGAAGCGAGGCGATCCCGTTTGGAGGACCTGGAGAGGAGACAGCTTCAAGTCAAAAGACAAGCCGAAGAAGAGGACGAGCTTTTCGAAGACGCACTCGATGAGGAGGAATTCGAAAATGAACTCTACGATGAGGCTATAGACGAGATGGACGGGGAAGAGGAAACCGATGAGCCCTTCGAGGACTCGAAAGCGGAAAGCAGACCGCGCAAAAGAGTGCCTGAGGAGATTCCCCGGATCAGCGACGCAGAAGAGGAGATCGTCGTTAAGTGGTGGGAAGAGTACAAGAAAATGTTCGGGAATGAGGAGATCAGGCAACATCTTGAGGACTTCCTGCGTGACCATCCGAAACTGGTTCCGAATCTCGAGTTGCACATAGAGGTGTTGTTCGAGCTGGGCGCGGGCTATGTCAAGCAAGGCAGGAACGCCGAGTATATCGATCTTCTATTGAAAATGCGGAGCCGGTTCGCCGATTCCTATCTCAAGAGCTTTGGCTACTATGATCGTGACATAATCAGTCATAAGATTACCATCGGCCGCAAAGACGAGGCAGCGAACTTTCTCAACTACTTCAAGCAGTACCCTGAACACGATCCGGACAACCTCTTCAAAACCATTGAATTCATGATGGCAAACAATTGCCAGGAAATGGTCACCGATTTGGTCCAGGACGTCTATTACGATGTATGTACATCTCCGGAAACCTTTGGAGGAAATGAACTCATCGACATCTTGGCCATGGCGTACATGGCTCCTTTTCTTAAGCATGGTTTCACTGATGTAGACCTGGAGGAATTGGCTTCCAAGTTAGGGACCATAAGAATCATCCTTAATGACGAGTTCTATCAGCCTGATTTTCTGAGGCAGCATTTCGAACTCATTCTGAATAGCCGAGAGAAATGGGATATAGACGACTGCAAAACGAGGAGCAAGGTAATCGATCGATACTATGAAGTGAGTCTCAATTTCATGGGATTCCTCCACGAACGGAAGGGAAAAGACTGGTTGGCGGCCTACTTCTACAAAAATATGATCTTCAGGTATCTCGTCAATGTCATTCCGGAAAGAAAGCGCCCAAAGCAAACGTTTGTTTTCACCAAGAACAAGATCGAAACGACAATTGCAAGAACCTGCAAGTCTTTCATATTTCTGGACAGCAGATCTGCCATGGTTTCCCTGAATTCCATATACTGGTTTGCTGAATACCTTGAAGGAACAGGATCCATCACGCAAGAACAAAGAGTTATGATTCAAAGGTGGTGCGTCGAACTCTACAACGAGGGGTTTCCCGGTCTATTGAGAACCGACTTGTCAGCCAAGGCTTTTGAACGGTTCCCTCTTTGATGGCGCTGTATTCTTATCCGTGCCTGGACTTCCCTTTCTTGTCGCGCGTTCGCACGCCAATGTCCCTCGAATTCGGCTTCCTCGCAATGTTGCAGACGCGGATGGACTTCCACGTGGGGCAATGAAACTACTACTGTAAGATCCTCAAAAACGACACCCTTGGGCGGTTTCGCCATGCTGGGGCAAGGGTTTGAACTGTTCAACGAAAATCAAGGATCACAGAGACGGAGTCTTCTATCCGGGATTCCTTTTTGCGGGCCATTTGAATCGGTATTTCTCCATACGCTTTTGAAAAGACAAAAGCCGTCTCGGTCCCAGTACAAAACCTTGAGTATCGTGCACTGCCGGTTGCAGAAAACAAACAGGTGACCGGAAAAGGGATCGAGATCCAAAGATCCTTCCACCAGCATTCGATTCAAGGGACACATCTCTCTCTTCAGGATGGCTGATGGTCGCAAGATTCAGAGGGATACGGGCAGTAGTGTATTTTGACGCAGAAGGAATCTTTAGATTGAGCTTCTCGGGAGGATTGTTTCAGGCGAAGAGACCGTTATTCCTCCCTTGTTCGAGGTGGTGTTTCTCCAGTTTGTGCGTTTTGTCTTCTTCCGGTTCTTCATGGTAATTGCTCGGTTACGACACATTGCGGGTAGTGTTTTTCTCTTCCAGGGCGGCTTCCATGGTCGCGAGCGCGCCCGCGTAGGGGCAATGGTTCCGAACGCCCTGCCGAAAAGGAGGACCCCGTTGCGAGCACGCCCGCGTAGGGGCAATTCATGAATTGCCCCTACCAAGCCATCCGTCCCGCCCTTGCAGCAGGGAATCAGGACCAGCCCTTCATCGGTCGCGAGCGCGCCCTGATAGGGGGAATCTGAGGCACCCGGCAGAGCTTCATTTCATCGGTCGCGAGCACGCCCGCGTAGGGGCAATTCATGAATTGCCCCTGCCAGGCCATCCGCCGCCTGTCAATCTGACGGTCTTCACGACCCCCAACCAGTGAACGGATACCAGAGATGGAGTTGTCCAGGCAGGTTTGTGTTCGGTGAATGCAAGGCATTCGGGAGCCCTCGCCGTCATCTTTTACAGACCTCCTCGATTTTTTCGCGGCTGAGATTATCACTACCTGAAAAAACCACCTGCTAGTGTCGGCCATGGAAGAAGTGCAGGAACCAGGTAAGCCCGGAAGCTCCGGGATGGGACAGGAAGTTGATCCGGCTGCCCGGCGCTTTTGAATTGTACGGGTTTCACAGGCGGCACCCACCGAACAGACAACGGAAAGGAGCAGCATGGCGTATTCTGCGGTAGTTCGCGAACGTGCGGAAAATCTATTCGTCATGGAAGGCATGACCTGCGCCGGGGTGGCCGAACTCACCGGGGTCACCGCCCGCCAGATCGCCAACTGGAGCAATGAGGACAATTGGCAGGAAAAGAGGCGGGAATACCGGCGCGCTTTTGGCGAGATCAAACGAAACCTCGTCCTCCTACGAAGACGCCTGCTCGCCGAGGCCCTCGAAACCATGGACCCGAAGACCATCTGTGCCGTCGCAAGGTTGGAAAGCGCAGCGCGCGACAGAAAGGAGAACGCGGAATTCCCCGCCGGGCTGCTGGGCGATGAGGAGAGACAGCCCGTCAATACAGCCAGGGAAGCTACACTTGCGATGCAGGAAGCTCTAAAAAGAAAGATGAACGCCATCTTCGCCCAACCCGAGAGACTGACGCCCGACGTCATCAAGGAAATCAAAACCTCCCTGGACTTGATCGACGGCCTGAAAGGGCATTACGGCATGAAGGAAAAGGAACCCAAGGGCCTGAGCGACGAAATGGTCAACGAGATCCGGCGAAAGATCCTCGGGTGCAAGGGACCCTTCCCGAAACCAGGTGAGAAATTGGAGGAAAGAAAAAGCCGGAAAGAGGAAGAAATTGCTCCTGAACCGAGGGATAAAAGGAAAGAAACGTGAAGAGAACATGAAAGAAAAGTGAAATTCCACAAGGGGCGCGGATGGGAAACCATGCGACATTGCTCATGAATTGTTCGAGGTTCGATCTGTCGTTTCTTTTGTGCGTCAGGGAGCTGAAAGCCACGGACAACAAGTCGCACGTGTCACCCGTGGTGGTCTGACTGGGCTTTTCAATCCGACACCGGTCAACGATGCACTCACAGTATCTTCAGTGGACCAGTCGTCAAGCGGGCTGCACTGTGACGGAGATGTGCCCCCGCTGTTCCCAGCATTGTTGGGAAGGCTTGATCGTAACTTCCACATCCTGCCCAAGTGTCGTTAAAAACTCCATCAGACGCCCCACGGAAACCGATACGGGGCGGCAGCGCATAAGCGCTGACACCTGAGCCTGTGTGGTTCCAAGCAGTTTCGCAGCCTCGACTTGGGTCAATCCCCTGCCTTTCAGAAGACGGTAAATCTGAACCGTCAGCCTGGCTTTAACAAGCTCTTGCTCTGAATTGGGGAATCCAAGATCAGCAAAAACGTTACCATTGCTTTTCTCGTGATCTATTGCCATATCTAAACCTCCTTGTTCCTGCCGATGTAGAGGCTCTCTGCTCGCTTCAATCGGTTGCGGATCAAGTCCATGTCCTGCTTGGGCGTCGCAATCCCATGCTTTGCCTTCTTCTGAAAGACGTGCAGAACATAAATCTTGGTGGCGAAACGGACGGTATAAACGGTGCGGTAGGTATCGCCCTTATAATCTTCGACCAGTTCCAGCACGCCCGCGCCACCAAAGTCCTTAAGCGGTCTTGCCTCGGGGGGCTTGTCGCACAACTGGGCAAGATACAGGGCATAGCCAAAAGCACGCTGAACGGACATCGGCAAAGCCATCATGTCCTTTCGGCTTGAACCGATCCACTCAAGTTCTTTGAGGGTCGCCTCGTTGTCATCCACCATTCAAATATACAGATTTTTATATAGAGGTCAACAAAAAAATCCCCGGTCAGCATTCCGCACCCTTTTACGAGGATGTGGGCAATTAGGGGAGCCACACCATGAGGGCCGATCCGCACGAGAGAGTCCTGTGACCCCACCATGTGCAAATGGCCTCCAACCTCTCAAGATGGGGAAGACTCCGGGCTATCCCTCGCTTGCAAGCCTGGCGAACGCCTCCCGGATCGCGGAGAATTCGGAGGGCTGAAGAGTTCGGACGTCGAGGAGGAAAAGGTCGGATTCGATGCGGCCGATGATGGGCGGCTTCCCGCATCTCAGCAGCGCCTCGATTTTATGGGTGCTCATGGCCTCGGAGTTCACAGCCACGACGACGGTTCGGAGATTCTTGCCGGGGAGCGATCCTCCTCCCACCTGCGAGTAGCTCCGTTTGAGGGACACGTTGAAACGATGTTCGGGATCGCCTTCCCGGATCAGGGAAGCGAGCGAGCGGGCCCGTTCCTCGAGTTCGGCAGGCGTGACGGCGATCATCCGAAGGGTGGGAATCTCGGCCAATGCCCGGCGCTCGTCGCGGTAGAGGCGAAGGGTTGCTTCGAGCGCCGCCAGGGTCAGCTTGTCCACCCGAAGGGCGCGGGTGAGGGGATTTTTCCTGCATCGGGCTATGAACTCTTCGCTTCCGAGGATGATCCCCGCCTGGGGGCCGCCGAGGAGTTTGTCTCCGCTGAAGGTCACGACGCCGGCGCCCGCTCGGATGGCTTCCTGCACGGTGGGCTCCCCCTTGAGGCCGAACTGTGAAAGATCGAGAAGACAACCGCTCCCGAGGTCTTCGACCACCGGGACGTCTCGTTCCCGTCCGAGGGCCGCCAGTTCTTCGATGCTGACTTCCGCCGAGAATCCGACGATCCGGTAATTGCTCGTGTGAACCTTCATCAACAGGGCCGTGCGTTCGTTGATGGCGGATTCGTAGTCGTGCAGGTGGGTGCGGTTCGTGCACCCCACCTCCCGCAGGATCGCTCCGCTTGCACTCATGACGTCCGGGATGCGGAAAGAGCCGCCGATTTCCACGAGCTGCCCCCGCGACACGACCACCTCTCTTCCGGCCGCCAGGGTGTTGAGAACGAGGAAGACCGCACCCGCGTTATTGTTCACCACCAGGGCCGCCTCGGCGCCCGTGAGTTCCCGCAGGATGGCTTCGGCATGAACGTATCGGGACCCTCGCTGGCCCTGTTCGAGATCGTACTCCAGGTTGTTGCAACTGCGGCAAATCGTCTGAAGGCGGGCCAGGGCCTCTTCGGCGAGAAGGGATCGTCCGAGGTTTGTGTGGATCACGATTCCTGTGGCGTTGATGACGGGCTGGAGAGTGTAGTCGGAAATCGCCTCCAGCCGGTCGAGAATGAGTTCCGCCAGGTGCAACGGTTCCAGATTCACTTCCTCTGCGGCTTCCGGGTGATCGAGGAGGCGGTTTCTCTTGCTGTCCAGGATCTGGCGAACGCTCTCCAGGACCAGAGACCGGGGATGGAGGGAAAGTGCGGCTTGAACGGCGTCCGTCTGAAGCAGGGCGTCAACGCTCGGGAGGCGGCGCAAGATCTCTTGAGTGGCTGAGTTCGTCATCGATTTTTCATCCTCACTGCGCGCCCCCGCGCCAATGATGCGGGGGGAAAGAGTCACGATGAGGGGAACATGCGCTGTCCACCCCCCCTCACCCCATCTGGCGGCTTCCTTTCCACGAGCAATAAAGTTATATTGCATTCTTCAGGACAGGTGAAATCATTTTTGCATGAGGCGGGGGCACAGCCGGCCGGATGATTGACGAGATTCACTCCTACGAGCAGACAGCGGATTACGAAGCGAATATCATGGATGGCGCCTTGAACGGCGATTCGGAGGAGATCCTTTCGTTTCTCAGGAATGCCGATGGTTCTGCCGCCCTTCGCGGCATGCAGCAGGCGGCTCTTTCGTATCTTCTGGCAAGAGCGGCGACTTCCGTCCGAAAACCGTTGGTGCTCGTCACGTCATCGGATCGGGAGGCCGAAAGGTGCGTCGAGGAGATTTCCTTCTTTCTGGGAAAAAGCAACCACCGTCCCGATTCCCCGTTGGATCGAAAGATATGGTATCTCCCTTCGCGCAGCGGGCACAAAGCACAGTTGCTCGGAAAAACGGAAACCACGGCGCGCCGCCTGGAGACGCTATACGCCATCCGCACGGCGCACCAACCCATTGTGGTAGTCACATCGGCGCTTGCGCTCATCGAGAAGCTTCCCCCTCCTGCGACGGTTCTTGAACATTCCGAGTACAGGGTGGTCGGGGAGGAAATCGATCTCGAAGCGCTCTCGCGGCGGCTGACCGAGCGTGGGTATTACCGGGTTTCCCTCGTGGAGGAATCCGGAGACATGAGTCTCCGGGGGGGCGTCCTGGACATATTCGCACCCCTCTATAGATGGCCCTTGAGGCTTGAATTCTTCGGCGATGAACTCGAATCCATCCGGCTTTTCAATCCGGTAAGCCAGCGATCCATGGGAACCCTGGAGGATGCTACAATCCTCCAGGCAAGCGAGATCGTTCTGGATGCCGCAGCGAGAAAGCGTGGGGAGAGGGCCGTTTATGAAGACGTGCAAAGAGAGAACCTCACCCCCGCCGCGGGCAACGTGTGGCTCGAAAAATTCCAGGAGGGACGCCAACTGCCCGGATTCGAGGCGGTGCTTCCCATCTTCTTTGAAAGATTGTCGACTTTGTTTGACTATCTCGATCCTCGCACCATCCTGGTCTGGTCCGACACGCCGCAGATCTCCAAGGAAATGGATGAGCGCTATCGGCAGATCGTGCGGGACTGGGAAGGGAATCATTCCCCCCATGAATGGAAGAGGCCGCCATCTGAGGCGCTTGAACTCCCGGAAGAAATCCGCCGCACCGCCGGGCGTTTTCAGCAGGTGCTGGTAAACGCTCTTTCACAGGAAGCGACGGTATCGAAGGTGTTCGATCTTGGGGCGAGGGGGCATGAGGAACTGGCGCGCACCGTGAGATCCCATCCGGGCAGGGAACGCTTGCTGGAGCCGCTGGCCAGGCAGTTTCAGCAATGGCGGAGCGAGGGGGTCCGTTCCTACCTCGTGTGCACCCGGAAGGAACAGGCGAGCAGACTGGCGGAACTGCTGGCGGGGTATGGCGTGGACGCGCAGGCGGGGGCTTCAGGCTTCGGGGATGAGTCCTACGATTCGCTCGATGTCAAAGTGCTTTCCGGATTGCTCGAACGAGGATTCCTCTGGCCTGCCGAGAGATTGGCCGTAGTCCCCGAAGAAGAGATCTTCGGCAGGAGAACGCGCCGTCGCCCCAAAAAGTCCGTTACCGGGTTGTTCCTGAGTTCGTTTGAAGATCTCCACGTCGGAGATTACGTGGTGCACGTGGATCACGGCATCGGGGTCTATAAGGAACTCGTGCACCTGGACATCCGGGGGATCGGGAGCGATTTTCTGCTTCTCCATTACCAGGACGGAGACCGGCTGTATGTCCCGGTGGACAAGCTTCAGAAGGTCCAAAAGTACCTGGGAATAGAAGGACAGGATCCTCGCCTGGACAAACTGGGGGGGAAATCCTGGGAGGCGGTGAAGAAGAAAGCGAAAGAGGCCGCCGAACGGATCGCTCAAGAACTTCTCAGCCTCTACGCCATGCGGCAGGTCAACGAAGGGTTCCGGTTCTCTTCCCCGGACACGTTCTTCCAGGAATTCGAGACGACCTTCTCCTATGAAGAGACGCCGGATCAGTCGCGCGCCATCGACGACGTGCTGGAGGACATGTGTTCCTCTCGTCCCATGGACCGGTTGGTCTGCGGGGACGTGGGATACGGGAAAACGGAAGTGGCTCTTCGTGCCGCCTTCAAGGCGGCCACGGACGGGAAACAGGTTGCCATGCTGGTTCCCACCACCATCCTGGCCGAACAACACTACCAGGCCTTCAAGGAACGGTTCGAGGGATTTCCGGTGGTGGTGGCGTCGCTCAGCCGTTTCAAGACGCCCGCACAGCAGAAACAGGTGCTCGATGGATTGCAGAAAGGGTCCATCGACATTGTCATCGGCACCCACCGGCTGCTGCAAAAGGACGTGTCTTTCAGGGACCTGGGGTTGCTCGTCATAGACGAGGAACACCGCTTCGGCGTGAAGCATAAGGAAAAGTTGAAACAGCTTCGGGTCTCGGTGGACACCATGACCCTCACCGCAACTCCCATTCCGCGAACGCTCCACATGTCGCTTGCCGGGATTCGCGACCTCAGCACCATTGAAACGCCTCCTCAGGACCGTCATGCCATCGAGACCTATGTATGCCAGTATGACGATTTCACGATACGGGAAGCCGTCTACCGCGAGTTGCACCGGGGCGGGCAGGTGTTCTTCGTCCACAACCACGTCCGCAGCATCTATCAAGTGGCGAGTTCGTTGGGCCAACTCGTGCCCGAAGCTCGCATCGCCGTCGCGCATGGACAGATGAAGGAGAGGGAACTCGAGAAAGTGATGTTGGGTTTCATCCAACGCAAGGTGGATGTCCTGGTCTGCACTACGATCATCGAATCCGGTCTGGACATCCCCGCGGCGAACACCATCATCATCAACAGGGCGGATAAGTTCGGACTGGCCCAGATCTACCAGTTGCGCGGGCGCGTTGGCAGGTCGAGCGAACAGGCGTTCGCATACCTGCTGATTCCGGGTGAGGAAATCATAACCAGGGATGCCCAGAAGCGGCTTCGCGCCCTCATGGATTTCAGCGAACTCGGCGCCGGATTCAAAATCGCGTTGAACGATCTTCAGATCAGGGGGGGCGGCACGATCCTCGGTTCCGCCCAGTCGGGGCACATTGCAGCCATAGGTTACGAACTCTATCTCGAGCTGGTCGAGAAGACCATCAGCGAGATGAAGGGCGGGAAACCGGAATCGGAAGCCGTCGATCCTGAAATCAATCTTCCCCTATCCGCGTTCCTGCCGGAGGCCTTCATTCCGGATGCGGACCAACGGCTTCTGGCCTACAAGAAGCTGGCGACGCTTTCGACGGAAGCGGAACTGGACGATCTGGCCGGCGAATGGCGAGACCGGTATGGGCCCTTCCCGGAAAGCGTGAGAAACCTCGTTTTGCTGGCGAAGGTGCGCCTTCTCTTGAAGAGGTATGGAGTTGTGCGGATGGACGGCGATGAAGAGTCGTTTACGCTCCTCTTCTCTTCACCCGGCGACATCAACGGATTGATGTCTTTCCTCGATGAGAAGCGGTGCTCATGTGTGCTGGAGACGGATCGAAAGCTAAAGATTGAAATCTGGGCGCGCCATTTGGCGCAGCGCTTGATGCGGCTCAAAAGAATCTTGCAGGATTTTGCTGAACGTGATAGTGATATTAAGTCAATTCGGTAGGTTATGGTATAATCTCCCGCGCTCTGCGGCATGTGCGGGTTTCCGGCTTGCTGCCGTGGTCACGCGTTCCGCCGAAGGAGAGGTTTTGATGGCGCGACGTGGCGCGGGATATTGATGCCGGTCTGCCGGCGCCGCATCGTAAAGGTGCAAGACCACGATAAAGGGGATGGGCTGAATCCCATCGACCGCGGACACGGCGAGGAAGATGGGGGCAACGTTTTGAGTGACTTCGTTGGAAGAAGACACTGGGAGAAAGATATGCGTATCAAGGGAAGCTTATACCTGGTACTGGCCTGTTGGATTTTGGGCTCCGGCGTAGCTGCGTCCGAAACGCTGGACCGGATCGTGGCCGTGGTCAACGGAGATGTGATTCTCTACAGTGAGTTGCGGGATAACGTGAGCAGGCAGGAGAAGAACTCCCCTCAGGCGGCTGCGCTCGACCAGGGGAAGATCGGTCAACTCGAGCGGGAAACGCTTCAGCAAATGATCAGGGAGCGTCTGGTCGAGCAGGAAGCCGTTCGATTGAAGATTTCTGTGACTTCCAAAGAAGTGGACGATGCCATTGATGATATCAAGAAGGGCAACCAATTGACGGATGCGCAGTTGGAGGTGTTGATCGCCAAAGAGGGAAAGACCAAAGAGCAGTTCCGTGAGGGGATCAGGAAGGAACTGCAGAGGATGCGTCTCATCGACCGGGCTCTCAAATCGAAGACAGTCGTGACGGAGGCGCAGGTCGATGCCTATATCAAGGGCGGCAACCCCTTGCCCCCGGAACGCGTCCCGGCGTCCAGCGGACCGGCGGCTTTGGACTCTCCTCCATCGGCGACCTCCGGGGAGGGACGGAAGCTCGCGGTTATTTTCCTGCCATTTTCGGGAGATCCTGACGGCAAAGCGGCTGTTGAAACGGAAAAACTGGCAAAAGAAATTCGCGGTAAATTGAAAGGCGGAGCGGACTTTTCCCGTCTTGCCAAAGAATATTCGAGGGGGCCCGCCGCAGCGGAAGGGGGAGACATCGGGTATGTGGCCGATGATGAACTCTCACCGAATATCGCGAGTGCCGTCAAGGGACTGAAGCCGGATGAATTCACGGAAGTTGTAAAGGCTCCGTCCGGGTACTACATTGTGAAGGTCCTGGGGGTGGGCAAAGAAAAAGAGAAGCAAAAGGAAAAACAGAAGGAACCGCCGAAATCCGTCGGTGATGCGGCTACCAGGGAACAGGTGCGCGCCAAACTCTACAACGAGGGACTGGGCCACAAGGTGGACGGGTGGGTCAAAGAGCTTGAATCCCGTGCATACATTCAGGTCCTGCTTTAGTCCGGGTGAATTGCATGAAAGATCTGGGAGAATATTTGACTTCAGAGCGGGTGAAAAGGGGCCTTTCCCCGGAAGCTCTGGCCAGGAAGGCGAGCATCAGTGTAAGGGTGTTGAAGTCCGTGGAGGACGGGAACCTGGATTGGATCGGAACGCCCATTCTCATCCGTGGCTTTATCCGAAACTACTGCACGGCGCTGGGCCTCGATGCGGCCCCTCTTCTCGATAAGTATTCCAGCGAGATCCGTTCTTTCGATCAACAGGGAAAAGGGATTCAGCGATACAAGATGTGGGTGATCGCCTACCGTGGAAAGAAGAGGCTGGGGGTGTTCTCGTTGGCGATCCTCTGCGTTCTGGCGGTGGTTGCTTTCTATTTGGCGCTATGGGTTTCCGACAGGCAGGCTCGCCTTGCGGGTTCTCCGCAGATGGCGAAAGACGCTTATCCCCAGGAGGAACTCCCTTCAGATCTCTCCAAGAGGCTCGTTCCACCTTCTCCAGTTGCAGGGAGGGCGGATTCTCCTTCCGTTTCGAGAAGCACGGGCATGCTCGGGGAGCGCCCTTCGAACATGGCGCCAAGGCCGGAAGGAGTCCATTCCGGTGCTTCCGTGGGAAGCACAACCGCTCCGTCTTTGGACCGAGGCGTTAGGATGCCCGGGGAGCGGCCTTCGAGCATGGCGCCAAAGCCGGAAGAAGTCCATCTCGACGCTTCCGCGAGCGCAATCGTTCCCGCACCTCGTGGACAGGCGAACCAGGAAACAGGCCAGCCACCGGTATCTTCGCCTGCGCCGCAGAAGCATGTTTTTTCGGTGGAGGCAGTCCGGGGCGCCTGGATCCAGGTCAAGATCGACGGCAAGGCCGGCAAGGGCATGACCCTGAAGCCCGGCAGGAAGCGAACGTGGGAAGCGGAAAAAGGCATTGAGGTTGTACTGGGAAATGCGCAGGGGGTCCATATGACATGGGACGATCGGCCCGTACAGATTCCTGACAAACAGAACAGGGTCCTGCGGTTCAGCCTTCCCGATTCCAGGTATCTCCCTGGAGAATAGGCGGATCGAGGTCCGGGCCGGTCGGCTTTCCTGGAGGGGTTTCAGACGCCTATGCGGACTTTCGACACTGAGGCCATTATCCTGAGCACGGAAGACTACGGGGAATCCGACAGGCTTGTCTTGTTTTACGCCAGGACGGGGGGAAAGCTGAGGGGGATTGCGAAGGGTGCGAGAAGAAGCAGGAAGCGGTTCGTTCACGCGTTCGAGTCGTGCAGCCTCGTGGAACTCACATGCCGGGAAGGGAAGTCCCTCGCCTGGATTGAAGCGTGCAAGCTGGTGGAACCGCATCTCGCCTTGCGAACCGAGGTGGAACGCTGGGGATACGCCGCGCTGCTGACCGAGATCATCCTGGAGATGGTCCCGGAAGGAGAGATTCAGACCGAGATTTTTTCGCTGTTGAAGGGGGCCATCGAACGGTTGTCCTGCGACAGGGATCCGCTGAATGTGGTGTTGTTGTTTCTGTTTCGCTTTTTGGACCTGATGGGTTATCTTCCGGCGTTGGATGGTTGCAGCATCTGCCATCGGCCGCTCAAAGCTTCGACGAATTGGTTCTGGCGTTCGGGCAAAGGGATGCTTGTTTGTCCGGAACATCGGCCGGTGCAGGAAGACTACCTTAAGATGGATTTGGGAACCCTGGTTTTGATTCATCATGCCCGGACGCTCGCCCTGGATCGAATCTGGCGCCTGCGTTTCGGCCGGGAGAAGAAGACCGCCGTATTGTATTGTCTATTGAACTGGGTTCGCGCTCTAATCCAAAAGAATCTGAAGAGCCTTCGCGTACTCGAACAGGTTCAGTCCGCGTGCTGAGAGAAAAATAAAGAGGTACCGAGTTGGATTGGCTATCCCAATTTGAAACGATTGCACGGACCCACCCTCATGCAGCCATTCTGCTGGCTTTTGCGGGAGGAGTTCTGGCCGGTTTCACACCGTGCATGTACCCCATGATGCCCATCACGGTGGCGTTCATTGGAAACAAGGCAGCAGGGAAGCGCTGGAGAGGGCTCCTCCTGGCCGTCTTTTACGTTTTCGGACTGGCTCTCGTCTATTCGATGCTCGGAGCGTTCGCCGCCTTGAGCGGCCAACTTTTCGGGTCCTTGACCGCCAACCGGTGGACGTATTTTTTCGTGGGGAATGTGTGCCTTTTTTTCGGAATGGCGATGCTGGAAGCCGTTCCTCTTTCCCCTCCGGCTTTTCTGAACCGTCTCCAGGTGCGCGATCTTCCCGGGCATGACATATTGACGAGCATGTTGCTCGGTGGAGCTTCCGCCTTGATAGTAAGCACCTGTACGACTCCCATCCTGGGGGTCCTTTTGACCATCGTGGCGACACGCCAGGAGGTGATCTGGGGCATTGGGATGCTTTTCGCCTTTGCCTACGGGATGGGCAGCCTGGTGATCCTGGTTGGGGCGTTCACCGGACTTCTGACGTCACTGCCGCGTTCCGGAGTCTGGATGCTGAGGGTGCAGAGATTCTTCGGCCTGTTGATGGTCCTGGCCGCGGAGTACTTCTTTATCAAAACAGGAGAGTATTGGCTATGAATCTGACTCGATGCGTCGATCGCAAGAGATGGCCCGGGAGTCTTGCCGTTCTGTTCGCGGGCGTTCTGTTGGTCGGGCTTTCCTTTGGAGCGTTCGGTCCAGTGGAGGGAATGAAAGCCATCGCGTTTGCCGCGGGGACGGGAAATACGCCCGCTCCCGATTTCGAGCTGAAGGATTTCAGTGGGGCGACGGTCAAAATGAGCGCCTTCAAGGGCGAGAAGGCCGTACTGGTATACTTCTGGGCCACGTGGTGCCCCTATTGCCTCAAAGCCAAGCCGAAGATTGCGGAGTTGCGGAAAGAGAACTCCGAGAAGGATCTGGCGATCATCGGAGTCAACGTGGGGGGTGCCGATTCTCAGGAACGGGTCAAGCGGTTCCAGGAAATCAATCCCGTTCAGTGGCCGATTCTCTTCGACAAGGATGGGAGTGTTTCGAGAAGCTACCACGTGCAGGGAATTCCTCTTTTTGTGCTGGTGAACAAGGCGGGAAACATCGTTCATATAGGGAACACCCTGCCCGACCCCAAAGAATATCTCAAGAAGTAGGAACCCCGGTGCGTTCCACCGCCCGGGCATTCCTTCGACCTCTCCGCGGGAAGTTCATTCGAGCGCGGCGCGGGGGATTTTTTCCCGGTCACGGCTCAAGGCGTGCGGCAAGGTCTCCGGTGGATTCGCGGCCGGGGCGGCGCCGGGGAGAGTCCCCCCTTCTGCAAAAGATTTCAGGAGGGACCAATGAAGGACGTTCTCACGATCATCATGGCTGGCGGAAGGGGACAGCGCCTGATGCCCCTTACGGCGGATCGCTCCAAGCCGGCGGTTCCATTCGGCGGCATTTACCGGCTCATCGATATTCCGCTCAGCAACTGCATCAATTCACAGCTCTACAAAATCCTGATCTTCCCCCAGTATAAATCCCAGTCCATGGTGGATCACCTGGAAGAGGGCTGGAATATCTTTTCAGGCGATTTGGGCCATTACCTGAGGACCGCGGCGCCGCAGCAGCGGATAGGGACGGAATGGTATCGCGGGACCGCCGATTCCGTTCGCCACAATCTGTATCTCATCGAACGCGATAAACCCCGGTACGTGTTGATCCTGTCGGGCGATCACGTCTACAAGATGGACTACGCCGCCTTCCGGGAGCACCATGAGAAAACGAAGGCCGACGTCTCCGTGGCTCTCCTGGAGGTGGATCGCGGCCAGGGTTCCGAATTCGGCATCGCTCAGGTGGACAATGAGTTCAGAATCCGAGCCTGGGAGGAAAAGCCTCGCGACCCCAAACCCATTCCCGACGATCCCGACCGTTGCCTGGCATCCATGGGCATCTATCTCTTCAGGACGGACCTTCTTCTTGAGTTGCTCCGGAAGACGGAACACGAAGATTTTGGACGGGACATCATCCCCCTGCTGATCGAGGACCACCGGATCATGGCCTACCCCTACCGGCGGCTAAACCAGATAGCCGATTACGTTCATATGGTCGATTCCGATGGCGTGAGGCGGCTGCAGTTGGTCGATCGCACCAGGGATTCCCAGTACTGGCGGGACGTGGGGACCCTGGACGCCTATTGGAACGCGAATATGGACCTCACCGGGATAGATCCTTTTTTCAATCTCTATGGGTCACTTTGGCCGATCCGCACCTTCCAGCGCCAGTATCCTCCCGCAAAGTTCGTATTCAACCAGCCGGACGCAAATCCGCCAAGGGTCGGGACAGCCGTCGATTCTCTGGTGGCTCCGGGGTGCGTCATCAGCGGCGGGATTGTCCGGAGTTCGGTCCTCTCTTACAAGGTGACGGTCCAGAGTTGGTCGGAAGTGGATGAATCGGTCATCATGGACGACGTGGAGGTGGGACGTTTCAGCCGAATCAAGAAGGCGATCATCGACAAACACAACGCCATTCCTCCCTACACCCAGATTGGCATGGACCCCCAGGAAGATCGCAAGAGATTTCACGTAACTCCCAGGGGTATCGTCGTGGTGCCAAAGGGCTATTTCAAGAAAAGCGAGTGAGCGGCGGGCCTATACCGGCAGGCCCGTTCCCGCAGCTCCGGACGTCGAAGCGCGCCGCAAGCCGCAGGCGGGGGCGATTGTCCGCCTGTGGCTTGCAAAGGATTTTCTCGTGGGGATGACCTCGCGGGGCTGCTACGGCTTTATCTCGGGTTTCATGTGGTGAAAGAGTGTCGCCTGTTCGAATTGATGGGCGATCCTGAGAATCGTATCCTCGCGAAAGTGCGGGCCGAGAATCTGGAGTCCGACGGGGAGCTTCTCCGATGTTGTGAAACCGCAGGGGACCGATATCCCCGGAATGCCGGCCAAACTTGCGGGCAGGGTGAATACGTCACTGAGGTACATCTGGAGCGGGTCGTCCGTCTTTTCCCCGATCTTGAAAGCCGGAACAGGTGCTACGGGCGCCAGGAGCGCGTCGCATTTCTCGAAGGCGTTCAGAAAGTCCCGGCGAATCAGGGTCCTCACCTGCGAGGCCTTCTTGTAGTAGGCGTCGTAGTAGCCCGCCGATAGAACGTAGGTCCCGATCATGATGCGCCGTTTGACTTCGGGGCCGAAGCCTTTCGACCTGCTGAGACGGTAGGTGGTGATGAGGTCTCGGGCGTCCGTGATCCTCAGCCCGTATTTGACGCCGTCATAGCGGGCGAGGTTGGAACTCGCTTCTGCGGGGGCGATGATGTAATACGCCGCGACGCCGTATTCGGTGTGGGGGAGTGAGACTTCCACCACTTCCGCGCCCAAATCCGCGCAGGTTCTGATGGCCTGCCGGACTGCCGATTCCACCTCCGGATCCATCCCGTCGATGAAGTATTCCTTTGGAATGCCGAGACGAAGGCCCTTTATGGGGGCGTCCAGGGCGGCCTGGTAGTCTGGAACGGGCAGGTCGACCGATGTGGAATCCCGCCTGTCGTACCCGGCAATGGTCTGAAGGATCAAAGCCGCGTCTTCCACGTCTTTGGTGATGGGGCCGATTTGATCGAGGGACGAAGCGAACGCCACCAGGCCAAACCGCGAGACACGTCCATACGTGGGCTTCAACCCGACCACCCCGCAAAACGATGCGGGTTGACGAATGGAACCTCCCGTGTCGGTGCCGAGAGCCCCGGCGCACAGGTCGGCCGCAACAGCGGCTGCGGACCCGCTGCTGGATCCCCCGGGAACACGCTCCATGTCCCAGGGATTGCGCGTGACGGCGAATGAGGAATTCTCGCTGGATGATCCCATGGCGAATTCATCCATGTTGGTCTTTCCCAGGAAGATGACGCCCGATTTTCGGAGCAATTCGGCAACCGTCCCGTCGTAAGGGGGTATGAAATTTTCGAGGATGCGCGAGCCGCAGGTCGTGCGGATGCCCCTGGTGCAAATGACATCCTTGATGGCAAGCGGCACACCCGCCAGCGGAGAAGCGTCGAGATCCTTCTTGCCGCTGTCGAAGAGAGCTGCTTCCCGAAGGGCCTCTTCACCCATCATTGTGAGATAGCACCTGAGGGCGGGATCGAGGGCCTCGATCCTTTCGAGGTAGCATGCGGCGACCTCGGTTGCGCTGACTTCCCTCCGGGCAAGCAAGTCACGGAGCTGATGAACGGCTAATGACTGGAGTTCCATGCTGGAAACCTCTTTTCCTTCAATCAGATGATCTTCGGCACCACAAAACTCGCGCCGTCGCTCTGAGGGGCGTTCGCCAACGCCAGTTCACGGTCCAGCGAGGGGACCGCTTCATCCTGGCGGAAAACGTTCTGGAGCTGTATGGCATGCGTCATGGCTGTGACGGCGCCGGTGTCGAGCTCGTTCAGTTTATCCATGTAGCCCAGGATATCGTTCATCTGTTCGGTCATCCGCGCCTCTTCGGCATCCGAGAGATCCAGGCGCGCAAGGTTTGCCACATGGCGGACTTCCTGCCGCGATATCTTCTCTGTCATGTCTTCTCTGCACATCCTCTGACACAATGGTTCTTGATGAGCGTGCCGACGATCGGCAACCCGGCGACGCATTGGCGCAAGGCCACACGAGTCACTGCGCGCCGAAAAACGTTTCCATGGTCCGGCAGTCCGTGAAAGCCGCAAGCACCTCATCCATGCCGTTGACCCTGAATTTCCCCAGTACCCTGAAGGTGAGTGAGTGGACGAGCCTCTCTTCGGCATCCCGTTCGGCGGGGGTGCTGTCAAAGCGTTGAAGGAACTTGCTGAAACGAATCACGTGAATCAGTTCATGAATGACGATGTAGGTGGCCAGCGGCAGGAGTCGGATGTGAGGATCGCGTTCTATCGCCTTGAGGATGACATGGTCCTGGAGGCAAATCTTGAAAAAATCCCCCGGTTCGCTTCCCCGTTCTCGCAGATTCGGAGACCGAACATAGCGACGGATCTGAGCGAAGGCTATGTTGGTGATTTCCTCTTCCTGCAAATCCTTCAACGACTGAATATCATAGCGATGGCGACGCCATTCGGAAGTGGTGATCTTGTAAAAATCACTGATCAGTTCTTCTGAAAGGTCGATGGCTTGCCTCAATGCGGCAATTTCTTTTTCCTGGAAAGAAACCCGAGTCATACCTCGCAATGAATCTTCCAACCACGCCGGGGCCGTCAACCCGGCCTGAAGTTTTGCCGAAACCAGATGAGAACTTCTGCCCAATCCCGCCGAATGCGTTGAATCAGCCCTTCTCTTACTAGATTATGTCCTCTCGGGCAAACAGTTATTTGATTCGGCATGAAAAGGCGCGAAAAGCAGCACATCCCGGCATCTTACCGCCTGGATGAGGACCGTTCTGTCAAAACCATCGCCGCAGGGGGCGAAACATGACCGGGAATTTCGTTCCGAGGTAAGGAGGCAGGCATACCCGGCCAGTCTCCGGCGTCCCGTCCGCATGGGGGAAAAGGGATGTTTCCGACCCGCAATCGTACGCTGGAAAGGGATTCTATCAGTAGAGCCTGTGCAGAATCATCAGCACCAGGCCCGCGGCCAGGGTGATAAACGAGCACGAAACGAGGGCCGCTCTCCATCTCGTCTTTCGCTGAGGGATCCTGTCGGGGTCGATGAGATTTCCCTCCCAGTGGCACTCTTTGCATCGGTAGCGAAAGATGGGCTTGAAGACGTCGATGACGCGGTCTACAGATCGGCGGTGGATTTGAGTGAGTCGTGTGAAGCAAGCAGGACAGTCCGGCATAGGGCTATTCCTTTCCAGGCCAAACGGTCGGGTTGATGTGAATGGCAACGACGGCCCCGCACTCCGCCACTGCATGGCGGCACCGGCAGGCAACCGCCAGATTTCGCTCTTCAATCGCAGGGAACGGCTTCCGGAAGGGCATCCGCCCCCCAAGGCGGCACCCGTCTTTTACACTCCAGGCGGCCGGGAAGTCAAGATGCTTTGCATGTCTTCACAAAGGCGGTCCGCGGTCTGGGCGACCATACTGGAACCTGATGAAGGGGGGCTTCTTTTCGTGAACGAAATGTCCTTATTCCGGCGTTCTCACCCTGCTGCGCTTCAATTGAAATGAGAGAGAAGTGCATTTTGGCCACCCCGCGAGTAGCTTATTTTTGAGGAACGAACGAAAATGGCCATTCCGATCTTGTAAATGTCTGCATCTTATCGGAGAATTCGTACCCAGTATCGATGTGACGGACCAATACCTTTCGGCGGGAAGGGTTTCCCGGGTTTCGTCTGGCGGAACGCTGACGGCGGACAAGTGTTGAGTTGCCAGGGCCTCGTTCTGCGAGTCACTTCCTTGGAATCGTGGATCCAGCCGTCTCTTACGCCTGTTGGAAAAATCCGGCAGAAAGATCAGGCGTCAAAACCTGCTTTTTCTGCGTGTCATAACAATTTGGGGGATGCAAAATGCGGTTTTGCTGGAACGGCGGGAAAGTGGTCGGACGTGCACTGAGGGGGAGTATCATCGGGGTTTTGCTTTTTTTAACCCTCCCCGTGATGTTTTTTCCCACTGTTTCGATGGGTGCGGATGATCGGGCCGTCGCTAAATTCGTCGGTAAGAACTGGGTGAACGGCCGTTCCTGGGACAAACTCGATTATTCGGGAAAGCTTGGTTTCGTTTGCGGGTTGTTCGATGGGATCACCCTCTTCTGGTCCATGGCGGAAAGCGGCGTGACCGTCAAGAAAGGGAGCCTGAATTCGACCTATAATTCTTTGAGCATTCCTGCGAGCTTGACGGTGGGAGACGTGGTCTCGGGCATGGATGAATTCTACAAGGACACCGCCAACGTGCCGCTTCCCGCCGTTTGCGCCTATCTATTCTACGTGCAGAAGGCGAGGGGGGATAGCAGCGAATCCATCGACAAGCGTGTTTCCACCTGGCGCAAAATGTTCGGCCGTTGAATCGCTTCGGATCGTTTTCTGCGCGAGCGAGGACGCGTGAGCTTGAGCTGCGCAGGGTTGACTCATGTGCCGCTATTGCAGAAAACCTCCGGCGATGCTAAAGATGGGGCCAGAAGATCGTTTCCCGCTCAATTCCAAGAGGCTCCGCCATGGAGGCTGGCAATCCGTAGAGTATGTCTGGGGATCGGTGGTTGTTTCGGAAAGGAGAGACCTGTGGCCATGAAAAAGATCTTCACGGTTCTGGCGGCAATGAGCTCCGTTGTGATGCTTTTGGGTGCCGGTCCAGCAAAGGCCGGGAACAAACAGATTGAGAAGGCTGCCGATGCTGTGGCGGTCTTGAACGAGATAATGGCCATTCCCGAGCAGGAAATCCCTCCCGTACTGCTGCGAAGCGCCTACGGGATCGCCATTATCCCGGGGTTGCTCAAGGCTGGATTTTTGTTGGGTGCCAGATACGGGGCCGGAGTCCTGTTGGTACACAGGGGGGATAGCAGTTGGAGCAATCCGGTTTTCGTCACGTTGACCGGTGGAAGTTTCGGCCTCCAGATAGGTGCTCAATCGACGGATGTCATTCTGGTGTTCAAGACCAGCAGGAGCGTCGACGCCATTACGCAGGGGAAATTCACCCTCGGCGCCGATGCTTCCGTGTCGGCGGGTCCGGTCGGACGCCATGCGGAAGCGGATACGGACATCATGTTCGGCTCGGAGATATATTCCTACGCGCGGAGCCGCGGTTTGTTCGCTGGGGTGGCGCTGGAGGGAGCCGCCATCCAGATCGATTACTATGCCAATTCGGTCTTCTACAACACGGCCGGACTGCTGCCCACGCAGATATTGACCGGCAACAGCATTCAGTCTCCCTACCCTGCCGAGGATTTGCGGCGTGCGCTCGCCAGGTACGCCAATCGGTGAGGCAGCCCGCGTCCGAGCGTGTCCCTCTCCCCCGGCTGCGTGGGAGAGGGACACGGCGCGAGGGGAAACATGCCCCTGCCGTTGTTCAATGATCCTTCATCTCTTGCCGCCGCCCTTCAATTTCTCGGCTTTTTCGATTCTAGCCCAGGTGTCGCGGAGCGCCACCGTGCGGTTGAAAACAGGCGCTCCTTCAGTGGAATCCACGGGATCTACAAAGAAATAACCCTGCCTCTCGAACTGGTAGCGGCTTCCAGGCGCCGCAGCCGCCAGGCTCGGCTCGAGACGGCATCCCTCCATCGTGATGAGAGAATTCTCGTTGATGCAATCCCTGTAGTCTTCGCCTTCCTTGTCGTCCCCGGGGTTCGGTTTCGAGAAGAGGTGGTCGTACAACCGCACCCGGGCGGTTATGGAATGCTCTGCCGAAACCCAGTGGATGGTCGATTTGACCTGACGGCCGTCAGGCGATGAACCGCCGCGTGTTGCAGGGTCGTACACGCAGTGAAGCTCGATCACCTCCCCGGTTTTCGGGTCTTTGACGACTCCCGTGCACGTGATGTAATAGGCGTATCGCAGCCGGACTTCCCGGCCCGGCGCGAGGCGATAGAACTTCTTCGGCGGGTCCTCCCGGAAATCTTCCCGCTCGATGTAGATCACTCTCGAAAAGGGCGTCTTCCGGACGCCCATTCCCGGGTCCTCGGGATTGTTCACCGCATCGAGTTCTTCCACCAGATCCTCGGGGTAATTGTCGATGACCACACGAAGCGGGTTCAGAACCGCCATTACGCGCGGCGCCGTGAGATTCAGATCCTCGCGGACACAATGTTCGAGGAGAGCGATGTCCACCACGCTGTTTCTCTTGGCAACTCCGATGCGATCGCAAAACTTGCGCAGGGATTCAGGTGGATAGCCGCGCCTTCGCAGTCCCGAAATCGTCGGCATTCGCGGATCGTCCCACCCGCTGACGTAGCCCCCTTTGACAAGCAGCAGGAGCTTTCGTTTGCTCATTACCGTGTAAGTCAGGTTCAGACGTGCGAACTCGATCTGCTGAGGGTGGCATTCAACCTCGAGTACGTCCAGCGTCCAGTCGTAGAGCGGGCGATGATCTTCGAACTCGAGCGAGCAAATGGAATGGGTGATCTTCTCGATCGAATCCGAAAGACAGTGCGTGAAATCATAGAGAGGATAAATGAGCCATTTGTCGCCGGTTCGATGGTGGGACACCCGGCGGATGCGGTAGATGGCCGGGTCGCGCATATTCAGATTGGAGGAAGCCATGTCTATTTTGGCCCGGAGCACGTGGGCGCCGTCTTCAAATTCCCCCGCGCGCATCCGTCGAAAAAGATCGAGGTTTTCCTCCACGGACCGGTTGCGGTACGGGCTGTCTTTTCCCGGCTCGGTCAGGGTGCCCCTGTATTCTTTGGTCTCGTCGGCGCTAAGGCTGCAAACGTACGCCTTGCCTCTCTGGATAAGGTCTTCCGCGTAGTTGTAGAGCTGCTCGAAATAGTCCGAGGCGTAATAGAGGTGTTCTCCCCAGTCGAACCCGAGCCACCGGACGTCCTCCAAGATCGACTCGACGTATTCAACTTCCTCCTTGGCCGGATTGGTGTCGTCGAAACGCATGTGGCAAACGCCGCCATAATCCCTGGCGAGCCCGAAGTTGAGGCAGATGGATTTGGCGTGGCCGATATGGAGGTAGCCGTTGGGCTCTGGAGGAAAACGGGTGGCCACCCTCTTCCCGTTCTTGCCGGTCCTCAGGTCTTCTTCGATGATATTGCGAATAAAATTGGGTGGTGGAAGCGTATCGTTGGCGGTCATATCAGCAGCTCCATTTTTTCCGTCTTCTGCCGTTTGAAAATTGCCTTGATCCCTGCGCTCCATGCAAGGCTTCCCAATGGTAATGAATCCATGCATATTATCAACTAAATTTTCCAGGCAGTCGAAGGTAATACGCATCGAAGCGCTCTCCACTGCGCCGACGGGAGGCGGGCGTACGGTCGGGGCGCGATGTTGAGAATGAGGAAGACCGGGGCTGCCGCGGCGAAAAGGCAAAAAGCGGGACTCGGAATACCAGAATGCAGCCGTATCCATCCAAAGGGGGAAAGCACATTTTGACTTGTGATCGATTCCCTTTTGAGGGATGATGCACCCAACCTGAGTGGGTCCTGAGGAATTTCCCACTGAATCTGCGACATTCTTCACGCAGAGATGAAATCCTTCCTCGTGTTCGCCGCGGAGGCTGACTGTGCCTGCAACCACAGGAGAGGGGCCGAAATGAGCGAATCGCAAGCGCGAAAAGCGGCCGATCCCCGGCCGTGCAAAGCTTTCTCCATCGCCGGAGACGTGAGGCGAAGAGTCTGGTGCCTGCGGTATGGCGAGTGCCTCGATCTTGCGGTTGGAAACAAATGGGAGTCTTTTACGTGCAGCAGTTGTGATGCTTTCCAACCCCAGATGCTTGCGCCCGATGAACTCCAACACGACGCCGACCGCTGCCTGGCTTTGCTTTATGCTCTCTCCCGGAGGCGTGCAACGGGGAGACATCTGCGTGGCTTTTTGGAATATCTGGAATCGGAACGGCGGGGAGAGGAATACCTGTCCGGATTCGTCGGCTGTTATTGAGATATTTTGCTGGAATCAAACAAAATCAATTAGTTGGTGTTGAATCCCCGGGGGTCTGATCTCTGGGGAACGCAACTCCGCCGAACGATGCGGAGAAAAAGCCAGGGGTGCTCCCTGTCGATTTGCGGGCGTTCGGGGCCATGGAGTACGGAGCGCAGGCCGGGATTGCTCGCCTCCGGGTCTTGAATATAATCGATGGACGCGTTCTCAGGGGAGGGCGATCGCCGTAGCCCTATCCCTCAGCTCCCTCGCCCAATTTCTGAGATTGGAGGCATCCTGCACCCATCCCGCCTGCTGCATGATATTGGCATGCTTTTCCACGTCCTCGGCAAATCGATCGAACTCGACGGGATTCTTCCTGTCACGTGCGCTTCGGGCATGCAGAGAATCTTCGCTTGTCATGACATGCTCCTTCAATTTCAAGCGCCTGAGGTTTCGAGCGCCTGCAAAAAGGACCATTGAGGCCGGCTTCCCGAGCACGGTGCGATGGCACCATTCACTGCGGCCGGCGCTGCCTTGAAAATCAGGGACATTTCCCCGGCGAACCGTTCCGGCGTGCTTCCCAACCTCTTTCGTCCACTCACGCCAGTCCATCCCTATCCTGGTTCTCGATCTCTCCCCGATATAAGGCGGAAAAAGATGAAATCCGGATCGTTTCACCATGCAATATAATTAGTGGTAATGTAAATCAAATGGATATATTCATCAATACTAAAATCTAAAAACGGCAATCCCGAAAAACTCGCCTTGTGCCCCCTCGCGTGCGCGGGAATTAATCCGAGTGCCGGTCTCATTCCCTCCCGCGGAAAAAATACTCGATGTAAAGTGTTGAACGAACAGGAATGTTAGGTTGTCAATAACTGCTCTTATTTGGCATGGTTGATGCCTGGGAACGGCCTGAATGGTTCTACTCAGGATGATGGGGAATACGGTCCGCACGGAATTTATCATTTGAAATTAGCATGTTGGAAATTATGGTCGATTTTCTTTCGCGATTTCGTGTAGAATGTCGGCATGATTTCATCGATCAAGTTTACAAAAGTCCTTGAACAGGCAGTGGTTCCTGGCATGATCCAGTGGTGAGCCGGCTTGCTTTCGGCTCGACTTAGGAAGTTGGGCAATCTTCAGGAGGGCGACGTTGGAGAAATATGAGCTCGATCTCGACCAGATAGCGGAACTGCTGCATCATGCGATCGACCTTTTTCTCAGGTACGAGTACGAGCTGGGCTATGACGAACCTCGGGCCAGGTCGGAAGCCATCCAGGAAATCGTGCGAACCCTGGCGTTGCAGGAAGACAGCTCGGAGGAACCCGGGCAGTCTGCATGACCCGGCGGCGCCTGCGCCGAACGACGAATGTACATCTCGATTTCCCATCCGGTGGTGATTTCTTTTCCCACAATCGTGAGGAGCCTCCCGGATCGCTCGACTCCCAAAAAATCCCGAAGCTCAGGGCAAAGATAGTTCACGCAAAAATGGTAGCGCGCAATCAACCGGCATCCTTTTTCTCCCAGAAAAAAACAACTGCCGGGGATTTCCCGCTCCTGAGGCAGACTGCAGCCGAGAAGAAGGTTCACGAGAAGCAGTGGAGGGTCGTATTCCCGTCCGATCTCCTCGAAGCAGCAACTGCCTCGTTCGGACGTGGCGCAACGGACGCAAAGCCTGACGACGTTCATCTTCCCCATCACGGAAGAGGTCCTGCGGATGGCGGTTCGATAGGCGTTGAGCATTGCGGCTGCGCGAGCTTCGCGGGAAATGGCGTTCCCACGTGACGCGTGAAGCTGACGCGCCTCGCGTATCCTGCGGAGAATGGCTTCGTCGTTCGTCTCGCCCGTCAATGTGGTTTTTCCATGGAGCGCAGCCTGGCGTGGAGGCAATCCTCGGCTCGATACCCCTCGATCCGCGCCACGTTGACGACGGCAAGCAGGAGATCGCCAAGTTCTTCAGGGGCTGAGGGCGCTCCCTTCGACACTCGCGACACGAGATCCTCGCTCAGCGCCGCCAATTTGCGCGTCTGCTTTTCCCGGTCGCTCCAGTTGTCGTCTTTTCCCCCGGCGAGCCGGGAAATCATCCGATGCGCCCGTATGAGGGCAGGCAAAGAATCGGGCACGCCCTCCGAGGACTTCCCCGATGCGGTCTTCTCGGCGGCCTTGATCTTCTCCCAGTTGTCCTTGACATCCTGGACCGACTGGACGTCGACGCCGCCGAATACATGAGGGTGACGCCGGACCATTTTGCTGCAAATCAGATCGCAGACGTCGTCGAGGCGGAAACTGCCCCGTTCTTCGTAAAGGTGGGTGAGGAAGAACACCATGAAAAGAAGATCGCCCAGTTCCTCGGCAGCTTCGAGGGTTCGACCGCTCCTGACGGCTGCTGCGGCTTCATGGGCTTCTTCCATCAAATACGTCTGGACGGTTTCAGGGGTCTGCTTCCGGTCCCAGGGACATCCATCCTCACCCCTGAGACGGTCGATGATTTCCCAAATGCGGCGCACCTGTTCCCATCGCCCATTTTCATTTTCATTCATTTCGGGCTTCCTGCTACGTTGGGCTTTGGTGGAGGGGCCTGGTGAGTTCTCGCTGATGCTCCAGCCAATAGCGTTTGAGTTCTCTTTGTTTCTCGTCGAAGAGCGCTTGAAGCCGCGGCGGCGTGATGCCCATGAGGTATCCGGCGGCGCGCTGAACGTACGGGGCCATGATGGAACGGTTGAGAAAAGGATTCCGCGGCGAGAGGAAAAACGTCAGTATGGAGATGATGCAGATGGCCAGGATGACGGCCTTCCATATGCCGATGATGCCTCCCCAAAGCCTGTCCAGGAATCCCAGTCCGGTCCGCTGAAAGAAGCGGGAGATCCACCCGCCGACGACGGCGACGCAGAACCATGTGAGGAAAAAGAGCAGGACAAAACTCACGGCCTGCATTCCCGTGAACTTGGGGAAGGACTTGCCGAGTTCCACGGCGACGGATTCGTGGAAGTGGGCGGCGATCAGAAACCCGCCTATGATGCCCGCAATCCCGAATATCTGGCTGATGGCGCCGCGGAACATGCCCCTGACCGTGCAATATATCGCACAGCCGATGAGGATGTAATCAAGTACGTTCATTGTATGCCGGTCCCTCCGGGTCTTGCCGACAAGAGCGGGCTAAAAAATCGCCGCGCCGCCACCCCCGCGCACCGCCAGCGGCTTGTGGCTACAGGGTGCAGCGGTGAAGAAATTCCTTATAAAACCAGGGTTCCCGCCTTCGCGGCCCTTACTCGTTATACGTCCGCATTATAAAAACATTCAACTGCCCCCTCTCTCCTGAAAACCTCCAAGATCCGCAACCCGGCGGCGCCATGGACGCCGCGGATATTTCCGCAGCCATTTCTTCGGGACCTGCGAAAATTTGAAGCGGAAGCATTCGCCGATGGGTGCGTGATTCCTGTGCGGTCCTCACTTTATTCTTTTTACCATGCCATTGGTATGATCGCCAATGGGCCATTTGGAACGATCGAAGAAATTTTGAAAGGTACAACCCTCGACCGTGCGAGGAAGGCCTCCCGTCGATGCGGGCTTCTTCTATCCATAATCCATGCAGCTAAAGGCTCGTTTACGGGAAGCCCGGTTTGCTTTCCATGGGAGAAAGGCTGGAGAGTTGCGACATAACGACTGATGTGCCCGATACACGAGCACGATTGGCTAAAGGGTCCCGTTTCGCCGGGGGAGTCCATTCTTCATGTGGTTGCATCTTTTGCTTGACATTTTCAAGGGTTGTCGATAAAAAAAGACTCGTTTCCAGGAGCGTTTTGAAATTCAGTTTATTATCTCACAGTGTTATGCTGCTGTCTGCTTTTCAGATTATACTGCGGGCCATCTGCTATGCTACTAACCTGCAGGTTCTTGGAATCTTGCCAAGAAATGTATGCAATTCGTTGTTTTCTCTGCGGTGCATTGTTTCTTCTTTGGTTGTGGCCATGCCGCGCTGAGATTGTCAATGGAGAAAGATAGCAGCGCAAATCTGGAGGCTCGTGTGTCTTGTGTCTGAAAATCTGGGCAAACGCAAGCATGACGGATCTGAAAGGGTTTGAACTCACCGAATCGTTGAGCCTGATTTGCCTCCTGATTCAGAAGTGCGGGAACGGGAAATCCTGAATGCCGTCGACTTTTCGTTCATTGTCTGCTGGCATCTCCGGTTGTTGCTACCGCATATTGGCCTACCATTCTGACGGATGATCGCTTCCATCTGCACAGCAGTAAGTTCCCGGATTAACGTCGGGTGATCGTTGATGCAGGTGGTTGATTGTGCTGGAAAAGCGTCCGTTCCTCCGCCGGACGCCGCTGATGCCGGCGGCGTGGCCTCGTTCGCGTGTGCTGATGCCCCGGATGCAGTCATTCCAATGGAGGCGGGCGGCAATTCATGGGGAGGAAGTCCCTCAAGTGAGCGAAGATAAGATTTTGCCTTGCCGGAACGATTTTTTCGAGAACATGCTGGAAGCGACCGGTGCCGCTCACTTCGCTTCCTTCGGGGGAGGGTTCATCTATGCGAATCCCGCCTTTCAAACCCTTACCGGCTACGGGAGGGAAGAACTTTCCTCGATGGATGCGGATGCTTTCTTCTCGTGTGTGTCCCCTGGAGCCGTGGAACACGTGACGATCGAGGGCGAAGGCGATGCCGCACGCCGTCCTCGGCTGTTGGAAGCGAGGATAAAAACCAGGGCGGGAGAGATGAGGTGGGTGCAGATTTCCACGAGATCTATCGAGTACATGCGGGGAACGGCCGTCATCGGGGCTTTGATGGATATCACTGAGTATAAGCACCGCGAGGAGGATCTGTCGCGAAGCGAACACAAATACAGGACGGTGTTCGAGTTCGCTCCCGATGTGATCGTCATCTACAACAAAGACGGCGTGCCCGTAGACATGAATCCGATGGCGGCGAGAATGTGCGCCGAAGGTGTTGTTTGGGACACCCGGTTCATTCATCACGCGATTGCCCGTCCGCAGCGCCTCGGGGAGAAGGATGTCTGGCCGGCGGAGGAAGAAAAAGTAAGCTCTCGGGACATGCGGGAACAAACGCTGAGGGACGGTGAGTGGTTTGGCGAAGTGGTAGCGTCTCGGAGAGACGGGAGGGAATGGTTTGTCGAAACCCGCGCAAAACTTGCGAAGGACGGAGACGAGGCCATCATCATCGTAATATCCCGCGATATTACGGACCGGAAAAGGATGGAGAAGGAGATTCGGGCGTCGCTCCGGGAAAAGGAGACGCTTCTTCGGGAGATTCACCACAGGGTGAAGAACAACATGCAGATCATTTTGTCGCTCTTGAAGCTCCAGCTAAGGAACGCCGAAGACGCGAAGACAAAGGCTCTCTTTCGGGAGAGTCAAAACCGAATCCTCTCCATGGCCATGATCCATGAGAAGCTCTATCAGTCCGAAGGACTCCACAGGATCGATCTCAAAGACTACATAGGCGATCTCGCTCAAGAGGTGTTTGCCTCCTTCGGACTCATCTCGGAGCGGGTAGCCTTGAAAACGGCTGTCGAGAGCATTGCGATCGGCCTGGATACGGCCATCCCTTGCGGACTCATCATCATCGAACTCATCTCCAATGCTTTGAAGTACGCTTTCCCGGAGGGTCGCAACGGGGAGGTCTGCATATGTTTTCGCTCTGAAGACCAGGGATGGTTCCGCCTCACTGTAAGCGACAACGGCGTGGGGCTGAAGGAAGGTATCGACATCAACGAGCTGCGATCGTTGGGATTGCGCCTCGTTTCAGACCTGGCAATATACCAACTGGAAGGGGAGTTAGCTCTTTCGAGGGCGGGTGGGACCACAGTCCATGTCAGATTCAAGGAAAAAGAAAAACATCAAAGCTGAAGCGGGCACGGGCAAAGCACGTATTTTTATAGTGGAAGACGAAGTGGTCATCGTGAGGGGCCTTGAGGATGCTTTGCAGCGTTTCGGCTATTCGGTATGCGGGTTCGCATTCTCGGGCGAAGAGGCCCTTGAAGGTATCGAAAAGGCAAGGCCCGAGCTGGTCTTGATCGATCTTTTTCTCAAAGGGGCAATGGATGGAATCGAGCTGGCGGAGATCGTTTCATCCCGTTTCGGAATTCCCCCGATCTACATCACGGCCTACTCCAACCGGGACGTCCTGGAGAGAGCCCGGCTCACCGATCCTTACGGCTACATCGTGAAACCTTTCAGAGACAGCCAGCTCAAAGTGACCGTTGAACTGGCCCTCGAAAGACGGAATAAGGAACAGGAAAGGAAATCCCTTTTCGATGCTTATCGCAAGACCATCCAGGAACTCGAATCCAGGATTTCCGGGCAAACCAGGGAACTCCAGGAGACCAGGAAGGAACTGGAATCGACAGCCAAAACGGCCGCGTTCCGGAAGCTGAAGCTCGACGAACTCAGGCAGGAATTGCAGGAGGTCAACACAAGCTTGTTGGTTCTGGCCAGCCAGATGACACGGACCCGGGAAGAGCTCGAGTTGGAAGTGGCCGCAGCCGTCCGGGCGAAGGTTTTGCCGATCCTGAGGCAGCTTCAGGGGGATTCCCACTTCCAGAAGTATCAAACCGATTTTGAAATGCTCTCTTTGCACATGGGTTGTCTCGCATCCAGCCTGGCAAGAGATTGCGCTCAATGCGGCGCCCTTTCAGGAATGGAACTGCGCATCGCGACCCTCGTCAAGAATGATTTCACCAGCGAACAGATCGCTTCGCAACTGCATCTTTCCCTCGATACCATCAAGACCCACCGGCGAAATATACGAAAAAAGCTCGGCATTCACAACACTCCGATGAATCTCTCCACCTACCTTAAATCGCAGTGGACCGAAAACCATGTCTCCCTTCATTAGATCGAGTTCTGCGGGGCATGCCCCCCGTCTTGGACTCCCAAGGCGACGTTCCCCGTCATGCATAGAGTGGGTATCCCACTACCCACTTTATCACTCTCAAAAATCACCCTTGAACGCAGAAATATGTAGATCTAGAATCTCCAGACATTCACTATGGCGATGTTCTTGCCGGGTACCGTTGAGCGATTTGCAAGATGGCCGGGTATATTCTCCGTTCGCTCTTCTGCGGCCCATGCTTTGAGGCTCAGCCGGCCGTTCTTGAGTTCCGGACAGCAGTAAGCTCTCAACAACCGACAGTGATTTGCTCATAGAGTCGCCAGGGGCGCGGGAATGCGGTTTCCCGCTGTAAATTCCACTGGTCGCACCGATGATCGGGCAATGTCTTCCAGGAAGCTTGCTGCTCTCCAGCTTGTACTTACTGGCGTGAGGTGTCGTTCTTGGGTTGGTTTACCTGCATTTTACAAAAAGGAGAACAACATGCGTAACAAAATGGCCTGGTTTTCGTTTTTCTGTTTAATAATTACGGCTATATTGATTATCCCTTCTATCGCTGGAGCCTATACGATTGCTTACTTCGCGGTGCAGCACCGGTGTTATCAGGATAAATCTAAAGGTCCAAATGGCAATGGCCAGTTAAATAGAGTCGCATTTCAAATCAAGGACAGTGAAGGAGCCTATGTCAGTAGTAATTTGCTGACGAGTATTGCACTTTACGATCCTAACGGAACCCAAGTAGATGACGTTACTCTGGATTCGATTGTGTTTTCTCCTGTTTATACTGAAATAGATGGCCGTTATGATGGAACTAGCGGTTATTGGTCTTATGATAATCCATATTCTCCATCAGAATTTTTCGCCACGTTAAACAAAGGAACTAATCTTATAGTTGGTAACTATCAACTCAAGATAGTATTTGATGGAGAGTCTCTAGAAAGTACATGGGCGTTTACAAAGCAGGTCATATTGCCCTATGTCGATTCCAATTCTATTGAATACCATTTCGACAAAAAGGACAATCTTGTAGTTACATGGTCTATATCCGATAAACTTCTTAGGACGTTTCCGACCGCAGGCACTTCAGCCAGGGCGCTTATTGATGTCTTTAAAAAATCCAAAAAGAAAACTAAGTTTGTCGGTACTCTATATGTGAGAGTCCCAACAGCATCGGGAATATTGTTTGTTCCCAAAGCAATAGTAACATCTATGCAAAGTGTCGGGAAGATTTTTCAAATTACTATACAAGTTAGAACTAACGATAACTGTAACAGATCCTATTCAAATACAGTTGAGATGAATTGAAACGAGCCTGGATTGGCGTTGGTATATGGCGGCACCGCTCCAGGCCATCCTGGAGACCTTGTGGAATGAGCCTTGTGAGGGCCAAAGGTTTGCGCATTCTGGGACCGTTGGGATGAAAAGCTATGCCGATGGTTCTGCCATGAACTCCCAAACTGACGTTCCCCATCATGATAAAGTGGGTATTCCAATACCCACTTTATCATTCTCATGAATCACCTTTTATCGCAAGAATATGTAGATTTAGAATTTCAGGCATTCGCTACGGCGATGTTCTTGCCGGGTACCGTTGAGCGATTTGCAGGATGGCCGGGAATAGTCTCCGTTCGCTCTCGTCAAAAGCCGATTTCCCCGCGCACGATTCGATCCGGGATTATGCGGGCAACGGCGATGCTTTTGTGACCAAAATCGCCACCGTCATAGTTCCTGGAGCGCCAACCGGAGTGATCGCAATAGCGGGCAATGCGCAGGCGACGGTGAGCTCTAAGGCGTGAATTCAGATTGCTCCATAGCTGCCGGCAGGAAGTCCTCAAATGAATGGCGGGCGATCGTTGAAGGAAATGTTTGATTGTTCTGGAAAGCCGTCCTTTCGTCCGCCGCTCCGCCGCTGAAAGACTGTAAAATCGAGTGCTCGTGGGAAATTCGCGGCTGTCCGGACCAAAATAAGCTTGAATACCGTATCCTTGCCCGCTCATAACAAAGCACTTCCCGGGATTTCATCCCATCTCTCTCACAATTTCAACCGGCCGGACCCGGCGCGTGGTGGAAGCGCTTCCGGAAGTGTATATTGTCATCTGAAAGAGTGCGTGATATGTGTACATTTCTTTACTGGTTTCAGATGGCCGCGGCGGACCCGCGGGGCGGGGCCGTGAGAGGAAGCGAGGAGTGTGACCCTGGTGCGCTCGGAAGACGAAAAATGCGCGGTGAAGGCGCAGCTATCCTTTGAAGACAACAGGCTCGTTCAACAGCTTGCAGGGGAGCAGAACAGCCATCTCAAGATCGTTGAAAAACAGCTTGGCGTGCGCATTCACCTGCGCGGCAACCTATTTACGATTTCCGGGGACGCCGCCGACGTCGAACTCGTCGAACGGTTGTTGAAAGAACTGGCGGAGTTGGTCGAGAAGGGGCACCCGCTCTACGGTAGCGATATTGTCTATGGTATCCGAATACTTAGCGAGAACATTCACCGCAGGCTCGCCGATATTTTCCTGGACCAAGTATTCATCGCGTCGAACAAGCGGATCATCACTCCCAAGAGCGTCAAACAAAAAGAATATATAGAAGCAATTCGGGGTTATGATATAGTATTCGGGGTCGGGCCCGCCGGAACGGGAAAGACGTACCTGGCCATGGCCATGGCGGTTGCAGCCATGAGCAAAGATCTGGTGCGCCGCATTGTATTGGTGCGCCCCGCGGTGGAGGCGGGAGAAAAGCTGGGCTTCCTGCCGGGCGATCTGGCTGAAAAGGTCAACCCTTACCTGCGCCCGCTGTATGACGCTCTTCATGACATGATCGATTTTGAGCGGGCCACGAATCTGATTCAGCGCGGCGCCATCGAGGTGGCTCCTCTTGCGTTCATGAGGGGCCGGACCCTCAACGATGCGTTCGTCATCCTCGACGAGGCCCAGAATACCACCACCGAACAGATGAAGATGTTCCTTACGCGGCTTGGGATGAATTCCAAAGCCGTCATCACGGGCGATGTCACGCAAATCGATCTTCCAGGGAACAAGTTGTCGGGGCTGGTGGAAGCGATCGAATTGCTCGATGGTATTCAGGGCATCCGCATGGTGTTCTTCTCGAAAAGCGACGTGGTGAGACATCGTCTCGTACAGGAGATCATCCAGGCGTACGAACGGGTGGAACAACGAAAGTCTCAGTCCCATTCAGAGATGATGAGAGAAGAATAAGTCCATGGAAAAAGACAGGCGGGCGCAAGAAAAGCCTAAAGGTAAGGCGGCGCCGGTTCGGGGCATGAGATTCTTCCTTAGCGCGCTGGATGGCATCCCATGCCAGAGAGCCCTGATCCTTGCTGTCACCAGTTTGATTCTCGCACTTCTCATCACTCCCTCCTTTACGGTGCACAGCCCCGATTTCCAGTTGGGGGACATCGCCGACCGAAACGTCAAGGCGAAACGGGACTTCCTTGTGGAAGACGCGCAGGCCACCACTCTGAAGCGCGAGGAAGCGGTCCGGCAGGCGGCCATCGTCTACGATCTGGACGACAATATCCTGCCTCAGACCCAGGAGAGAATCGAAGCGGCCTTCCGGATGATGCGCCAGTTCCTCGCCGAAAACGACTATTCCGTGCTGGGGAAGGGCCCGGCCGCAAACGGGGCCGCCGGATCGGATTCCCGGGCGGGAGGCCTTTTCCTCCTGGAAACCTCCGCCATGGATCAACATGTTTTCCTGAAGAAAAAGGATTTTGACAGCCTGCTCGGGGTTCAGGCGCCGGTCGAGATATACACGACCCTGGTGGAGATGCGTTTCGGCCAGGACGTTGAGGAGAAAATCCTGACGCTCCTGAAGTCCATTCACGAAAAGGGCGTGGTTTCGAGCAAGGCGTGGCAACCTCGGAGTCACGGAGAAAACTTGGTGGTCCGGAAGGCGAGCACCGGGGAGGAATTCCTGCTTCCGCCTCCCCATGCCTACATGGAAGTGGAGGAGGCGCGCAAGTTCGCCATGATGCAGGCTCTGGAACAGGGCAGGGACGTGAAGGAGATGGCGGCCATCTCCTTCCTGACGTCCCAACTTCTCCAACACAATCTCACCTTCAACCTCGAAGAAACGGACCGCCGCAGAGAGCAGGCGTACGCTGCCGTCAAACCGGTTTTTCTCAAGATCAAGAAAAATGAAATGCTCGTCCGGGAAGGGCAGCGAATCGGCCAGACCGATCTGCTCAAGCTCAGGGTCCAGGAACAGGGAATCCGGGGGCGGCATTGGTTCTTTGTCTTTGTCGTCCTCTTTCTTTTCAGCGGTTTGTGCAACGGAGTGGTCGTTCACGTATCGAAGCAGCATCTTCCTTCGTTCCGGATCGAGATGCGGGACATCTTGTTCCTGTCGGTTCTATTGATTTTGCTTCTCTCTCTCGGGAGATCCGCCATGTGGGTGGCGGATCTCGTGGGCGACAACATAGACGGCGTTTCGGGCAGGGGGCTTCTTTTTGCCGTCCCGTTGACCGCGGGGGCCATGATGGCCACCATCTTTTTCGGCGTGACCGTTTCCTTCGTTTTCACGCTGCTCCTGACGCTCTTTGCGGGGATGCTTTTCGGCAAGGACTTCGGTCTCTTCTTTTACTGTCTCATAGGCTCCGTGGTAGCCGCACACGGCGTTTCTCCGTGCCGGAACCGGATGGTCCCCATCAAAGCGGGCCTGATGGTCGGGTGCGTCAACGTCATCGTCATCTTCCTGAGCTCATTTTTGCAGGAGCAGTGGGTATTCATGAAGGCTTTCACGAATGCCTTCATGGGATTTTGCGGCGGCATCTTTGCCGGGATATTTGTAACGGGCCTGACTCCACTCGTGGAGATGTTCTTCGGCTATAATACAGACATCAAACTGCTGGAACTGGCGACGATGGACCAGCCGCTCATGCAGGAGCTGATGGTCCAGGCGCCGGGGACCTACCACCACAGCATCATCGTCGGCAATATGGTGGAATCCGCCGCCAAGTCCATCTCCGCCAATTCGCTGCTCGCAAAGGTTGCTGCGTACTATCACGACATCGGGAAAATCAAGAAATCCCTCTATTTCATCGAAAACCAGTTCGACTGCGAGAACCGGCATGAGAAGCTTGCGCCTTCCATGAGCAGCCTCATCCTCATTTCCCACGTGCGAGAGGGAGCCGAACTGGCGCGGCAGCATCGGCTGGGGAAGGATATCGTCAACATCATCAGTCAGCACCACGGAAAGAGTTTCATTTCGTTTTTTTACAAAAAGGCGGTTGAAGCCAGGGAAAAAGCGAAAAGCACCAAGGGGGCCGATCTGCCTCCGATCAATATGGACGATTACCGATATCCCGGACCCAAGCCGCAGACGAAGGAAGCGGGCCTGGTCATGCTCGCGGACGTTGTGGAGGCGGCCTGCCGGTCGCTTTCCGATCCCACGCCCGCGAGGATACAGGGGATGGTGAACAGGCTGATCAACAATATCTTCAGCGACGGACAATTGGACGAATGCGAACTTACGCTCAAAGACCTGCATTCCATCGCCAAGCACTTCAATCAGATCCTGGCGACGGTCCATCACAAGCGCATCGAGTACCCGACGCTTCCCGCCCCCAACGGCAAAGGAAAATCGGATGCCCCTGATTCATGTCAGCGAGAATCAAGATCTGATAGAGATAAGCCTGCGGCAAATCGAGAAAACAGCAGAACGGATCTTAAACGTCTTGGGATACACTGACGCCGAACTGAGCATCGTGATCGTGGACGATGCCGAGATGGCGGATCTCAACCGGGAGTACCGGCACGTTGATTCCACGACGGACGTGCTTGCCTTTCCCATGCAAGAGGGCGACTTCGGGGACGTCTGCCCCGAGATGCTGGGGGACGTCGTTCTCTCGGCCGAGACGGCTTTCGATATGGGCCGGCAGTGCGGCTGCACCCTGGCGGAGGTGTTGGACCTCCTCCTCGCGCACGGCATCCTGCACTTGACGGGATACGATCATGAAAAGGGGGAGGCCGAGAGGCGGGTCATGCAGGAGAAGACGTTGGAATTGCTGAGTATGCTGGGCCGTTCCGAAAAGATCCTCGCATGGTATGCGGGGGCCGAAGACGAGTGAGGACGACGTGTGGAATTGTGCGTGCTGCAAACAGAAGCCGCGGGGAGGGGTGCGAATTCCGCTCTTTCGTTTCCACGCCCGTGGTGTTGGGCTATCTGCAGATGGCGCAGATGAGTGAAAGATACTTTATCAGGAGGAGGAAGGAATCGTGGCCAGAGTCGCGATAAATGTGGATCATGTGGCCACCTTGCGGCAATCCAGGCTCGGCGTGGAGCCGGACCCCGTGACTGCCGCGGCACTGGTGGAACTCGCAGGAGCGCAGGGCATAGTGGTGCACCTTCGTGAGGACAGACGGCATATCCAGGACCGGGACGTTGAAATCCTGCGCCAGACCGTCAAGACCAAGCTGAATCTTGAGATGGCTGCGACTCCCGAGATGGTGCAGATAGCGCTCCGAATCAAGCCGGACGTGGTTACGCTGGTGCCTGAGAAACGGCAGGAGCTGACCACGGAAGGGGGCCTCGATGCCGCGCTCCAGGAAGGGGCGCTGAAGGAAGTCGTGAAAACCTTCCACGACGGCAGCGTCGCGGTCAGCCTCTTCATCGATCCGGAGCCGCAACAGATCAAGGCGGCCCACCGCCTGGAAGTGGAATACGTGGAAATCCACACGGGGTCCTTTTGCGACGCTGCCTCTTTGGCCAGGCGGAAAGAAGAGTTCGATCGGCTCCTGACGGCGGCCAGGCTGGCGAAAAAGCTCGGTATCGGCGTCCATGCGGGGCACGGTGTCGACTATCGAAACGTTCACTGGCTGCGAACCATCTCCGAGATCGAGGAATTCAGTATCGGGCATTCAGTGATATCGAGAGCGATCCTGGTGGGGCTCGATCGTGCCGTCCGGGAAATGATCGCGCTGGTGAACGGATAAAATGGCCATCTACGGCGTGGGCGTGGATCTCGTCCGGATCGAGCGGCTCGATAAGGCGCTGGACCGCTGGGGGGACCGTTTCGAGCGGCGGATCTTCACGGAGGCGGAATCGGCAGGCTGCGCCGCCAGAAAAGCGCGCGCGTCGTGCCTCGCCATGCGTTTTGCGGCGAAAGAGGCCTTCGTCAAAGCCCTGGGAACGGGGATGAGGGGTCCGGTGCAGTGGCGCGACATCGAAGTCGCGAACGACAGCCTCGGAAAACCGCTGTTTCTTCTCTCTCCGGCGGCTCTGAATGCCTGTTCCGAACGCGGCGTTCGGTCGTGGCATCTCAGCATGACGGACGACGGCGAGTATGCCGAGGCCTTCGTCATTCTCGAAAGTTGAGCGGGCGGGCGGGATCTGCCTGCCGGAACGCGATTCGATGCGAGAAGGGGCGGCGCGCTGGCAGTTGGCGGTCCGTCCCTGCGCCGCCGAGAGTCTTCACCATCCGTACCGGCTCGAAATCGACCAACCAGGAGAAAGCCATGCTGGTTCTCACCGCTTCTGAAATGGCTCGTATGGACCGGCGGACCATCGAGGAAATCGGCATTCCGGGGATCGTGCTCATGGAAAACGCGGCTCGAGGCGCAGCCGCTTTCTTCATCGAAGTGGTTCCGGACCTGTTGACGCGCCGGATCGCCGTTGTTGCCGGAAGCGGGAACAACGCCGGGGACGGTTTCGCCCTTGCGCGGATTTTTCACGGCAAGGGGGCATCCGTTTCCGTGGTGTGCCTTCGCCCTCCCGCCCGCCTCCAGGGCGATGCCCTCACCAACTTCCAGATCATCGAGAAAATGGGCGTGCCGATCCATGTGTGGGATGATGCCGCGGATTTTGACGCCCAGTGGCAGTGGATTCGGGAAAGCGGCGCGGTGATCGACGCCATGCTCGGGACCGGTCTCAAGAGTGAAGTGCAGGGGATCTACCGGCGGGTTATCGAGAACTTGAACGCGCTTACCGTTCCCATCCTCGCCGTGGATCTTCCTTCCGGCTTGGATGCTTCGAACGGGAAGCCCCTTGGGGCGGCGGTCAGGTCTTCGGTGACGGCGACCTTCGGTTTTCTCAAGATAGGGCACCTGCTGGAGCCGGGATCGGAATACGCCGGCCGGATCGAAGTGGTGGATATCGGCATACCGCCCGCCCTGGCGGCTTCTGAAGGCATCAACCGCCGACTGCTCGATGAAGAAAGTGTTTCCGCGTGGCTGGAACCCCGTTCGTGCTTTGCCCACAAGGGCTCGGCGGGCCACGTCGCGGTTCTTTCCGGGTCCCTCGGGAAGACGGGGGCTGCAACTCTCATCTGTGGAGGCGCTGCGCGCGTAGGAGCCGGTCTCGTCACTCTTTTTGTCCCCGAGAGCCTCAACGCCATCCTCGAAGTCAAACTGACCGAAGCAATGACCTTGCCGATTCCGGAAACGGTGGACCGGTCCCCGGCCCATGGAGCACTTGAGGAGATTCTCGATTTCCTCGAAGGAAAACAGGCCTTCGCCATGGGTCCTGGAATCTCTCTCCACCCCGAAACGAAAGCTCTCGTGAAAGACCTTCTGCGCAAGGTGCGATGCCCCATGGTCCTCGATGCGGACGCCTTGACCGCTCTCTCCGACGAGCCTGATCTGCTCCGAGCGGCGTCGGCGCCCCTCATCCTCACGCCCCATCCCGGGGAGATGGCCCGCCTGGTTCACGGGTCCGTTCGGCTGGTACAGGACAATCGGGTGGAAATGGCTTCCGAATTCAGCCGAAAGTACGGGGTCATTCTCCTCCTCAAGGGACACCGGACCATCATTGCGGCCCCGGATGGAAGGCTCGCCATCAACGGCGCCGGAAATCCCGCCATGGCGACCGGAGGAATGGGAGACACCCTGACCGGAATGATTGCCGGATTTCTGGGGCAGGGCATCGAGCCTTTCCGGGCGGCCTGCCTCGGGGCCTACGTCCACGGAGCGGCTGCGGATCGGCGCATCGGCGGAGTTTCAACGCGCGGCCTTCTCGCATCCGACGTTCTGGAGGAAATCCCGGCCGTGATCGGAAGGCTCGAAACCCTGAAGGGCCGCCCGTGAAGCAGTTGACGATCCTCTCGGACGGTGAAGACTTCAGCCTGGAGTTCGGTCGGGTGCTCGGAGAAAGGCTCGAACCCGGCGACGTACTGGCTCTGTGGGGGGAGTTGGGAGCGGGGAAGACCCTGCTTGCAGGCGGCATCGCGAGAGGGCTTGGAGTGCCCCCCGGGATTCCGGTGGCCAGCCCCACCTTCACGCTCATCAACGAATATGAAGCGCGTCTTCGCCTCTATCATCTGGATCTCTATCGCCTGGGCGACCCGGACGAACTGGAGACCCTCCCGTGGAGGGAAGCGCTCTTCGGGGGCGGGGTTGCGGTCATCGAGTGGCCCGAGCGGATGGGTTCGCTCCTTCCGGAAGAAAGATGGGACATCTGCATCGCCGTAACGGGAGAGGACAGCCGCACCTTCACCATTCGGGCGCTCGGGGAACGCAATCGCGCAAGACTCGACGAGTGGTCCCGTGCGGTTCTTTTCCGGCAAGCGCAGCCCTCCGGCAGCTGATCGCAGAGTGCGCCGACCGGACCGGCAATGCTCGGCGTCGGGCAATAGTATCAAACCGGGCAGGTCTTCGCATCCTGCTGGAATACATTCAGGCGGCTCTTCGCAGCGCAAAGTATGAGATCTTGCCGGATGACGGCAGCTACTATGGCGAGATGCCCGAATGCAACGGCGTTTGTGCGAATGGAAAGACGCTCGAAGAGTGTCGAGAAGAAATCCGAGAAGTTCTCGAAGAATGGGCTCTGTTTCGTGTTCACAAGAATCTCCAGTTGCCGACATTTGATGGAATAAGACTTCCTATTGAGGAAGTTGCTTGATGCCCCGCCCCCTTGGACCATGGCGTCCAAAAGCAGCCTCAGAGGTCAGATTTTGGTGCTCGGAATTTGGGCCTCGTTTCCATCTCCTTGGGGCATTGTATGCTTTGAGCAGGCATGATTTGCTCTTTCGAGTCCCTCCGGCAGGGGCAGGCAATCAATTGCCAGACAACCGATAACCAGGCTGAAATCGTTTCAAAAATGAGTTCAAAGACGCCAATGCCCGCTTGCGCCGCTACAGGTCTCAGAGCCAGGGACCAGTCGTTCAACACAAAGTGGACCTGGTCTTCTTACGCTGCCACTGTTTTCAGCGGCTCGAATCGGCTTTCCCGCCGTGTGTCGAGTACTGGCTGTACTGGTGTCGCGCTCCCTGAATTTGCATCTACTCGATAGCCCTGCAATACAGTATTCACCGTGGCTCTGTGGCGCATTCAAATACAAGATTATATAAGGGATGCGACATTAGCCGAGGCCCTTGGCATCAAGAATCAGCGACGTCATCTATTTCAACCCAAGCGACCGGGAATTTCCCGTAGGGTTTGATCTCTTCGGAAACAGAGACCGGAGCGCCAGGCACCTGGTGGCTTCGGACATCGTGGGAGTATTTTTAAAAATCTGGGTATCGTTTTGGGGAGTGGGCCTGGAAAACACGATGCGCCATGCGGTGCTTTCTCTTTTGGAATACCCGGATGGGGGGCTCCTGGGAGTGCTGCGGGTTCTAATGGAGGAAGAATACAGGGGAAAGATCATCGAGAAGGAAAAGCACCCCATCGTTCTGATGTTCTGGGGCAATCAGTGCCGGGAATATGCCCTGTCGTTGACCGGCTAATCTGGATCCGCCTCCGATATAGGACCTAAGTACCTAAAAAATTAACCAAACTAGCCGGTCGAACGGCGGGTTGACGGGCCAATGTTGCGTGAGCCCTTGGCCTTACTCCGGGAATTGTGATCCGGTCGAGAGACTTTTCGAAAGACTCGAAGAATACTGCGGTTTTCTGACAGCCCTTGTAATATGCGGAAGATCACTCCCGGATCGGAAGATCGAAAAGAAGAGATTTTGTTCTTGACACCTCATACCTGTTTCCATACTATGCATCTCCTATAGATGCATAGTGGCAATCCATATTGGAGGGGAAAGATTATGGCCAAGTATGAATCCCGGGAATACTGGGCGGGCCTTATTAGAATGAGCCTTTCGCGTTTTTTTATTTTGCACGTGCTCCATCATCAGGCGGTACACGGTTACGAGATTACCAAGAAGGTGGCCGCTATCACCAACGGATGCTGTGCGCCAACGGAAGGAAGTCTTTATCCTGTGTTGAAGGAGTTTATGGACGCGGGGTTGATCGAGGTGCATGCCGAGGTGGTATCTGGGCGAGAACGCAAGGTGTACACCCTGACTGCGTCGGGGGAGAGAACCTATGGGATAGCTGCCGGTGCATGGGAGGAGGTGGCCGAGCATATCCTTTCGTCTCTGAGGCTGGACGAAGAATTAAGAGGGGTATCGAGAACTTGCAGGAAAGAGGAATGATTGATGAAATTCCGGATAGCCAATCTGGTCTCTGCCGGAAAGCGTTTCTACTCATCCACCCTTGTGGAACACGTCGTCGAAGATGTCTCCCGGAAGACAGGCGCATCGCTGGAGTATCGTCACGTGCATATGTGTGATGTGACCTGTTACTCACATCACTGGAAAATTTTGTTTCAATATTTCGCAATTAATATTTCAGAGAATTGTTGACGTTAAGAATGATTCTCGGAAGAGAAGAAACAATAAGGAGGCGGTTGTGTGGACGAAGTCTGAAAGCATTGGTCAGAGCTCTCTGCGGTTATCGGAACAGCCCCATCGGTTGAAGTGCTGTCCTCTATTTTTGCAGATACTCTCGGGATTGGCGGGATGGTTTCTGCTGTATTTTCAACTTGATCCGTTCGCAACATGGTTCACCTATACTCTTCTGGGGTTCAAATTAGGAAGTCATCTAGGGGGTGCTGTAGAGTTCTTTGTGGCTGATGCGCCGAAAGTTCTGATGTTGCTTATACTCATAACCTTCGCTGTAGGCATCATCAGAACATTTCTCACTCCTGAGCGTATTCGCTCGATTCTTGTAGGACGGCGAGGGGCTGCAGGGTATGTTTTGGCCGCCATGCTCGGGGTGCCGACCCCATTCTGTTCTTGCTCCGCGATTCCACTCTTTCTCGGTTTCCTCCAATCTGGAATACCTCTGGGAATCACGATGTCGTTTCTCATTTCCTGCCCAGTTGTGAATGAAATTGCTCTTGCAATGCTCTACGGAATGTACGGATGGAAGATTGCTACGCTCTATGCCACAATGGGTATGGTTAAGGCAGTTATTTCCGGGATGCTCATAGCCAGGATGCGGCCGGAGAGGTTTCTTGAACCATGGGTGGCGGAACTGCAATCGCGTGCGGGGCAGGTAGCAGTTGATGCTTCGTACGATGACACGCCTCCAACCATGACCTGGAACGACCGAATAGCCTTGGGTATCACGTCCGTCTGGGAGATACTTGCCGGAACCTGGCATTATCTCGTGGGTGGAATTGCACTCGGAGCTGTAATCTATGGCTACATTCCGGTTGCGTTCGTCAGCCAGTACATGGGCAACGACGCGTGGTGGAACGTTCCCGTAGCGGTGATCCTTGGCCTGCCCCTCTATGCCAGCGCCGTAGGAGTACTTCCCATTGTCCAGGCTGTTCTGGCAAAGGGTGCTGCACTTGGAACCACACTTGCGTTCATGATGTCAGTGATCGGCATCTCCATCCCAGAACTGGTGATGCTCCGAAAGGTCATCAAGATGCCGCTCATCTGGATATTCGTCGGCCTCGTTGCTCTGGGCATTATGATCGTGGGATATCTATTCAATATTCTGATTTAAGAAGCGCCAGTGCGCACAAGGAGGAATTGCTATGATTATCAAGGTGTATGTTTCGTGTTGCGGTGGTGACAAGGCAATTGCCGTCGTGGATGAGGCCATGAAGCAGGCTGGAGTGGAAGGACAGGTTGAAATAGTTAAAGACCTTGCAGAGATGGCAAAAGCAGGAATAATGTCTACTCCTGCTATTAAGATCAATGATCGATTGATGGGTAGCGGAAGGATTCCGAAGGTATCGGATCTGGTCAGTTGGCTGGTTGAAGCCGCCGCCAAATCGAAGTGATGTTGCGGTATGTGCCGGTCGCTTGGTCAAAGCGAGCATGACCGAGTGACCAGCATGCATGAGTTTTGTCGTTGATTGTTGGATTAGTTCACCGCATTGACCTTGACCAACATCATCAGCATTACCGCATCGACCCAGCAATATCCAATTTTCGAGATTACTCTCAGGCATGTCCTGGCTACTGCACTGTTAAGAAAGAGCTTTTCCAGAGTAGATTTCATCTAAACAAAATCTATCACCATGCCGTCGCACATGTGGAGGAGAAGGCACATAACATCCTTTATGCCGATTTTCTTAGCCTTAACCGAATATCTCCCGAGAGTACTACAGACTACCGCCCCAGTTAAAACAGACAATTTGCCGGATGTAATAAAATGTGACAGAAAGAGTGGCGATGGAGTCCGCATATCACAAACACGATACGAACAATGAGAATTAAAATAATTTATGTTTCGCACTGAAGCAATTGCACATTCTGGCCCATATGTCTTGTTTCCTCGTCGAAATGAAATTTGAAGTCATAGGATCCATCTAGAATGTCAGCCGCCTTTGATGTGGGGAAGTATATATTGATGGAAATATAGATAGGACCGATTGAATACGTCAAGTAGAATTGAGATTACCAATTTGCAATAGGGCGTATCAGGATTTAAAAGAAACAGCGGTTTGCTCCGAGATGGGGTTTAGATGGATCCTGTTTTTATATGGGCAAATTCCCATGGCGATGGGTTCGCTACTCTAAATTGGCCCCTTTCGATGGTCTGAAATGGCCCCATCTGGAAGGAAGACCGTATAACTTGCCCAGTCACTTGAGACTGGAAAGGAGGTGCGGTTGGGAAGGAGAGAGAAGAAGATGGAGATGTTCGGGGAGATACGACGAGAGTACGAGTAAGGAATGGGGCCAATTCAGGTTGGCGAAACCAGGCGACAACTCATGGGATTGTCTCAGAGCCTATGATCCGGTTCTTTCCCTATTATCGGTATTGACCACCTCACTCTCTTCTCGTTTGGTAAATTACCCGGGAGCTGCTTATGGATACGGTATCGGAAAAGTGTGTGGAATGTGGTCTCTGCCAGAAAGACTGCAAATTCCTGCAAGAATCTGGGACTCCAAAGTCGCTGGCCGCTCTCGATCCTTCACTCAAAGATCACCGGGCAACAGCATTTGAATGCAGTCTTTGTGGGCTGTGCGTAGAGGTTTGTCCGGAAGATATCGATCCCGCAGGGATGTTCCTTGACATGCGCCGTGAGGCTGTTCGCAAAGGCGAGGGAGATTTCCCGGAGCATTCTGCAATACTCAACTATGAACGCCGCGGAACATCGCGCCGCTACACCTGGTACGGCCTTCCTGAGGGTTGCGACACGATCTTTTTTCCTGGCTGCACTCTGCCTGGAACCCGGCCCGAGAGAGTGACGGCGCTCTACGAAAAGATTGGGAAAATTTTGCCGAGTTTGGGCCTGGTGCTCGACTGCTGTAGTAAGCCTTCCCACGATCTCGGGCGGGAGCAAGCCTTTCATGCCATGTTCGGTGAAATGAGAACCTACCTCCTTGGGCACGGAGTTCGCAACGTTCTGGTGGCTTGTCCCAACTGTTATAGGATTTTCAAACAATATGGAGAAGGGCTTTCGGTAAGGACGGTCTATGAGCTTCTTGCAGAAAATGGCCGGTCAGTAACGGGGAAATTGTCCGGCACTGTGGCGATTCACGACCCTTGCGCCGTTCGGTTCGAGGAAGGCATCCATGCTTCGGTCAGAGCGCTCGTTGCCGGCCATGGTCTTACCGTGGAAGAAATGCCCCATCATGGAAGGAAGACCTTGTGCTGCGGTGAAGGAGGATCGGTGGGATTTCTGTCGCCGGATCTGGCGAAGAACTGGGGGGCACTCAGGAAGGCGGAAGCCAACGGGCGCAGGATCGTTACCTATTGTGCCGGCTGCACCAACGCCCTCAATGCCACGACTCCTGCAAGCCACATCCTGGATTTACTCTATGAACCTGAGGCGACCATGGCGGGGAGCGTCAAAGTTGCTCGGGCACCCTTCACCTACTGGAACCGCATTCGGCTGAAGCAAGAATTGAAGAAGGAAGTCCGTGCGGCGGTAACGCGCGAGAGGACTTTCAGCGCGGAAAAGGAAAGCGGAAAGGGCGGACTTTTCATCAGGCTTGCGATCCTTGCGGTGATCGTTTGCGCCATTGTAGCAGTGCGTGCGACCGGGGCCACGCGCTACCTGGAACAGGAAGCATTGCGCAATCTGATCCAGGGTTACGGCATGCTCGCCCCCCTGCTTTACATGCTTGTCTATACATTAGCCCCTGCCCTGTTCCTCCCCGGACTACCCATCACCATTGTGGGCGGTCTCCTTTTCGGTCCTTTTTGGGGCGTCGTTTACACGATCACCAGTTCGACCATGGGGGCATGTCTTGCCTTTCTTGTCTCGCGCTACCTTGCCAGGGACTGGATCGAGCGCAAGCTTAGAAGCCCTCGATGGAAACGATTGGACGAAGAAGTCGAACGGCACGGCTGGAAAGTTGTGGCCTTCACTCGACTCATCCCGTTGTTTCCTTTCAATCTACTCAATTACGCCTTTGGGCTCACCAAGGTCAAATTCGTGCATTACGCTCTGACAACCTTTGTTTGCATGCTGCCTGCCTGTATTGCGTTCATCGTCTTTTCAAGTTCGCTGTTGGATGTGATTCGCGGAAGGATTTCTCTCTCTTTTGTGGTCGGCCTGGCATTGGTGGTCTTGGTTATGCTCATTCCCATTGTCTACCAGAGACGACGGAAGTGATGATGAAAGCCTCCGCGAACGCCTTGGGGCCGTCTATGTCCGTTAATTGATCGATGAAGGAGCCTCTGTGATGAAAAAACTGTATTGCATGATGACTGCCGTTTCCATTTTACTGTCCCTGACCGTTTTCAGCCTTGCAGCGGTGGCCGCCGATGACAGACTGCCCACCAAAGACAACCCGTTGGTGGTCGATAAGGAAGGCAAGCGAGTGCTCATTTACACAGAAGTGAACGGAAAGAACCTTCGGGAGACCAATCCCCATTGGGGTGTCGTTTTCAAGGATGGAAAATACGGCGACAAGGCGATCCTGAGAGCCTATGCCAACCATCTGGCCTTTCATGACGCGCTCGTTCAGATCGGAGCCAAACCGGGCAACAACCTTACCAAGGATGTCCTGGACGTTCCTGTTGATGGTGCTTTGCTTGAGATGACCGCTACCTGGCCTGGGTTGGGTAAGGAATTGAAGCCGGGCGATATTTTCTACGATGAAACCGGAAAAGGTTTCGAGGTTCGTTTTGGAGGAAACAGGAAAGCTTCTGAGGAGAATAACACCGGCTGTATTACCTGCCTTGAAAGCTGTTGGATTTCCATCGCCAGTAATGCGAAATACCCGAACATTTCGGGAGCGAAACGCTCTGTTACTCCCAACTCTCGCTTCAAGGGCAAGGAGGACGTTCTTCCCGGTGACGGCAAGCCCGTCATCCTTATTTACCACCTGGTTAGCGGTTAGGCCTATAGGCTCCAGCCCTTCGTCACATCCTGACTAGTACACGCGGGCGGAAATTCGGCACTCGTTTTGGTGGGCACGATAAAACCGTGCCCACCCTACCAAGCGGCTGGCACTGTAGGGTGGGCACGCCTTCTTGTGCCCACCGGAACTGGTCAGGGACTTCCGCCGTCCTGTACTAGGGCTTGACGCTTTCAGTTACCTCTACTCCTGCTTTCTTGAATATGTCTACGATGCCTTCTTTGGGCAAGATGCCTTCGTGGCGGTAAATCTCCTTTCCACTCTTGTCATAGAAGATCAGGGTGGGGATCGTGTCAGCATTGAACTTTCGACTTTGTTCGGGATGCTTCAAAACGTCGATAAACAGAATGGCAGCCTTTCCCTTATACTCTTCCCTCAATTCCTTGATGATGGACGCCATCAACCTGCAGGGAATGCACTTCTCTGCACCGAGATCGAGCATGGTCACCATGTCCTTTGCGGGAACCTCCGGAATGGGCTCTGATTCCTCAGCAGTGAACCCTCGTGAGGTCAAAGTCAAAAGACCAAGCAGCACAACCAATCCGATCAACTTTTTCACTCATTCCTCCTTACAGTTTCAAGATTAACCAGGCCAGAAACAAAATACCCAGCCACACACCGGTCGAGATAAGGAGAATCCTTCTCCAGCGTTCGCCAAAATAACTTTCCCTTGAATTGATATCCCACGGCGGGTTGAACAAGATGTGTAATACTACCAATCCCAACAGAAGAGGGGACAAAATGGTATGAATGCCTTCCCACTCCTGCTGATGCAGCCCCATGAAAAACTTGGACGAATTCGGCGCCTTCTCGGAAGAGATGACGAAACACTCAATAAATCCCACGGTAGCAACGGAGCACACGTTGACGAACAGCAGGGTATCAATCAGATGTTTCCAGTCGTTCGTTTTCATGATTCGGTCCCTTCTGTTGGAATCTGAGGCCGGTTGATGAGCACCTTGAAGAAAAGGTATCCTCCCATGAGCAGAAAGCCTGTATCGCGCACGAGATACCAGGCCGTCGCCGGTGCTCCCTGCGTGCTGGTGCTGAAACAACCGCAGTGGACGTTCAGGCCGCGAGCCACGTTGAACAGCAGGGAGACGAAGAAGGTTGCCAGAAGCAGGTTTGCCAGTGTGATCGCGCCCGGCAGCCAGAACCCGAAGAGAAGAGAGCATCCCAGCAGCAACTCTACCCACGGCAGAACAATGGCGCTGATGTTGATGAAAGTGTCGGGTAAGATTTGGTAGTTGTAAATCATCTGTGCGAAGGCTGCCGGGCGGAGTATCTTGTCCACACTGGCAAGTATGAAGACCGCTCCCAATATCAGGCGGACCCAGAAGAGGAGCGGCTTTTTGAAAAACGACCCTCTTCTTTCCCAAATGGTTTTCGGCCGTTCTCCGTCGTCTTCGGGCGCTCCGCAGGACAGAGCGGAGAGCATGCTGGGCTCTCCGCATGGCGTGGCTTCGAACTGCAGGATGGGATGATCAATCCCGAAATGCTGAAACAACTGACGACGGATTCTCTCAGACAGTGAGTCGATTTTACTCAGACGCTGGTCCGGCACGACGACATGGCAGGAAAAGGCCACGCTGGAGGAGCACACATTCCATGCATGCAGATGGTGCACCCCGATAATGTCTTGAATCTGCTCAAGAAAGCCCTTGATTCTACGGATGCCCAATCCGTTTGGCGTACCATTCATCAGGATACAGGTCGTCTCCTTTCGAGGAAAGAGAGTCGCTCGGAAATAGATTCAACCATGAATTGGCTCCTATCCATTCTCTTCCGTCAGCACTTGAGGAAGCTTTTCAACGAATTGTTTGATCTGATCCCGCACACGCCTGTATTGCGCCATGGCTTCTTCTTCGGTTCTGGAGTCCGCGGCAAGCCTTGGGGGATCATCGAAACCTGCGTGCAGCACTCTGGTCCTGGCAGGAAAGAAAGGGCAGCCCTGTTGGGCCTGGGCACACAGCGTAACTACGAAATCGAATTCAATCCCGTCAAAGGTATCGACATGTTTCGATTCCTGGCCTGAAATATCAATTCCGGCCTCGGCCATGGCCTTGACGGCTCTGGGGTCTACTCCCCGGGGCTCTACGCCTCCGGAGTAGACATCCATAAGGTCCCCCTTCAAACGACGAGCCCAGCCTTCGGCCATCTGGCTCCGGCAGGCATTTCCCGTACAGAGAAAAAGGATTCTTGTCTTCCCGGGTCCTGATTCCATGGTCTCATTCTCCGTTGGTTCACTCGAAGTGAAACTGATCGAGGTAGGCAGCCAGTCTGGCTCTGCCGTCCTCCGTCAAAGCCGGGCAATCCTCTGCCCCTCTGCCTCCCTCGGCGGCCTGCGTGGCGAAAACCATGCAGGTCGGCTGGCCGCATTCGCGGCAGTTGGTCTTGGGCAGGAGTCTGAGGATCTCAATCACCTTGGGCTTCGGCGCGCCTTCAAAGCGTGGCTGAATCTCCCCCCGTCGTTCCCATGTGTCGTTGATTTCCTGCTTGAGCCACTCAATGATCTTATCCCCCTCCGCCTCGTCTCTGATAGCATTGACGCAGATTTTCCTGCCGTGGACTGCTATGAGCTTTCCATACACCTTGAATGAAACGCAAGGAGGGTCCTTGATGTACTGAAAGCCTCCGAGCACGGCGTTGAGGTAGGGAATGACCTCGGCAATGTCCTCATCGAGGTGAGCGATGCAGTGGACCGACTGAGCTTCGGGCCTGCACTCGGGGCGAACGACCTCTTTGCGGTAGCCTTTTAGCAACACACGACCCTCCTTGCACAGATAGATGTCGGGATGGCTTACTCTCTTGAGAGAGCCGCCTTCACAGCCTCTTTGACCTTCAGAACTTCTTCGGTCTTGAGGCTAAAATCCTTATTCTTATCGATACCCAGGTCTGTCAGGACAAGGTAGGTTTTCATAGGTACCTGTGCGTTTTCGAGGTTTGCCCTGGCACATCCAACCGAGCAGCCGTCGATGACCACCATTTCGGGTACATCTCTAGCTGACTGCACAAACCCGCTCAGTTGTGCGCCTATCCCAGCCAGGCAGAACATCTTGCCAAATCCCTCTTGAGTCAACTCAACTGCAGCTCGATTCGAAAGCTGTCCAACGTTCGATCCTCCTGAACAAGCCAGAATCATGACGTTCCCACCGGGCACACAACAATTCTCAGCCATCTTGTTCCTCCTTGGTAGGTCTAGAGACGCACTCTTGTGTCGATCACCCCCCCGCGGGCTGGGCTGTCATCGCCCTCGAACTCCCAGCTTTCAGAGGGCAAATCACTTGCTGATCCAACGCTTGATTTCCTCCTTCGTAGGGATTTTGCCAACCGATTTCACCTCTCCGTCAACGACTACGGCAGGCGTACCAAATACGCCGTATTCGCCGATCTTTAGGATATCGGTCACTTTTTCAACCGTGGCTTCAACACCACTCTCACTAATCGTCTCCCTTACGATCTTTTCGGTCTGTTTGCATTTGGGGCATCCTGGCCCTAATACTTTGATCTCCATGACATTTTCCTTTCAGATTGAGTTCTGGGAGCCTGAGATACGGCCATGTCAGTTTTTTTGATTGGAACCACCAGCGTCGCCGGCGCTCAGCCATAGTGCGCCTCATGCCCGTTTCCCTTCGGGTTTCAATCAGGATAATAGTGGCCGAAAATCATCCCGCAGATAGTGGACATGATGACCACCAGGCTCACATAGACTATCGTTTTTCTCGTTCCCATGACGCTCCTGATGACCAGCATGTTGGGCAGCGAGAGGGCCGGGCCGGCCAGCAGGAGAGCCAGCGCAGGTCCCTGGCCCATCCCCGATCCGATAAGTCCTTGTAAAATGGGGACTTCTGTCAGCGTTGCGAAATACATGAACGCCGCCACAATTGCCGAAAAGAAATTGGCGCCGAGAGAATTGCCACCCACCAACTGCTTAACCCATTCCGATGGAATGATCCCCTCCGTGCCCGGTTGTCCCAAAAAAAGTCCTGCCGCAAGCACACCACCCAAGAGGAGGGGCGTGATCTGCCTGGTGAAGCCCCAGGTGGAAAGAAACCATTCTTCGGTTTCCCCGCGGGTCGTAGTAATGAGGATCGTCAAGGCGACAATGCCCGCTCCGAAAGCGATGAGCGGCTCATGGGGAAAGGTGAAAGCAAGCACGGCCAAACCCGTCCCGGCGATCACGACCTTGAACGCTTTCACGCGGAACCACATGACGAGTTCAACGCCAAGAGCAATTCCAAAGGCCCCCGTCAACCACCATTTGATCTGAAACACGTCGTTCCAGAAACCCACCGGATCGGAAGGTTTACCCCAGGTCGCAGAGATCAAGATGCCAATCATTGTGGCAAAATAGAGGATGTTCTGCCAGAGGGGACGCTCGACTTCCACGGGCGGCAGATGGAGCGCGGCTTGCGCTTTCTGCTCTTCTTCTTTGATGAATACAAAATGCATTATCAACCCGATGATAACACTGAACGAGATCGCACCGACCGCACGAGCTATCCCGAGCGGCATACCGAGGATTCTAGCGGTGAGTACGATTGCCAGGATGTTGATCGCCGGTCCGGAGTAGAGAAAAGCAATCGCAGGCCCCAATCCGGCGCCTCTCTTCCAGATTCCGGCAAAAATCGGGAGAACGGTGCACGAGCAAACGGCCAGGATGCTTCCCGAAACGGCAGAGACGCCGTAGGCCAGCATTTTGTTTGCCGTTGGCCCCAGATAGCGCATGACCGCAGCCTGTGAGACGAAGCAGGATATCGCCCCTGCAATGAAAAGTGCGGGCACCAGGCAGAGCAGCACGTGTTCTTGAGCGTACCATTTTACCAGGGCCAGCGACTCGAAAACCGCGTTTGTAAAACGCTTGCTGTCCATCGGCAAATAAAAGAACAGCAGAAATGTCAGCACGATGAGCAGCATGGGCGTCCAGATGGTGTTCCACTCGATACGGCTTGGCTCCATTTCTTCTTGAGTTTCCACGGGATCATCCCTCAGGAGTTCCTTCTTGGCCACCTGGGTATTACTCATAATTGCTTCTCCTTTGCGGTCATCATCGTGTTGTTTGAAGCGACCGCGCGCACTTCCGTCTCTCTCTGGCCGATGTCACACCAATCATGACAGAGACATGTCTTGTCCTGGACTGCTTTCATCGCATATTCCTCTCGGTTTGCTCCCGTTGGCGATGTTGAACCGGTCTGGAGTCCGGGCCTTCTATCGAGTACTCTCCCAGTGAGACCATTACTTCCTGCAAATCTCTTCCCGCCGAATCGAAGGAAGGTATCTAATCACGGGGTACGTTTCTGCCCAGACAGCGCGGGGGCACACCACGAAAAATTTCACTGAATGGAGGGCGAAATACCATTTTTAAGGGGACACGGACCACGTTTTCTGCTACTGAATGGTGGGAAAGGATATCTGCGGCTGAGGAGGCACACCATTCATGGCGGATGTTCCCAAAGAGAGATCGAACGAGGAGAACGAGGCCCCTCGATTTTCCGCATGGGACTGGGAAAAGACGCCGGAACCTATTAAACGGCATCTGCTCTGGCTGCATGACGTTCTCTCGAAGTACGAAGAGACAATTACCCTACTCCGGGCACGTATCGAATCCCTTGAGGCCAAGCGCAACGAAAACTCATCCAACTCCAATCGGCCGCCCTCATCGGATAACCCATTCAACAAGCCTGCGGACAAGCCGAAAAAGGAGCGCAAGTCCGGCACAAGGAAACGCCGCAAGGGATGTCGGCGCATACTGCTCGCTCCCGGAGAAATCCAGCCGGTCTATCCCAAACCTTGCCAATGCGGATGCACCGATTATGAGGGCCTTGAACCATACTACACACACCAACATATCGAGTTTCCCAAGGTCGTCATGCTGATTATTCACTTCATCCTCTACAAGGGCCGATGCCGTTCCTGTGGAAGAGTGAACAAAGGATACATCCCTCAAGGATTCCAGACCGGCTATGGGCCAAGGCTTTCCGCTCTGATTGCGGAATTATCCGGCATTGCTGGAAACAGCCGCGAGATGGTCCAAAGCTTTTGTTCGTCGGTTCTTGGTATACCCATCAGCCTTGGCGCAATCCAGAAGGTCATCGACCGGGTCTCCGAGGCTGTTAAGCCGCATTATGAAGCCATCGGAGACAAAGCGCGGGCCACGGAAGTGAACCACGTCGATGAGACTCCCTGGTACAACGGCGGCAAACTCAATTGGCTTTGGGTCATGGTCAGTCCGGTAGCCGCCTTTTTCATGGTCCACACGAATCGGTCAAAGGAAGCTTTTGAGAAATTGATCGGCGCATGGGCCGGGATACTCGTAAGTGACGACTACGCGGTTTACCGTAAATGGGTCAACCTGAGGCAAAACTGCCTGAGCCATCTCATCAGAACGGCCAAAGGTCTCTCGGAGCGTACCGATCCAGAGCTTGCCGCCTTCGGGAAGTGGTCCAGAAAGGAACTCCAGCGGCTGGTACGGATGGCCAAGGCACCGCCGACGCAGGGAGAATGGCGAGCCTTCTACGCACGATTTTGCCATCTCATCGCTTTGTACCGCGACAGCAAAAGCGAAGCGGGGACGCTTGCCCGTCGTCTTGAAGATGAAATGGACACACTTTTCGTCTTCCTGGTAAAAGAAGGCGTAGACCCGACCAACAATTTCGGCGAGCGAACGATCCGATACGGAGTGCTTTGGCGCAAACGCAGCCAAGGCACAAAAAGTGACAAGGGAAACCGGTGGGTCGAACGGATACTCTCCCTCCGGCAAACATGCCGGTTGCACACGAAGTCCAGCTTCCAGGTTCTTGCCGATGCCCTACATTCATATTTCAATGAGCAAGATCCCGATCTCGCTTGGATCCGTGGGGGCGCATGACCGCCCCCCTGTGACGAGTTACGAAGGAAGTGCGTCGACGAGTCGAATGATCTCTGGATCGTTGTCCAACCAATCTTTGAGGTTTCGCAGAAGGCTTGCTGCATAAGGACTCGTTTTCCCGTCTGCCAGACGGTAGTTCACCCACAAGCCGCTTTTTCGGCTTGCAACCAGTCCGGCGCCTTCAAGGAGTCTCAAATGCTTGGAAACCGTGGGCTGAGCCACTTTCAAGGTCGCCTGGATCTCGCAGACGCACAGCGATTTATTCTGAAGCATTTTGAGGATCTTTACTCGACTCGGATCGGAAACCGCTTTCATGACTTTGATCAACTCCCGCATGCAAGACCCCCTTAGATAATTACACATTTGAATATCGCCATTTGGCTATATTATGTCAAGGGGTTTTTGCGTCGACCACGGATGCTAAATCCACTCTGCTCGCAATTTGACTATACAAAATCGGTCGTCGAGAGGAAAGCTCCATGGGGATTAGATCTCGATACGGCAATATGGTCGGGATTGCACCCTATGCCGTTCCCTCAAAACGGCCGCGAAGAGACCCGACGTCGCGGGGCAGGGAGATTCTTACAAAAGTGCAACGCGGAGAAAATCCCGTGCCTGTTCGGGACGACCATGAAGCGCGCTTCTCGATGAACGCGCCGGCCGCCGATCCGTCGGATTCCCAATGATAAGGTTCGTTGGCTTGACCTAAGTCTCACCTTCGATGAAACCGTCCACATGGATCATGATGTCACTTTTTTCTGCGAGATCTGTATGAAGCCTCACGAACCCGCCGTACTTGCCATGCTTGAGAAGGTTGGTTAACCTCAACCGGTAGTGTTTCCCATCTTCCACAGTCTCCAGTTGAAGAGCAACCCTATCCTCCAGGTTGGTATCGATTTTGGTGATGTGAAAAGTCAGAGAGGTGCCGACCAGTTCGATGGTTTTTTCGGAAACTTTATTTGCCGCACCTTTGAACAGGACAATGTCTTTGGGGCGAACATCGATCAAGGTCCTGACATTCGCCTGCAAGGTCAAAGAGGTGCGAGGCCTTTGAGGGTCATTACAGAGCACTGCTGCGGCCTTCTTCACGCTGCCCTTGTAACCTTTGAGGTTCACTTGCATTGTGATCTTTCCCTCGCCTCCGGGAGGGATTGCCCGGTCGAAATGGGCAACCGTGCATCCTCAGCCGGGGGTAACCTTGATTATCTGCAAATTGGCTTTGCCTGTGTTTTTGACGATGAAATCGTGTGAAACCACACTCCCCTCGTCGACCTCTCCGAAATCAAAACTGGTCTCGGAGATCACCATCGAGGGCGTCTCACCGGGATTCTCATCAGAAGTCGACCTATCCTGTTGGGCAAGGCTGTCGGAAGTCCCTCCCAGATGACTCCAGGTCATCCACAAGCACAACAGGGACAGCGAGATGTACCATTTTAAGGAACGATCATTCATTTCGTACGCCTTCCTCCAAAGCGCCCGGCGGAGTTGCCCAGCCGCTATCTCCATTGAACTGCATGCACGAGCGTATGTGCGCCTGCCAAAGCATTGGGGCCTTCTATGAGATTCCAATGAAGGGCCGTATGATAAAGTATAATCCCAGGATCCCTATCGCCGTTCCGGCACATTTCCTGAACCATTGGCTCCCCTCATGAAAAGAACTGTTCTCAAGCAATTTTCGCACTTTAGCCGTCGAACTGCCCGCCACTGCGATGGGAATGCAGTGGCCGATTCCGAAAAGAACGATGTAGAGGATTCCGATCAGGATCTTCTGCTGAATCGTGATGATGGCCAGTATCGGGGCGATGAAGCCGAATGTGCATGAACCGGACAGAATCCCATAGGCCAATCCCAGGACCAAAGCCCCCATCATGCCTTTTATCTTTATCCGGCTTATGATGCCCCCGGACATGGAGCAGCCCGACACTCCCCACATATCCAGAGCTACCCAAATGAGGATTGCGCCCACGAGGATGGTCCAGTACGGCCCGACTTCACCCAGGATACGGCCCAGAAGCGAGCATGTGATCCCTACGAGGGCGATGGAGATGAAAAGTCCGACACTGAAGACCATGGCGTAACAGGCGGCGTCTCTGGCCTTGAGCGCCTTTTCCTGACCTGCCACGTAGCTCACGATGAGCGGAATCGACGCTATATGGCAGGGACTGAACGCTACGCTCACCATCCCCCAAAGAAAACAGCCCGCGGCGGCGATCAGTAGGCCCCCGGTCATCCACGAGTTTATTGTCAGGAACATCTGGTCAAACATCGATACCTCCATCGATTTGGTAAATCCCGAGATACTGCATGAACTGTAGAATGATTCCTCCGCTCCTATGGAGAGGGGAAGTCGAGTGATATGCCTCCAACAGGCCCTTCTTGATGGAAGAAATGTTTCTCCCTCATGCAGGAAGTCACCCGAAGGTTCCCACCCCATCGAGGGAGGGAACCTTCAGGCACAGAATGCGTCATGAGCGAAGGACAATCACTCGGAAAGAGAGTGAAAGCCGCGAGCCCGAGTATTACTTGACTCCCAGACTCTGAAGCTTTGCTATGATAGCTTTCTTTTCCATGAATCCCTCGTGACGGTAGACTTCGTTGCCATCCTTGTCATAGAAGATCTGTGTGGGTATCGACCTGATGCCGAATTTTCGTCCCTGATCCTTGTTCTTCCAGACATCGATGAAAAAAATGGCAGCCTTGCCGCTGTCATGATATTCCCTCTCAAGTTCTTCCATGATGGGGGCCATCATTTTGCAGGGAATGCACTCCTTCGCCCCGATGTCCACCATGGTGACTTTGCCCTTTACGGGCACTTCGGGTACCGCCGATGATTCGCCTGCATTGCAGGACACGCCTGCCAGAAAGAGCATACCGACCAATGCGATCGTTCCGATCATGGCTGCAACACCGAGACTTCTTTTCACCCCTTCCTCCCTTGAACCGTTCATACTTTGGATTCATCCTTTCTTTTTGAAAGAGCCACGTATGGACATGCCTTCGAAAATGCAACACAAAAGCCTTTGTGCTTCAATGCGCTCTGTCAATTCCTCCCTCCGCCTGCCAGCCGCCCCCGAGCGCTTTGATGAGGGCCACGGCCGCCACCAGTTGCTGACCGTGCAATCGTACGCTGGTCTTCTCGATCACCAGGGCCGCATTCTCCGCCGTCGCCACTTCGAGATAGGTTGCGAGGCCGGAGCTGTACCGGTTGTTGGCAATTTCCAGTTGCCTGCGCACGGACTGCAGGGCGGCCAATTCCTGCTCGTATTCACTGGCGAGGAGACGCTCGGCCAAAAGGTTATTCTCCACGTCCGCAAACGCAGCCAGCACTGTAGCGCGGTACTTCGCCACGGTTTCCTCGTATACTGCTTCAGATTGGCGGAGGTTGGCTCTGAGTTGCCCGCCCTGGAACAATGGCAGCGTCAAGGACGGACCTGCAGTCCATAACCGGCTCGGCCAGTCGAAGAGTGTGCCCACGTCCGCACTTTGAAAACCGGCCAGTCCGGCGAGCTTGATAGTGGGAAAAAACGCCGCCTTGGCCACGCCGATGTTGGCGTTTGCCGCGGCCATGCGACGTTCGGCCGCAGCTATATCGGGCCGACGTTCCAGCAGCTCGGAAGGCAAGCCGGGCGGAATGATGAGAGGCGCCATGTCGAGCGGCCGCTCCTCTATGCGGAAAAGTGAGGCATTCTTTCCGGTGAGCACGGCAAGAGCGTTCTGAAACTTTGCGCGTTGGAGCGCATTGTCCGGCAACTGGGCTTCCGTGGTTCTGAGAATGGTCTCTGCCTGTGCCACGTCAAGGTCGGAGACCATGCCGCCCGCGCGACGGTTGCGGACCAGCGCAAGAGACTTGCGGTAAGTCTCGATACTGGAAAGGAGCAGCGCCTTGTCGGCATCGAGAGCCCGCAACGAGAAATAATCGGCTGCCACTTCCGCCTGCATCGCAAGCCGTACCGACTCGACGTCGTCGGCGCTCGCTTCCTTTTGTGCGGTGGCCGATTCAACGGTACGGCGAACGCGCCCCCAAAGATCTACCTCGTAGCTCAAATCGAAGGGCACGGTGAAGCTGTCATAGGTTTGACCGGGCTTGCCGCCAACCGGGCGGTTTTCGGAATCGAGCTGTCTCACCGGGAGGAAGGAAGCTCCCAGGCGTGGAAATAGCCCGGATCGTGCTACATCGGCAAGCGCGCGGGCCTGATCGAAGCGGGCGGCGGCGGCCTTGAGGTCCTGATTGGCTTCTGTGGCGTCTGCTTCGAGTTGATTGAGCTCCGGATCGTCAAAAATTTCCCACCAGTTGCCTTTGGGGAGGTGGGCCTGGGGGGTGGCTGTTTTCCACTCAACGGCTGAACCGGCGTAAGAGTCCGGGGTCGTGACGGCTTCGGGCCGTTGGTAATTCGGCCCGACGGCGCAGCCGGAAAGCACTACGAGCATCAGTGCGGCAGTGGCTCGTTTCACCCCAGCCGAAAAATCGGAGCGGTCGCGGATCACCGTCATTGTTTGTTCCCCGTTCCGGTTTCTTCGTTAATTTTTACCGAGGCTCCGTTCGCAAGCGACTCCGTGGGGTTGACGATAATGCGGTTCGTAGCACTTACCCCCACAAGTACTTCGATGGTCTGTCCGAAATCGCGCCCCAGTTTTACTGCGCGTAGCTCAACGCTACCGTTCGGCCCTACGACACCGACCTGCGGGCCTTCCTTACGGAAGAGCACCGTATTGGAAGGGACCGTCAGCGCGGCTTCCATTTTCGCATCCACGAATCGTACCTGTGCATAGCTTCCGGCGATGATTTCTCCTTCGGAATTGTCCACCTCGAGTTCGACTAAAAGCGTTCGCGAATCCGACGCTATAACTCCCGCTGTGCGGATCACTTTTGCCTGGAAAACACGACGGGGAAGTTCGGGAAGGGTCATCTCGGCGGATTGCCCTATGCGAATGCCGTGTGCCATCGCTTGGGGAACCTGCACGAAGACCCGAAGCTTTTGGGTTTGCGCCAGGTGGAATATCTCTTTGCTCCCGGCGACGACGATCAGGTCGCCCACGTCCACATTGCGGACCGTGACTGTACCCGCGAAAGGCGCTGTCACGCGGGAAAAGGACTGGAGTCTTTCCAATCGGCGCACTTCCGCACGGGCCGAATCGGCAAGCGCGGTCTTGAGCTTGAGGTCAGCCGCTTTCTCTGCCGCTTCCTGCTCGCTCACACTGGCGGTCTTTAACAGATTTGCCCAGCGGGCGGCAGTGATTTTGGCAAGCCCCAGTGAGGCTTCAGCCTGGGCGAGTTGACCGCGGGCGCGCTCCAGTTCCTGGTTGATTTCCGGCGTATCGAACTCGGCCAGGAGTTGTCCGGCCTCGACCTGAGAACCTATGTCAACGAGTCGCCGCTTGAGATAGCCACTGCCGCGCGCGTAGATGGGCGCTTCAGCCCAGGGCTTGACTTCAGCGGGTAGCGCCAGTCCCGAAGAAGGCTGGCCCGGCTTCGGAGTTACGACGGACACCGTGGGAACAGATGTTTCCACAGTCGAGGCGCCCAACACGGCATGCTGTCTCCAACGCGGAACCAGTCCGCTGACAACGCCGATTGCGAGCAGCGCCATTACGACAACAACCGCGAGAGATAACCTGATCGGCGAGGTTGGATGTGCCGGTGCAGGTTCGGAAGTCGCCGGCAATTTCATGTGATTGTCTTCCTTCAAATTCATGGTAACACCCTACATGTCGTTGGTTTGTACCAGACCAGGCGCCTCGGTCGAGGCAACCCCCGGCGAGCGTCGGTGCAGCAGACTGAACACCACGGGAACGAAAAATAACGTGGCCAGGGTGGCTAGAATCAGACCGCCGATCACGGCGATGCCGAGCGGAGCGTTCTGCTCGCCGCCTTCCCCAAGAGCGAGCGACATGGGAAGCATGCCGACAATCATCGCCATGGCTGTCATGAGCACCGGGCGAAGACGGCCCACGCCCGCTTCCAAGGCCGAAGCCAGCGGGTCAAGACCTCGCCGGAGATTGTTCCGTGCAAAGGTCACTACCAGCACGGAGTTTGCCGTTCCAACACCCAGGCTCATGATGGCACCCATCAGTGCGGGAACGCTCAACGTGGTCAGCGTGAGATAGAGTCCCCATATGACACCGGCTAGCGCGGCGGGAAGCGCGGTGATGATGATGAAGGGGTCGAGCCAGCTCTGGAAATTCACGACAAGCAAGAGGTAAATCAGCACCGCCGCGAGCACCAGTCCGATTCCGAGCCCGGTAAAGCTGGAGTGCATCGTGTCTGCCTGACCGCGCAACGTGATGAAGGTCCCTCGGGGCAGGTCCTTTTTTGCTTCTTCCACAATGGGAATAATGTCTTTGAGCACTCCACCCAGGTCCCGTCCGCTCACGCCGCCGAATACATCGATCACCGGAATCACGTTGTAGTGTGAGAAAATGGGGGACCCGTTTGCGCGTTCAAGAGTAGCGAGGTTGGCAAGGATTTGGGCATCGTTTTTGCCGGGCCGGTTGGCGCTCACGGGGATCGAGCTGATCGCTTCCAGCGAATCCATCGGATACTCCGGCACCCTCGCACTCACGAGGTATTGAATGCCGTTGCGGGGATTGAGCCAGTAGTTGGGCTGCACTTGGCCGCTGCCGGTAAGGCTCAGCAGAACTGAGTTCGCCACGTCGCGCTCGGTAAGGCCGATCTGGGACGCTTTGGTGCGGTCGACTGCGAAGTGGATTTCGGGCTGGTCGGCTGGCTGCTGCACGCGCATGTCTACAGCTCCAGGCACCCGTCGGATTTTTTCAACCAGGCTTGCCGCGATGGCCCGGCTCTTGTCGCGATCCCGCCCGACGATCTGGATGTCAAACGGGGCGGGAAGCCCGAAGTTGATCGTCTGGTTCACGATATCGGCAGGCAGAAAATAGAAGGTGGTACCCGGAAAATCGCGGTTTAGGCGCGTGCGGAGACGCCGGACATAACCATCCGTGGGGCGATGGCCGTGATTCAGTGAAACGAGAATGTCGGCATCACCGGTTCCCGTTAGCCCATTATCGATATAAGTGAGCGGGATTCCGCCAAAAGGTATGCCAATATTGTCGAGCATACCCCCGATCTCCGCCGCCGGTATCTCCTCCCGAATCGCTACCTCAATCTGGTCTACCAACCTGGCGGTCTCTTCTATTCGCGTCCCGCTGGGCGCGCGCGCATGAAGCCGGAACTGGCCCGCGTCGACAGACGGGAAAAAGTCTTGGCCAAGCTGAGGTATGAGAAGCCAGGTGCCGCCGCAAAACCCCAGGAATAGGATTACGAAGAGGGTGCGGTGCGTCAGTACGGTACCCAGAAATATGCAATAGCCTTCCCGGAACCTGGAAAAGCCACGTTCGAAGCCGATTTGCAGCCTGACAAACGGGCGCAGCCACAGCATAACCGTACTGGGATCGGCGGCATGACCTCGATACTCTATATTGCGGTAGAACCACATGACCAGTGTGGGGATAAGAGTCCGTGAGAGCGCGTAGCTGGCGAGCATCGCGAAAACAACCGCTTCGGCTAAGGGCACGAAGAGGTAGCGCGCGACTCCGGTGAGGAAGAACATCGGCACGAATACGATGCAGATGCAAAGTGTCGAGACAAACGCAGGCAGCGCTATCTCCTGCGCTCCGTCCAGGATCGCCTGGACGTTTGGCTTGCCCAGCGCCATCTGGCGATGAACATTTTCGATCTCCACCGTCGCATCATCCACCAGGATACCCACGGCCAGTGCCAGGCCGCCGAGCGTCATCAGGTTAATGGTCTCGCCCAGGGCGCTGAGTAACGCAAGAGAGCTCAGAATTGAAAGTGGGATGGATAGGGCAATGATGAAGGTGCTTCGCCAGGAACCGAGAAAGAGTAGAATCATGATTGCGGTCAGAAGTGCGGCGATCACTCCTTCCTTCACAACGCCGTTTACGGCCGCGCGGACAAAGAGCGACTGGTCCGCAAATTCCTTCGCCTCAAGTTCGGGAGGAAGATCGTTCAGGATGCGCGGCATGGCCTTTTTCACGTCGTCCACAACTTTGAGAGTGGAGGCCGAGCCAGTTTTGAGAACGGTAAGCAGCACACCGCGCACTCCATTCAACCGGATGACATTTTGCTGCGGCTGATAGCCGTCATGGACATGGGCCACGTCGCCGATCCGGATCACGGCGCCGTTTACGGTCTTGATTGGGAAGTCGTTCAATGCCGCCAACACTGCAGCATTGCTGTTCATCGTAATGTGGTATTCTGTTGGACCGATTTTGGCGGTGCCACTGGGAAGAATGAAATTCTGAGCGCTGAAGGCATTGACTACATCCTGCGGAGCAAGGTTTCTTGCCTGGAGTGCCGCGGGGTCGATGTCGACCGCCACCACCCTGGCCTTCCCGCCTGCCGGATACGGCACCGATGCACCCCTCACCGTCGAGAGGCCGATCTTTACACGGTTCATCGCCATATCTTGCAGTTCCTGTTCCGAGAATTTCTTGCTTGCCAGGCTGTACTGCAGGATCGGCACACTGGAGGCATTGTAGCGGATAATAAACGGCGGAGTTATGCCTGGCGGCAGGAAACGCAAAACCGTTTGTCCGCTGGCCGTGATCTGCGCCACTGCATCGGAGATGGTGGTGCCGGGTTGCATGAATACCTTTATCACCCCTGCACCGTTGTAAGCGGTAGATTCCATGTGCTCGATATCGTTGACCAGAGTACTGATCATGCGCTCATGGTTGTAGAGGATGCGCTCCTCAATCTCTTGGGCGCTCAGGCCATTGTACACCCAGACCACACTGACGACCGGAATGTTGATATCCGGGAAAATGTCTGTCGGCGTGCGAATCAGCACGAAAGGTGTCAGTAGCAAAAGCACCAGCGCCGCCACCACGAAGGTATAGGGCCTGCGCAAGGCAAGTTGAACAATCCACATGGTTTACTTCCTTATAGGCACTTGTGCTTGATCCACAGTTATTCCTCGTTTGGGCTATTTCATAAAAACGGATGAAAGTGTGCTCATTGTCGTGGTACCCAGGAACTCCAAACTGGAATACCATTCTCATCCCTAAGCTTCAGGACTCTCTCTCCACTGAATATTACAGCAGCAACAATAGCCGGTTTGCCTTCATACATAATTTTTGAACCCTTGACATCGATTCTGTCACCAGGTTCAATCTCAAAGTTTTCGTTGTCAATGTACCACTGCGGCCCCAGGTAAATGGGAAGGACTTCCCCGGCCGTCTTTAATATCAACTTCACGCCGGGTGGCATTCCTGTTGCCAAGGTGAACTCGCCTATGTTGACGACGTCTCCTTTGATGGTCTCAACCGTTTTTGGGTCGTATACATTGCCAGGCCCATTTCCGACGTTCCTGTTCAACCCCGTCCGTTGCTGCGCGAAAGACTCTGACGCGAGCAACAAGGCGGCTATGAAAATCACGGTGGCCAGAGTTCTATTCAGTTTCATCTTGATTTATTCCCTTTGTGCTGCGTCGTTCCAAGCGACTTTTCAACTTCAATGCACTCACATATTATCCGGTCGTCGGGCGCGAAAGATGCGCTTGTGATCAGAGATTTTCCGACTTCGTTCAAGGTGGCAAAAGGAATGCACCACGCTCTGAATTGACAGCCTACCATCCGGCAAAACTCTGTACGTTCGAGTTATCGGTTGCCCATACCGGAGCCGCGGCCACCTGCCCATCTGCCGTTGAAAGCCTTCAAGGTTCCCAACGTTTCTTGCTGTTCTGAAGTCAGTACCTGATGGCAGTCCAACCGGTACTGGGTAGCCTTTTCTTGAATCTGGCCTTGAATTTCTCTCATTTCCTGCTGCATGGCCGTGATCTTGCCCTGATCCGGATTGGCTGCAGCCCACAATTGCCTCAATTCTTCCCTTTTGGTGAAGAGATCACTGCGTAGTGGTGCGATTTCCTCCATGAAGGCCTCTCGCCTCGATTGGATCTGTGCCTTTTGGCCTTCCGTCAGATTCAGATCGGAGGCAACCGAGGGGTTCATTCCCACATCAGGCGGAATCTCGCAGCAACCATTGCCACCACGAAATGCCCACGCGTTCGACGCCGCTAACACCATTGCCAAAACGATCACCAGCTTTTTCATTTGCCTTTTTCCTTCATGCATTGTGCTGATTGTTTGATCTACGCGGTAATGCCGCGTTTAGCCATAATCGCCAGAGCAGCAGTCGTGCCAAACAAGGAAATCTTTTCCTCCGGGCGCACAACGCATAGAATGAGTTCAACTTTTCGGAGGAAGCCGCCGTGGAGTGGAAAAGAAGGGGAACCCTCTTCGACAATGGGTGTCGAGGGGCTCAGGGGAAATTCAGAATTAACTGTTAATATTCCATGGGTTGTGGAATACGACAGATTCCTTCTGAGATGCACCGTATTCGACAGAAAGTGTCGAAACCTGTGGGATATGGCGCAAGGATTCTTCTTAACTTGCTGTATCCACTAATGGTTTTTATCCTCCTCCCCACCCGTGGTATGGCAAAGAATTTGCTTAAATATATTAAGAGGCTATGAATCGACAGAAAACCCGAATTAAGGTGGGATCTCGATGAAAAAGAGATATGTTTCAATGCAAGTGCTTTTTTTATTATTAGTTCTTCCTTCCTCCCTTTTTGCGCAGTCGTTTTGGCACGGGCAAAAGGCGGCCGCTTGTTTGCGGTTTGACTGCGTTCCGGTTGAAAAACTTGGGCTTACGGAAGAACAGAAGGAACGCATCGGAAATATAGAGAAATTCCATAGCGATCAGATCGTTGGCCTTCAAAACGAGCTGATGAGCAGGCGGTTTGAGCTGCAATCCCTTTTCAGGAATCCGCAAGCCGAGGAACGTCAGATCCGGGCTAAGGCGCAGGAGATTGCGGATATTCGCCATAAATGTGCGGCCATGATGCTCGACTATCAACTTGAGATCCGGGCAGTGCTCACCCTTGAGCAGTTAAGGATCTGGTGCGCCTCAACGGACTCCTGTCCCGTGAAGGAAGTGGGGAAAGAGCGATGAGCGGTCGGGAGGAAGTTGCCCTGCCAAATTGGGATAGACGCCGCTTTCTCCAGCCGTTGGCCATCGCCCTGGTTTCTCTGCTTCTGGCGATCCTGTTTCTTGCCATGGCCATGATGGATCTGAGGCGGCTTGAGAGCCTGCTTGCCGGGGTCCTCAAGATGAAGGCCGTCAGCATCATAGAAGGCATTGAAAAAGCTTCGCAAGACAAATACGTCAGCTTGATGAGGGCCGGAGAAGATCCCCCAAATCCGTTTGCCGGGATGCCAATCGACGAAGATACTTTTTCAGTACAGGAATCACTTGCGCGCGCCTTGATCGACCTGGGTAGAAATATCGACTATCGTGAGCAGACGGGATCTCTGGCTCGTGAAGAAATCCAAAACATGGCGGCCACCGAGCATATTTTGGCTGTTTTTTTTCTTGATGAACGGGGACAGATCGATTTTCGGAGTAACCCCGCCGTCCGGAACCCCTTGCCCCCAAATGCCGGTTTGGTGAAAGGTCAACAGGAGATCGCGATCCATCTCTTCAACAGAACACCTGCGCAGGAGGGCAGCAATTATGTCGGAATTCGCAGACAGAAAGGGAACGGTGCTGTTCTGCTGGTACTTGACGGAAGCGGACTTCAATACTGGGGATGGAAGATCGCCATCCAGGGGGCCATAGACGAATTGCAGTGGAGTAAAGGGATGCTCTACTTTTCAGTGGCGGATGCACAAGGGGGCGTCCTGACGCGGGCGGGAAGTCTTCCGGAAGCAAAGGTGGAAGAATGCATGCTCATGGCGGGCAGCCAAGGGGACCCTGATAGCCCTGTGAGCCAGTGCATGAGAGCAGGGGATGTGAAATTCCTTGAGTATTCCTTGCCATTTCACATGGAGGGGAAAGCCGTTGGAACCGCACTGGTCGGGCTTGAAACGCAGGAAACCGACCGGCTTCTTGTTGAGAATCGGCGTCACGGTTTCCTCTGGGCGGGTTTGATGATGGCCATCGGCCTTTTGGCCATGACACTTCTTTACCGGACTCAGAACCATCACGTCTCCAGGCTCCAGGCCATGCAGGAGCGGTTGCATCACGCGGAGAGGCTTTCCTCTCTGGGAAAGCTCGGGGCGGGCGTGGCTCACGAAATCCGGAACCCTCTGAACGCCGTCAGTATAGCAACTCAGAGGCTTCAACGCGAATGCAGTCCTCAGGAGAGCGAAAAGAAGCTGAAATTTGAACGCATCACCCAGATTATCAGGGATGAGATCAGGCGCCTGAACGGCATTATCGAGGATTTCCTGAGTCTCTCACGAAGCAACCGGGTGGATTTGCGACGGCAATCTCTGGTTGATCTTCTCGAAAAGCTTGTCTTCCTCGTCCGGGAAGAAGCACAGGAGAAAGGTATACGGATCGAAAAACGGTGGATAGATCCTGCTCCATTCATTCTCATGGACGTCAACAAGATGCAACAGGCGCTGCTCAATCTCATCCGAAACGCCATGGAAGCTATTCCCGGAGAAGGTTCCGTTGTGATTTCTATTGAAAATCACAGAAATAATCTAACGATTGTCAAAATCCACGATACGGGAATGGGCATTCCGCCGGGTGAGGAGGGACGGATTTTCGATCCTTTCTACACGACCAAGGAAAGGGGGCTCGGGCTCGGCCTTTGCATCACACATGAGATCATCCTCGCCCATGGCGGAGAAATCAGGGTGGAGAGCAAGCAAGGCAAGGGAACGACTTTTGAAATCCTGCTTCCCCGGCAAGGTGCTGAGGAACGATGAAGAAATGCTGAAGAAAGGAAACCGCGGTTGTGAGTGGACTGGATATTCTGATCGTCGAAGATGATCCCGCCCAGAGGGAGATGCTGCGCGATTTTTTAATCGTGGCTGGGCACCGGGTGGCGGAAGCAGGTAAAGGAAAAGAGGCGGTCCGCCTTCTCGGAAGCGGTTTCTTTGACTTGATGTTGCTTGATTTCAAGATGCCAGGGATGAATGGTATCGAGGTATTGCAGGAAGCCAAACGGCTCAATCCGGAAATCGATGCCGTGATGATGACAGCTTACGGCACGATCGAGATGGCGGTTGAGGCCATGAAAGCAGGGGCGATGGATTACATCACCAAACCCATTGACCTCGATCAGCTATGCATTTTGATCGACCGTGCCGTCCAACGCCGGACGCTGGTGAGAGAGAATGAAATCCTGCGCCAGGAGCTAAAGGCCAAAGGGGGGACTTCAGAGGCGATTCACTACAAGAGCCGCAAGATGGCCGAACTTGTCAACCTTGCCGGAAGGATAGCGCCCAGTCAGGCTACCGTGCTCATTGAAGGGGAAACCGGTACGGGCAAGGAGCTTTTCGCACGGCTGATTCACCAATTGAGCCCGCGTGCGGAGCGCCCATTGATTGCGGTCAACTGCGCCGCCATCCCTGAGACGCTCCTCGAAAGTGCACTATTCGGTCACGAAAAAGGGGCTTTTACGGGCGCCGCACAGCGAAGAATCGGCCGATTTGAGCAAGCAGATGGAGGAACGCTTTTTCTCGATGAGATCGGTGAACTCGGTTTCCCAGTGCAAGTAAAACTCCTACGGTTTCTGCAGGAGCGCGAGTTTCAGAGGGTCGGTGGCGAGAGGACCATCAAGGCGGATGTTCGGATCATCAGTGCTACCCATCAGGATCTGCAGGCCAGAATCAAAGAAGGTTCTTTTCGTGAGGATCTCTTGTATCGCATCAATGTCGTCACCTTGAAGATCCCACCGCTCAGAGACCGGCGTGAGGATATTCCTGTACTGGTCGACCATTTCATCAAATACTTTTCCAGAGAAAACCGAAGAAAAATTGAAGGGGTGAGCCGAGAGGCCCGTGACCAGCTCATCAAGTACGATTATCCGGGAAACGTGCGGGAGCTGGAAAATATCATCGAGCGGGCGATTGTTATCTCCCGCAGCCATATCTTGTCCGTGCAGGATTTGCCTTTCCGTGCGGTTTCGTGCGGCGAGACGGATCAAATCGAAGCAGTGACTCGATCCGGAAGTCTTCAGCAAACAGTAGAAACGTTTGAACGTCAACTGCTTCAGGATGCACTCCAAAAGGCCGAGTTCAACCAGACCCGGGCAGCCAAATCCCTGGGCCTCAGCGAAAGAATGCTTCGATACAAGTTGAAGAAACTTGGGTTGAAATGATACCGGGCATCGCTGGTGCATCGAGATGGAATTCCATCCCCCGTCTATACGGTTGTCGAATAAACGGGGTGATGAAATCGGCGCCGGCATATGGGTTGATGACTCTTGCCGTGCAGGCCTATCGCTAGTACACGCGGGCGGAAATTCGGCACTCGTTTTGGTGGGCACGATAAAACCGTGCCCACCCTACCAGGCGGCTGGCACTGTAGGGTGGGCACGCCTTCTTGTGCCCACCGGAACTGGTCAGGGACTTCCGCCGTCCTGTACTAGAGTTGTATCTGTAATCCGAGTTCAACCACCCGGTCCGGGGGAACATCGAAATAGGTCGTTGGGGTGCTTGCATTCCTCGACATGTAGGCAAAAAGCGCTTTGCGCCACCGCAGCATTTTTGAATCTCCAGTCGTGAGCAATGACTCCCGGCTCAAGAAATAGGTTACGCTGGCAAGATCCGCCGTGAGACCACTGAGTGAAGCAAGCTGCATTATTCTTGAGACGTCCGGTTTTTCCATAAATCCATACAGAGCGATGATCCGATAGAATCCCTGCCCGAGCTCTTCCAGTTGGATCTTCTCGTCATCCGGAAGGGTTGGGGTGTCCACCCAGCGAATGGAGAGAAGCACCACCTTCTCGTGCAATATCTGGTTGTGCTTGTAATGATGTAAGAGAGAACTGGGTATGCCGACGGGCGAGACCGACATAAATACGGCTGTGCCGTGGACGCGCTGCGGCTGATGGCTGGCGACGTCGCTCAAAAACAAATCGACCGGTAGCCGAGAGCTGAGCATTTTCTTGGCCAACTCGGCGCGACCGTCCTTCCATGTCGTCATTGCTATTACGATCAGTGCGGCAATGGTGAGAGTGACCCATCCGCCGTCAAGAAGTTTCAGTAGATTTGCGCTGAAGTAGGCGATGTCAAAAGTAAGAAACATGGCTACGAGGGGAACGGCTTTCCACAGTGACCATCGCCACGTTCTGGTTATCACGAAAAAAAAGAGAAGAGAGGTAAACGCCATGTCAGCAGTAACGGCGATTCCATATGCTCCGGCAAGCCCGCTGGATTTCTTAAATGCAAGCACGAGCCCTATGCAGGCTATCATCATCAGATAGTTTATCGCAGGAATATAGATTTGGCCTTGTGTTTCCCGGGATGTGTGAACGATCTTGACGCGTGGACACAACCCGAGCTGAACAGCTTGCTGCGTTATGGAAAATATCCCTGAGATCATTGCCTGTGAAGCAATGATAGTGGCTATGGTAGCCAGGCAAACCATGGGGTAGAGAAGCGGCCTCGGAACCAGACCATAAAAAGGATTGATGGCAACGCTGGGATCGGCAAGAAGGAGCGCCCCCTGTCCAAAATAGTTGAGGACAAGAGCAGGGAAAGCTAAGCAAAGCCAGGAAAGTCGAATAGGGTTACGGCCAAAGTGTCCCATATCGGCATAGAGGGCTTCCCCGCCGGTGATGCACAGCACGACGGAACCCAGGACGACCAAACCATGAAAGCGGTTGGCAGCGAAAAATTCGTAAGCATACACAGGGTTCAAGGAGTTTAGAATGTCTGGTCTGTGTATGATTTCTCTGATGCCGAGCGTGGCGATGCTGACAAACCATACAATCATGACCGGACCGAATACGCTGCCTATGTCCGAGGTGCCACGGTGTTGCACCAGAAAAAGCAGAAGAAGTATTCCGCATGTGAGCGGCACAACCAGTGGCCTCGCGGTTTCAGTAGCAACTTCGAGCCCCTCTATGGCCGAGAGAACTGAGATGGCTGGGGTTATCACTCCGTCGCCGTAAAGGAGCGAAGCGCCAAGCACAGCGCAAAAAATGACGATGGAATAGAGCCTGGGAGAAATCCTTTGGCCATCACGAGGGATCAGGGCCAGTAAGGCGAAGATCCCACCCATTTGCTGATTGTCGGCGCGCATGACAAAGACAACATATTTCACACAGACCACCATGGTTATTGACCAGAAAACGAGGGAGAGCACGCCGAAGACGTTCCCAACAGTCAGGGAGATAGCGTGAATGCCGTGAAAACACTCCCGTATGGCGTATAGTGGGCTGGTGCCAATATCGCCATAGACGATACCGAGAGCGCCGACTGCAAGGGAAAGAGTGGACGTTGAGAACAGTGAATTCGATTTACGATTTGAGCCAGATTGGTCTGAAGTATTCGAATGATCATGCATCTCGAAACAACCCCAAAATTGCGTTGGGCAAAACATAATGAGGCTTCATCGCCCTCTGACCTGCGGGTCCCGCTCACCCCTCGATCGCACGACACACTCGGGCCGTGGTGTTTCGCCAGAGTCCACACAGCAATATGAATGGCGCAGCCCGAATGCTTTGATTGTGATGTCCTGGCTCCTCGCGGGGGAACAGCCTGCTCTATCAGGAAATGCCAATTCTCTGGTACTTTTTCTTTCCCCTCGCCATATTGCCTCCACCCCGTTAAAGCATACCGATGTGGACCGCTGCACGATTCTGAATCCGTCGGCCGGGCCGGAATGGCGTACTCGCAAGACATAGTTCACGAGTAGTTGCTTGCCGCACAAAGAGAATCCAGAAGCTATCAGAATCCTCTTATAATGAATCTTCTATTTTAAGTCTACCTCTTTGCCTCTATCTGGGAAGAGAGAGCGTGATTCACTCCGTTCGCGGATCATCCTTCGCATCGGGCGATCATCGCGTGGGCAAGAATTCCCGGAGGCTCTTCAGAATGGCACTGTGAGGGGCGAGAGGCGCGATGATTCGCGCACTCACGGACCTTCGGGAATTGGAGCCGCTCCCGTGCCCCCCCGAAAACATTGCGACTCCAGGAATTGCTGCGATAAAATGATCTTGCCCCGCATGCCTTTCGTTTGTGTCCATCTCATGGATCATGCTATAATCTGTCACCTACGTTGGAGCATCCATCCCTTCTTTGACCTGCTGAACGTCGATGAAGGGAGAGCATTCCACGTTGATACGGGAGGAAGATTTCCCGGTAAGAACGTACAGCTTTACAAAAACAGTGCCGGACCTTATTGATTGGCTCGTAAGAAACTATGGATACCTCTGTGGGGAGTCGACAAGATGGGGAAAATGATCCCTTCAGGAACAATCAATATTAGATTGACCATATTCAGTGCTCTTGTTTTGCTTGTGCTATTGTCTTTCATTGGGATAAAATACCAGAACTCTAACCATGATTTGGAAAATATTCTTCAGAAGACAGTTAAAAAGAACGAAATATTATCGAAGTTGCGGATAAACTTAATCAAAGAGTCTGATTTTGAAAAAGCCGCAGTTATGGCCGATACAGATGAACTGTCAGTGGCTCTTGCAGATAAAGCAATTCAAATAGCTGATATTGTAGATAGCGAACGCTATGAACTCAGACACCTCATTGAGCAAGATAACATACTTAATGAATTGAGTCTACTTCGTGAATTCGATACTTGCTGGGAGCAGTTCCGAAAGATCGATAAGATACTTCTAGATTTTGCAGTGGAAAACACAAATGTCAAGGCATCCGCTCTCTCCTTCACAGAGGGAGGTAAAGCGTTGCGTCGTTTTGAGAGCAATATGACAGACCTTATCAACAATAATACTACTATTGATGATGGAGGTAAGACTATAAAATTGGCTTGCGATGCAATCATGTCTGTTCTTAAGATCCAGTACCTTCATGCTCCACACATTTCAGCATCAAATGATTCAAATATGGATTCAATCGAAACGCAAATAGTTCATGCTGATGGTATAGTCAAGAATTCATTGGATCAGTTGAAAAATCTAGTATCTGATAGCAATAGGGTCTTGCTGATGGAAGCAGCATCTGCTTATAATGAATTCATGAAGATCACCGATGAGGTACTTAAACTTTCACGCCAGAATACCAACATTAAGTCATTCGAATTGTCTCTTGGCAGGAAAAGAAAGATCGCTGCAGAATGTGACGAGATTTTGGGTAGTCTGCAGGAGGCTGTTCGTAGCCGAACTTTTGATGCGACCCGGTAGGATGCCGAACGAAAAAAATCTATGTCGAGCGGCGTACCAGGAGAGCGGCATTTCCTCAGGTACGTTAAGTGCGGGAATTCTGTAACACGATCGTAACATTCCTCGTTTACCATCCCCTTGTCAATGGTTTGAAGTCTCGATGGTCGTGGTTGAACCGAAATCTTATTGACCTGATGCCGATGCTCAAAGCTCTGTCGCTTCGGCCGAACGGAAAAGCGGTGAGCGGCGCATCACAGTCTTGTCGATTTCTCGCTACGCGTTGGATGGGAATAGTTGCAGGAACGGTTCTCAGCCACGGGCACTATGGTTGGTCTCGGCAGAGTGAGCATCCTTATACAGGTCGGTGGGGCAAGATTGTCTCGCAAAAGGTGTGCTGTATGAAGTTGTGTCGATCGATTTTCTTAACCCTGGCCGTTGTCTCTCTCGTGGGAGGTGAAGCACTGGCCGGATCGATTCGGATCAACGGTTCCACGACCATACTGCCCGTAGTGCAGGCAGTGGCGGAAGCTTTCATGCAGGATCATCCGGACGTGAACGTGTCCGTTTCCGCCGGCGGTTCCGGGAATGGCATCAAGGCGCTGATCGACGGCTCTGTCGACATTGCCGACAGTTCCCGCTTTCTGAAAGAAGAGGAAGTCAAGGCGGCCATTGAGCGAGGAGTGTACCCGGTCCCCTTTGCCGTGGCGTACGATTGCATCGTTCCGGTGGTTCATCCCTCAAATTCGATGGAGAATATCACCCTGGTACAACTCAAGGACGTCTATTCGGGCCGGATCAAGAACTGGAAACAACTGGGCGGACCGGACATCAGGATTGTCGTCATTTCAAGGGATACGTCGTCGGGCACCTATGAAGTCTGGGATGAGAAGGTGATGAACAAGGGGCGCGTCTTTCCCGGGGCGCTCCTGCAAGCGTCTAACGGGGCGATCATTCAGACGGTCTCAAGGAATAAGCACGCTCTCGGCTACGCGGGAATAGGCTATCTCGACAACACTGTGAAGGCTTTGTCGGTGGATGGCGTCCGGGGAACCAGCGAGAGTGTTCTGGGCGGACAATTTCCCATTGCGAGAGCGCTGTTCATGTTCACGCGGGGATGGCCCACCGGCGACACGCTGAACTTCATCAACTACACAATCAACCCCGCGCTTGGTCAACGGCACGTGAAGGCCGCTGCGTTCATCCCGTTGTACTGAATTTTGCGGAAGGAAAGCGTCGGGGGAAGCGCCACGGTCAATGCAAATGTGCCCTGCCGTGCGCACTTCTCGCCGTGAACGTCGGAACTGATTGGTTCCGGAAAGAAAGGTCCTTATTTTCGGGAGAACCCGGGCCGGGGAATTTTGACATGGCAATTGCGCGGCAGAAGAAAGAAGAAATCATCAGCCTCTTTTTTTTCATTGTGGGCTTCATATCCATTTTCGTCCTCTTCATGATTCTCGTGTTTCTCTTTTCGGAAAGCATTCCCATCTTCAAGAAGATCTCCGTCCTGAAATTCCTTTTCGGGCGTGACTGGTATCCCACTTCGACGCCTCCGGATTTCGGCATCTTCCCGCTTCTTCTCTCTTCCCTTGCCGTTACCGTCGCCTCGGCGATTCTCTCGATCCCCCTCGGCGTAATGACTGCCGTTTATCTTGCAGAGATCGCGTCCGGGCGCGTTCGGGCCATCGTGAAACCGCTGGTCGAGCTCCTGGCAGCGCTTCCTTCGGTTGTGATCGGTTTTTTCGGCATGGTCGTCGTCGCTCCGTTCCTCCAGGACTACCTGGGGGTCGCCATCGGGCTGAATCTCTTCAACGCAGCCCTGATGCTCGGATTCATGTCCGTGCCGACGATTTGCAGCATCTCTGAGGATGCGATTTTCAGTGTGCCCCGTGAGTTGAAGGAAGCTTCTCTGGCTTTGGGAGCCACTCACTGGGAGACGATCTTCAGAGTGGTTCTGCCCGCCTCTCTTTCGGGGATCAGCACTGCTGTGATCCTCGGGATGTCACGGGCCATCGGCGAAACCATGGTCGTTCTCATGGTCGCAGGCGGCGCCGCACTGATTCCAACGTCCATTTTCGATCCGGTTCGGCCGATGCCTGCCAGCATTGCCGCGGAGATGGCCGAAGCGGCCTTTCGGAGCGACCATTACTACGCCCTCTTCGCCACCGGGATGGTGCTCTTCCTGTTTACCCTTTTTTTCAACGTCGTAGCCGACTACATCGCCCAGAAGCACAAGCAGGTGGGCGCGGCGACCCTTTAGTTGGAGGCATTTGAAACAGATGCATTCGCTCAATTCCGGACAATCTGCCACAAGACCCGAAATGCGGATCGTCGAGATTCAACCGGACGTCCCGGAGAGAACAACCGGGAATGGGCAGAAAGCCGAACCGGAGAATCATGGCGGCATCAGGAGCCGCAGGATGAAGCAGGCGGTGATGTTCGTCCTTTTCCGCTCCACGGTGGCGATCAATGCGATCGCGCTCCTCATCATCGTCTGTTTTCTCCTTTTTCATGGCTGGCGAGCCATCAGCTTCGGTTTCCTGACTGAGTTTCCAAGAGATTCCATGACTAAGGGGGGGATATTGCCGTGTATCGTGGGAACGGCCCTTCTCAGTTTCGGCGCCATGATCCTGGCCTTCCCCTGGGGCGTGGCCTCGGCGATCTATCTCCACGAATACGCACGGCCCGGCTTTCTTCTGCGCGTGGCAAAGATGGGCATCAATAATCTCGCGGGCGTTCCCTCCGTTATCTTCGGACTCTTCGGCCTGGCGTTTTTCGTAACGTGGTGCAAACTCGGCGTGAGCGTGCTCTCGGGCGCCCTCACGCTGGCTGCATTGATTCTGCCCGTGATCATAGGCACCGCAGAGGAAGCCCTGCGAAATGTCCCCGCGACGTACAGGGAAGCGTCCCTGGCGCTTGGAGCCACCAAGTGGCAAACCATCCACCGGGTCGTCCTGCCTGCCGCTTTGCCGGGAATGCTCACCGGGAGCATTCTGGGAATCAGTCGAGCCGCGGGCGAAACAGCAGCCATTATGTTCACCGCCGCAGTATTTTTTACACGCCATCTGCCTTCGTCGGTTTTCGACCCCGTCATGGCCCTACCTTACCATGTCTACGTTCTTGCCACCGCGGGAACTCAGATCGAGGCCACGCGCCCGCTGCAATATGGAACCGCACTGGTGCTAATTGCCCTCGTCTTTTGCATGAACCTCGCCGCCATCGTCTACAGAGCACACCTGCAACGAAGGTTCTGAAAGGAATCCCGCCGATTTTCCACGTCCGGCACGGCGGCGCGCTCGCACCAGGAGCCGAGGAGGTAATTCTAGATGCGGTGCCTGTGCACGTAGAAGCTGAGAGATGAACCGGTGACCATGCTCCGGCCGGTATAATAGAAAGTGTACGCCCATAGCGCTTGCAGGGAAAGGATGACACCCGGGTCCCACAGGGTCTTCAACCCGGCGGCGATGTGCGGGCGGGGAATGGGCCCATCGCGAAGAATCGAGCCGATGATGACGGAATAGACCAATGCGACCGCTCCCATCACCTGGTAGACCGTGATCTTTCCCTCGCCCCGGTAATCGGCTCTGAGGCATTCGGAAAATGACCGCCACCCCTGGGCTGCTGCGACACAGAGAACGAAAGATGCTGCGGTTTGACCGTTTATGAAGAGGACTATCCCGCCAAGGCCGGCGACAGCATATACGACCGCTGTAATGCCTTGAATGGGCAACACCTTTTTTCCATGCGTCCCGCTTGCGTAGGCGATCTTTTTCGTCTCGCCCGAGAAGGTGAAACTCAGGTGGGAAAAGAGCCTCTGAACGATGGGGGGACATTCGGACAGGGGCTTGCCGTAACAACACCCGAAACTGATACAGGCGAGGCGCCCCAGTCCCTCTCCGAAAAGATACGCAATGGATAGCGCTGCAAGGGTGGGAAGGGGAGGAATCGGCGAGCCGTTCGTCCCCGAGATCATCCGGTTCAGCAGCGTGATTGCCCACGGCGCCATCAATATGCCCAGGAAGGAAGCCCCGCCGATGGTGAAAGTATGGCGTTTCTTTTCGACGACACGGGCGATGAGCTTCGATGAGGGTATGCACGCCGCAAAGAGCGTCCCGGCAAGGGCAATCATAGCCGGGAGCGGGACCGATATGGACCCCGTGAGTACGAGAAGAATTGCGGTGGCCACGGCATAAGCATTGGCTGAGAATAGCCCGTAATAGGTGAAATTGACTCCTCTCCATCGCTCGGGGTCCTCCTTGAACGTCGGGACGGCCGCGAGAATCTGCCACCTTTCTTTTGGCAGTGCGCTGAAGCTCCAGACGAAGAGCAAAGCAAGAGCGATACTCAGAATCACCACGAACAGGATGTTGACAGTCAAAAAGCCCTCCTTTCTAAATCATCTTAGACCGGCGGTTTCCCCGAGGCGATGTACGATCGAACATCCACCTCCGTTTCCACCAGGGATTTCCCGAATCCGAGCGAAAAGCGACTGAGTGCTTCCTTCCGGTGCATGTTTCTGAGGATGTCTGAGGCGAATTCTATGCGGTTCTTCTGAAAAAGAAGCACGTCGGTGCTGCTACCCGGACGGTAGAGGCTTTTAGGAAGCCCTTTCCTCAGGAACATTCCCCTGGCCGCGGGGCGTGGAGCATCGTACCGATGTTCGCTGTAACATTGCACGATGTCTCCAATCATCAGAGCGACCACCTCGATGAGGGCCACCAGCCCGACCTGGGTTCCCATTGGCGTATCGGTATCGATCACGGTCACCACGCGCTTGTTCTTGGAGTAGGGGGTCGCCGCGGCCACGACTGCTCTGGGATTGCAGGCATGGTATCTTCCGTTGATTTCGTAGATATCCCGGACAATTCCCGCAACCGGACAATGGTTGTAGTGATATTTTTCAGGGGTGAGGCGGAAAACCGCAAAATCTCCGTCCGTGAACGCCTTCAGCCACTCGGGCTTATTGCGTCCGAGGAGTTCGTCGAAACTGAAAAACTTCTCCTTGAGGAAAAGGCTGGAAACGTGGTCGAACGATCCCACAACGATTCTGGAATCGGCGGGAGAGACCACCAGCCGCTCGCCTTCCGGCATGGGACGACAGTCCCAGTATCGTATTTTCCTCTCGAAGAGATTGCGGATGGTCTTCAGTTCTTGAGGGCTGCCGAGCAACTCGTCAATGTCCATTCCACACGCGTCGAAGAAACGACTCGCGCTGGATACCTTTCTCGGAATGGGGAGGTCGAAGTTGATGAATCCGAGAACGTTCGTCATGCGTTGGCTGGAGAAGGCCCTGTAGAGCCCGTTGGAGTCCTCTCTCGCTTTGGAGTAAAGCAGATTTACGATGCGGTCCCCATACAATCTTTCGGTTACGACCCTACCAGTGCGCCGCTCTATATATTGATGTTTCATCATCTCCCTGTCCCATAGTGTCGTCGAGCGATGCCGCCGCCTCCCCGAAATCCTTGTCTTCGAGCATGAGCATGAGATTGATGAGCGACTTCAGTTCATCGAGGGACGCCGTTTCGTCGACAACCTCCTCTTTCACGCCCCGGATAAACTCAGTGATGCTCCGATGCCGAAGGCAAGCATGAAGTCCGGTCCGGTATCGCGGGTGCTCCACGAGTTGCTGCGACTCAAATGCAGCAAAGTCCTCTTCCAAAATCGCAAAGGATTCCTCGATGTGTTTTCGTCTCAATCCATTCCGGTAGTAACGCTCGGCGCCAAGGTTGAACTGCCTGGCTGGAAGGCTCATCGGCGACCGGGCGCCGATTTCGCCGAGAATGGACCGAGTCAACCGGGCACTGGCTGAATATTCTGCGGGGATCTCGATTCTCGCGGTCAAATCTCGCATGGTTTCTTGCATGTTGAACATCTCGATGAGATCCGATGCATCCTCCCACAGAAGACCGATCAGCGCCTTCCGATACTCCAGGTTGTACACGCGCAGGTATCCGGGATATCGTCGGCTGTGGCGCACCCTGCCGCATCGCGCTATGATTCTTTGCAGAAAAAGGTTGGGTGTGTTACAGCGCACAAAGAAAGTCGGGATGCCTATGGCTGCGCCAAAGAAAATCTGACGGCGTTCGCTTTCTATGAAGGGCTTGTCCGGAATATGGCCGTGAGTTGTAAGGCCTTGAGCGATGTATTTGAAGGCGAGCGCGTTCATCAGGGTCTGAAGGTTGGCCGCCTTGGCCATATCTTGCGCCAGGGAATCGAAAAGGCTGTAGTAGCGCGCTTCAAATCCGCTGAATCCGAGCTTGCCGTATTCCCTCTGTCGATACAGCAAATAGAGGGCCATCCTGCTGTCGAAGACTCCCATATCCGTGAGATCTTGCTTGAGCTTCTCGCTGTTTCCACACCTCCCATCCAGGGCCGGACTGCGCTCCGTGCTCAGGAGGGCCACAAAATAGTCGACCAGCCGGAAATCTGGAATGAAATCCCCTTTCAACCGGAGGATACTACTGACGGCACTGTCGAGCCAGGTCGGTCCAAAGGGTGTGATCGGTCGACCGAAGACATTTATCTCCGCCTTTCGTTTCCATCGGCGCCATACCATTCGCAAGTGTGTGTAATCCAATTCGTGAGGGAGAAACCCGAGAGCTTTCTCCGGATGAAGATCGGAAAAATCCAGCCGATACGGAGCTGCGCTGTAAGTCCCGACAAACAGGGGGAGGAAGTGTTCGGCTATTTTGATCGCCAGGTCGCCGATGGTTTTCTCATGGATCGCGGTAAAGCCGGAGGAACTGTCGCCCAGCATTCGGGTGAGCTTCCTGCTCCCAAGGCTGATGTGCGTTCCATTGTTTGCGAGGCTGATATTGGACATGTTGGGAAGGGTCACCAGGTTTCTCGTGACGATGCCCGCTTCCCTGAGCTTTGCTATGGCGTTGAGCTGGCTCCTGCTCAGCACCTGGTGGCATAAAGACATGTAGCGATGCTTTTCTTCCCCCATGTCCCACCCGGAGAGACACGGGCTCATGAAAATTTCCCGGTAGAAGGAATCCGAGATGCAGTCGTTCAATTCCCTTTGACGAACGGGAGGTATGGGAGCGAAGTAGAGCAGGGCTTGCTGGCCGTTTGCCTGGAGTCTAAACCCGCAGTTTGCATACATGACCAGCAGCTGCGTCAAGAGAAACCGCCTCGAGGTCTCCCTGGCGATAGCCTCTCCCATGTTCGAATCGTGACGCAACGGGACGACATGAAAAGAGAAGGTTTCAGGGGATGTGTTGTCATTGGAGAAATGGTTCAGGAGACGCCGCCCCGTTTCGCTTATGGCGGGTGGGAGATCTCTCTGGGAGCCCACTACTTCCGCCAACGAGAGCTTGATAAGATAGCTCAAGGGGACTCGAAGATGCTTTTCGCCCCTCTCGTAGAATAGAAAGCGGTGGACGTCGCCTCTAGGGCCCAAACCGGCATCTCTTTTATCCGCGAGAAGGTCATGATCCAGAACTTCTCGCGCGCCCCCGCTCAGCAGTTTCAGCGGAAAACGGACCCAGCTGTTTTCCCATACGCGCTCGGTATTTTCCTTCAGATAGATTTCAAGGGCGGTCGCGACGGTGCGCGGCGTCTCTCCCGCGCAGATCCTCCTGATGATATTGGCGTAGAAGCTCGAACGCTCGATCGTGATCGGCAGATCCACATCGTGGCGCGTTCCCATGACAGCAGCCTGAAGTTCATTCTCCGAACCCGCTGTGGCATCGTTCAATGAGAAGGGAAGGGATTCGAGAAAATTCGAGTTCGCAGCCGGATCGATGTCGAGGATCCCCATGATTTCCTTCAGTGGCGGGGGTTCTTGCGAAGTGGTTTCGTGCGCAACCGGCTGAAGCGCGCCAAACCCGGTTCGTCGTATCTTGCTCATATGCTCCTCCCGGTTGGAGTACTCAATGCGGATTCTCACACAAATGGGATTTCGCGCCGCAAGATCGACGGTCGCGAACGAACTTGTTCCCGGGGATTGTCTTTGCATATCGTTTCATCTCCGCGGCGCGACGTCCGACCCGGTCGAAGTCGGACTTGCCATCACAATCGACAATGGCAAGCGATACGGAGACCAGCGGAAATTGTCCTTCGTTCCCTTTGCGGTCCTTACCGATGACGTGCCCCCGTTCACGGTCTTCCGATTTGTAGCATCGCACGATGAGGCGTTTGAAACACCTGACGATGGCGATAGCCATGCGCTCGGAGCATTCCGGATGGGTGATGAGGACGAAGTCGTCTCCACCTATATGACCGGCAAAATCATCGTTCGAGCCATGTCGCTTGAGAGCCCACGTCAGGATCTGCGATAGAAGAAGCAGCACTCTGTCTCCATCTTCAAAACCGTATAAGTCATTATAAACCTTGAAATAATCGAGATCCACGTAAATGAGGCTTATAGGTTTTCCGACTTCACAACGCCGGCTGATTTCTCTTTCGATGGCGACGTTTCCGGGCAGGCCGGTCAATGGATTGGCGCCTTTCGCCATTTCGACCTGGACCCGTGCGAGGGCATCGAGCATCCTCTGGACCGAGACTACACCCGAGTAAATCCCATTTCGAACCACAATGATATGATCGTAGATCTTGAAGCTTTCACGGTTCATCGCCATCTTTGCAACCACTTCGACCGGAGTGTTTCCCTCCACAACGAGGGGTGAAGCGTCCATCACATGTTTGATGCTTCTCCGGAAATAGAGGGCGACGCCAAAGTGGGCGCCCAGTTTGCGGTTCAAGTGATGGCTCATGACCAGGCCGACGGGCTGTCTGTTCACAACGACAACAATTCCGCTGATGGGCTGGCCTGTTTCGAGCAACTCGCGGATTTCCTTCACTTCGGCCGCGGGATCGATCTCGGGCGCCTCTTCCATAAGTTCCTGGACTGGGATGGAGCATTTCCATTCTCCCTGCTGCCGGTTCCTGAAAGCCACGTCCGCAGGGATGACAAAGGAAGGCGACGGTTTCGGAAAATCAGGTCTGGCCAGATAATAGCCCTGTCCGTAGTGAACCCCCATCGAAACCAGGCTGCTGAGTTCGGTTTCAGTTTCAATTCCTTCTGCGATGAGACCTGAACCGATTCTCTCGCAAAAGGAAACCAGTGTTTCAAGGAGCGCCCGTTTGACGGGATTCGTATCGATCCCCCTGATCAGGGTCATATCCACTTTGATGAAATCAGGCCTTATTTCCGCAATGGACGAGAGACCGGAAAAGCCGGCGCCCACGTCATCAATAGCGACGAGATATCCTTGTTTGCGGTAGTGATCGAGGGTGCGGTGGAAGAGGGTGAACTCGGCGATGCTGTGCCTTTCGGTGATCTCGAAGACAATGTTTTCCGGATTCAACCCGTAGTCCTTGATGAGCTTCAGCGTCTCGCCGGGACTGAATTGAGGATCTGTCAGCGTGCGAGGGTGGATATTGAGAAAGAGCTTTTGGTTCGGAAGAATCCTGCCCACGTCTCGAAAGGCGATTTCGCGGCAGGTTTTCTCGAGTTCAAAAAGACTTCCGACTTCCTCTGCGAAATCAAAGAGGACGAGAGGCGATCTGAAATGGCTGTCGAGCGGGCCGCGAGCGAGGGATTCCCACCCGAATACGTTTCGCGCCTTGAAATCCACAATGGGTTGATAGACGACGCTCAAGCGTGGAGTGTGGAGGATGGAGCGGAATTCGTCGAGGAGGCCGAGGAGGCTCAGGTTGAGCCTCCCTTTTGAAATTTCGCGCGCATCGCACAACGCGTTGTAAAACGCCTGTTCGACACTGAGCGCGTCGTGCCGCCGGATGCAAGCATACCCGGAACGAAGGAAAAGCCGCTGTCCCGTGAGTTGCACCATTTCTTTGGTGACGCTGTTCTGTACGGAGAATTGGAGGGAGACGGCGAGGTCCGGCAGCGCTGAGACATCCATGGAACGATTGTCGAACAATACAGCGAAATCTCCGTCATCGAGCTTCTCCACGAGAAGGAAGTCCAGACGCCCGAATGTTTCACGTGCAAGTTTTTCGAGAGTATTAGCCACCCGGTTGAGGATATAACCCGACAGGTCCTCCCCATAGACTTTTTGGAAGGCGAAAAAGTCTTTGATGTTCAGGAGGAGCAATCCGGCGGTCCCACATTCGGCCAAAAGACCATTCAACCGTTCGTGTTTGGGAGTCCGAATCTGTGAAGTGAAATGATGGGCTTCGCCGACATGAAACGCTTCTTCATTCGACGTATTGATTCCTGCAATTTCATTTATCTCAGCCCCGGCCGCGTTCATCAACATTCAAATCTCCTTCTCCGCAAGGGAAGAATTCTCACATGTGCACATCAGAGCTTGACAGATTAATCTGCGATGATTTGAAGGGAAGCAGGTTAAGAATTCTTTATGAAACTGTGGATTTTCTGTTACGGCCGAAAAGACACATGTCGGGTTCGTGAAGGCGGGTTGCCCGCGGCGTCACAAGAATTTTACCCTTACGTAACAAAGCCGTAACATCCTTCGCGTAACATGCAAGCCTGAAGTTGGCAGTTCAGCCAGATGTATCCGTTTTCAGGTCCGATTGAGAATGACTAACGATCACGAGGAGGTAGAGGTTTATGAAATCCAAATTGTTCGCGGCGGTTGTCGCCATGGTTGTCTGCCTGGGCGCAGGCAGCGTTTGGGCGGGATCCATCCAAATCAACGGGTCCACCACAATCCTTCCCATCGCGCAGAAAGTCACGGAAGCCTACATGAAAGAGTATCCGGATGTCAGCATTTCAGTCTCCGGAGGCGGCTCCGGCAATGGGATCAAGGCGCTTATCGAAGGAACGACCGACATCGCCGACAGTTCTCGATTCATCAAAGATGAAGAAGTAAAACTGGCCGTCGAGAAGGGGGCTTATCCCGTACCCTTTGCTGTCGCCTACGATTCCATCGTTCCGGTGGTCCACGTGGACAATCCCGTGAAAGACTTGAGCCTGGATCAGCTCAAAGACATATACATGGGAAAAACAAAAAACTGGAAGGAAGTTGGCGGTTCGGACGGACAGATTGTGGTCATTTCGAGGGACACCTCTTCCGGCACGTATGAAATTTGGGAAGAAAAAGTGATGAAAAAGGAGCGCGTATCTCCTGCCGCTCTCCTGCAGGCTTCAAACGGCGCAATCATGCAGGTAGTGTCGAAAAACAAGTTCGCTTTGGGATACGTGGGAATCGGCTATGTGGACAAGAGCGTCAAGGCACTCAAGGTCAACGGTGTCGAGGGGAACGAGGAAACGACCCTGACGGGCAAATTCCCGATTTCCCGTGCGCTCTACATGTTCACACGCGGATGGCCGACCGGAGACAATCTGCGTTTCATCAATTACGTACTGAATCCTCAGAAAGGTCAGAAGTTCGTTCGTGAAGCAGGATTCGTTCCTCTGTATTGAGAGCAATCGGTTCCTCTCGTCGAGCAACGGCTCTCTCGAGTCCCAAAGCAACGAGGGCCGTTGCCCGCAAAACGAATCCCCCCACATGCCGCTCCGCTCCATTCGACTCCCAGCAGCAAGGCCACCCGCTCCAGGCAAGCGTTTGGTTCATGAATCACCAGCTTGCTCAGTCCAGGATCAGAAAACAGTTCCCAACAAATCGTATGATGGGAGGTTGGAAAGGCTCCAGACTACTCAACTCAACAACATGTTGCCGGATTTCAGGCTGTTTGAACGGAAGGTTGTTGTTTTGAGGTCATACGAGCAGGTGACGGCGAAGATGCGCTATCTCAACGGTCATCTGCGTTCTCTTTAATGAGATTCTCTAAATCGTCGTAGAACGTTCTCTTTATCACTTCGCCTCCATCCACTGTAATCTCTGCGCCGGTAATGAACTCGGAGTCCTCTGATGCAAAGAAGAGCGCTGCTTTTGCTATGTCCAGTGGCTTGCCGACACGACCAAGAAGTACGGAACGAGACATAAAGCCCAATAGTTCCTCCTTGTTTTTTCCGAATTGAGCACACACTTTGTCAAACATTGGAGTATCGACAAATCCAGGATAAATCGTATTAACTCTTATATTGTCACTGGAAAATTCAATGGCTGCAACCTTCGTAATTGAGCTCACAGCACTCTTACTTGCGCAATAAGCGGCCTGCCCTTTGTTGGGTATGAAAATGAAATTTGAAGAAACATTGATGATAGAGCCTCCGTTGGCTTCATTTGTTTTCATGGCAGGTGCAGCATGTTTGATACCAAGGAAAACTCCATCGAGGTTCACGGCCATGACTCTGCGCCATTCCTGAAGGCTCATGTCCAGGATAGGCTTCGCAAAAGCGATACCTGCATTATTCACCAGTACATCAAGTCTACCGAAAGTAGAGACTGCATGATCTACAGTACTCTGCCAGGATGTTTCGTCAGTTACGTCAAGCTTGCAGAAACATGCCTTGCCACCCTCTGAAGTAATTTCTTCAACAGCCCCGAGGCCCGTTTCCTCCAGAACATCAGCTACAATAACCGTTGCCCCTTCGCTGGCAAAAAGTCTGGAAATACCTTTCCCGATTCCTCCTGAAGAACCGGTGACGATGCACACTTTCCCTTGAAGTCTCGCTTTCTCTCCCATTTTGCACTTTCTCCTCTGTTGTGCGTTTCGCAGACATCGGTTCAATTCCCAGAGTCATTTCTCATAGTACGCATGGAGCTGTGAAAGACCGTGGGGAATGGGTCCAAAGGCAACTCGCCGGAGACGGCCGAAGCGCGGCCATCCATTGTTTTTCGACATCTTCCTTTTATACTTCACCAGCTTCAAGTCGATCCGGTAGTTGGTACAGCGAATGAATTCCCGAGCAGGGTCATACGATGCCTCTACCGCCTCTCGAAAAGGAGTACACGCGCACACTACGAGGTGGCGTTTCATCGGGGCCTTCTTCCCGGAAGAATCTTGCCCGCGTCACGAAAGGCGACTTCGCGGCAGGTCTTCTCGAGTTCAAAAAGACGCCCGACTTCCTCTGCGAAATCCCTGCAATTCACTCCTGGCAGTGGTGTTTGATGTTGACGCCTTTCTGGATGAAGATGACGCTCTCGGCGATGTTTGTCGCTTGATCGGCCACACGCTCCAGGCAACGGGAGACGATGATGGTCTGGACGGACCTCTCCACCGCGGCCACTTCGTTCACCATGTATTCCAGGAGGTTTCGCAGTATCGTAACGTTCAATTCGTCAGCGACGTCATCCATCCGGCAGACTTCGACCGCTAGCTGGGAGTCCTCGTTGACGAACGCGGCAATTACCGATTTGAGCATGTCGATGGCGGTTTCCCCCAGTTGTTCCATGACGGGGTTAGGCGGCAGAGCGGGGCGGCTGCTCAGGAACTGGGCCCTTTGAGCGACATTGACGGCCTGATCCCCAATGCGCTCGAGATCTACGGCAATCCTCATGCAACCTATGATGAAACGCAGGTCTCGGGCCATGGGCTGATCGAGAGCGAGGAGCTTCAGCGACTGTCTGTCGACCTCCACTTCCAGCAGGTTGATTTCTCTGTCGCCGTCAATGACTTTCCCCGCCAGATCAACATCCCGATCCAGCAGAGCTTTGATGGCGTTCATTAGAGATCTTTCCGCCAGGGCGGCCATCTGGAGAATGAGCATCTTCAAAACGTCCAGTTCCTGGTGAAAGCGACTTTCCATGAGGCAATCTCCTTATCCGAACCGCCCTGTTATGTAGTCCTCGGTCTGTTTGTACTTAGGGCGAGTGAACAGCGTCTCCGTCAGATCCACTTCTATCAGCTTGCCCATGTAGAAAAATGCCGTTACGTCCGAAACCCGCGCCGCCTGTTGCATGTTATGCGTCACGATGACAATGGTATAGTTTTTTTTCAGTTCGTGGATCAGTTCCTCTATCTTTTGCGTCGCGATGGGATCGAGAGCCGACGCCGGTTCGTCCATCAGAATCACCTCGGGTTCGACCGCAAGGGCTCTTGCGATGCATAGTCTTTGCTGTTGCCCGCCGGAGAGTCCCAAAGCCGATCGATGCAAGCGGTCTTTCACCTCTTCCCATAGGGCCGCCTGCCGCAGGCTCCGTTCCACCCTGCTCGCGAGGGCTTCACTATCCTTCAACCCATTCACTCGCAGTCCGTAGGCTACGTTTTCGAAGATTGTCTTGGGGAAGGGGTTCGGCTTCTGAAACACCATGCCAACTTTACGGCGAAGCGTGACCACATCGACCCCTGGATCGTAGACGTTCCGATCGTCGAGAATGATTTCGCCTTCGACCCTGCTCTTGGGAATCAGGTCGTTCATCCGATTCAGGCATCTCAGAAAGGTGCTCTTTCCGCAGCCTGAAGGGCCAATCAGGGCGGACACCTGGTTTTCGTTGAGTTCCAGGGATATGTCGTGCAAGGCCTGGTAGTCGCCGTAGAAAAAATTGAGGCGCCGCGAAGCCATTTTGCATTGTTTGTTCATCACATTGCCTTTCGATAGAGCGATTCGCTCGCCACCTATGCGCGCCTGTGAGAGTGAAAAGAGCAATGTTCGCAGGATCGATGCCGATCGTCGCTCCGAGGCTCGCAGACTCAACCCGGCACCCTACGGTCCGTCATGCTTCGGCAGCTTCTGCGTCTACCGCCTCGGACATGGTGAAGAGGAAAGTCGTTCCCCTGCCTTCGTCATTCGGGCTCTGAACCCATATGCTGCCACCATGATTCAGAACGATATGTCTGGTGATTGCCAGCCCCAGGCCGGTGCTCCCCGGATAGGAGCTTCGATCCTTCTCGATTCGGTAAAAGCGTTCGAATATCCGATCGTGGTATTGCTTCGGAATGCCCGAACCTTCGTCCCGTACGGTCAGCGCAAGTCTGTTCCCATGAGCCTGGGAGGCTACCGTTATTGCCGAGCCATGAGGACTGTATTTGACCGCGTTCTCCAGCAGATTCCGAAAAACCTGCACCAATTGGTCGAAGTCCGCCATCACGCGGATACCGTCTTGAGGCAGACGGTTCACGAGGGAAATGCGTTTCTCTTCGGCGAGGGGGAGACACGCCTTCCATGCAAGCAAGACAGTGTCCCCGACGTCGACGGGCAGCAGTTGAACGGACCTCGCAGGGGATTCAAGCCTCGCAAGCTGGAGAAGATCGTCGACCATTTTCACCATGTGATTGGCATTCCTCAGAATCACCTCCAGGAACGGAACCACCACCGGCTGCTGTTCCTGCCCTTCGGAGAGTAACGTCTCCGCATATCCCTTGATGGATGTCAACGGGGTTCGCAGTTCGTGCGATACATTGGCCACGAAATCCTGGCGCACCTTCGCCAATCGCTTCAATTCGCTTATGTCATGAAATACCACGATCGCTCCGGAATCCCCATGCAGGTCCCGCAGCCGGACAATATTGACGTCGTAGGTTCGATCCTTTCCCAGGACGATTTGCAGACCGGTTTCCTCAAGTCCGTTATCGCCTTTCGGAGGAAGGATCTTGTCACATGCCGCCTGCAATTCAAGGTTTAGAAAAACCTCCATGGGACGACGCCCGATACATTGGAGAGGATGTGAGACCAGTTTGCCCAACGCCCTGTTGATCGTCCGGATCTTTCCCCGCGAATCAAGAACCAGCACACTTTCGAGCATACCGTTGAAGACGGTTTCGAGTTGATCCTTTTCCTCCGAGATATCCCGAATGCACGTTCCAAGGTCCTCAGCCATTTGATTGAAAGCTCGCGCCATCGGGTAAAACTCATGATCCGGGGCGAAATGGACTCGCCTGGTGTAGTCGCCCGCGGCAATCTTTTCTGCAGCGTCTATGAAACTGGCAATGGGCGTCCGCAGGTGCCGAACCAGTAGATAACTGAGGAAGAGGGCGCCGATGAAAACGAGAAAAAGAATGACCAGGAAAGTGCTTTTCAAACGATCTACCTGATCCTGCATTTCGGAGAGATCGCTCCCGATCCGGAGAATGCCCGCGGGAAGACCCCCTCTGGCGGGAATCCGCCGCGCGGCAAAAATTTGCTGTTTCTTGAAAACGTCGCTATAGCGAATGACCGATCCAATCGCGTCATCTCTTGTCTGAACGATCTCCGGCTTGGTGGAGTAATTCTCCAGGTTGAGAAGTTCCGAGGCAGGGATCTGGGAGTCGGCTATTACTTTGCCGCCTGCGGCGACATAGGTAATGCGAAGACCGAGTTGCTGGCCCAGATCGGCAAGCCATTCCTGCAATTCTTCCACGTTGTTAAAGTTCCTGCCGTTTGTCATGGTCCAATGCATCAGGTTGAGCTGTTGCACAGCGGCATCTTTTCCATCCTTAAGAATTTCCGACGTCAGGGTATGGTTGTAGTACAGGGATGGGACGAGCAAGGCGCAGATGAGGAAAACCCAGAGACTGAAAAGAAGGATGGTCTTGAAAGGAAGGTTCGTGTGCATTCATTAGCCTCGAAAACGGTATCCGACACCGCGAACGGTTTCAACGCGTTCTGAATATATGCCGAGTTTCTGGCGCAACCGGCGCACATGAGTGTCCACCGTCCTGGCATAGCCCTCAAACTGGTAGCCCCATACTTTATCCAAAAGCTGATCCCGGGTTTGCACTTTTCCCTTGTTGCGGATGAGTTCTACCAGCAGTTTGAATTCTGTAGCCGTGAGTTCCATTTCATCCCCGTCGATAGAGGCCTTGTGTGCGGCCATGTCGACCCGCAGGCTTCCATCCTGCCAGATGGAAACTCCACTTTCATCGGCGGTGGACCTGCGGAGGACGGCCTTGACCCGCAGCATGAACTCCCTCGGGCTGAAGGGTTTGACAACGTAGTCATCAGCCCCCAGTTCCAGGCCGACGATCCGATCGATTTCATCGCCTCGCGCCGTGAGGATGATGACGGGAATGTTTTTTGTCTCGGCGCTTCGTTTCAACTCTCGACAGACTTCAAGCCCATCGAGACCGGGCAGCATCAGGTCGAGAACGATGAGATCGGGCAGTTTCCCTTTGGCAACCGCCAGACCGTCATAACCATTGTCGCTTGCAAGAACATCGAATCCGGCGGACTGGAGGTTGTATTTCAACAGATTCAGGATATCACTGTCATCTTCCACAACAAGCACATTCGGTTTAGACATTTTCGACTCCACGTTCCTCGGAAAAGCATGACTAACACGAATTCCATGACAGGATTGTTGTCGATATGTTACAAACCCGTTACATTCTCACCCAAAAGCCGTCAAAGGACAATCCGCAATTGGCGCGCTCGGCGGCGAAAGTGCGATACCAACGCGGCAAATTTGTTCTCAATGCTGTGTACGGCCTTCCAAAACCCCTTTCGAATCGTTAATTTTCTGACGCGGTCTCCCGGTGCGAAGATGGAAACACCGGATGTGCAGGCCGTACTTCCGGAATGAAGGCACGACGTCATCCACAAGCGGTTCCCGTTGTGACGCGCGCGATTGTAGTTCCAGGACGCTGACATCTTGGAGGCCTGAGTCTTCACCAGTCAGCGAACCACATGAGGTTAGGAGGCGAGACATGGAGGGATTCTTCAACGCTCGAAGTCTTGTTGTGGCTGGAGTCTCGAACTCACCCGGCAATCTGGCTCAAAACATCGTTCGTAACCTCATAGAATTTCAATACAAGGGCTATTTCTACCTGGTTGGCCCCAAGGGGGGAGCTTTCCTGGGCCACAAGATTTATCGATCCATAGCCGAGCTTCCGGAATCCGTGGATCTGGCCGCCATACTTGTGCCCGCCGAGGCGGTCCCGGAGGTCTTGCGCCAGTGTGGAGAGAAGGGGATCACAAGAGTCGTGGTGGAATCAGGAGGATTTCGGGAACTCGGAGAAGAGCGTCTGGAGATCGAGGAAAAAGTCCAGACCATCCTGAAACAATACGGCATCAGGATGATCGGCCCCAACGGCCTTGGAATCATAAACTCGAGCAATGGTTTGTCCATCCCCTTCATGACGTTCCGATCCCAAAAGTTTTCCGGCCCGGTCGGCATCGTTTCCCAGAGCGGGGGAGTTGGAGCGATGCTGATCAATCTCACGGGAGCCGAGAACATCGGGTTCAGCAAGTTTGCGAGCATCGGCAATAAATTGAATGTTGATGAAAGCGACTTGCTGGAGTATCTGGTCCGCGACGTCGAAACGGACGCAATCTTCTGCTATCTGGAAGGGATTGCCGATGGTCGCCGCCTGATGGAGATCGGGGCCAGTTCACGCAAACCGATACTTCTCCAAAAATCGAACCGCTGGAAATCGGGATCGGTTATCGCGAAATCGCATTCCGCCTCGCTTTCGGGCGACGATCGCGTTCTGGATGCGGCGCTGAAGCAATCGGGAATCATCAGGGTCCGGGAACAGCACGAGACGGCAGAATGCCTGAAAGCGTTTTTCCTTCCGCAGATGAAGGGAAACCGGCTCGCTATCGTCTCTCGATCTGGCGGACACGCGGTTATTGCTGCCGATGCGTCCGAAGAGCACGGTTTTGAATTGCCACCGCTTTCGATGGACTTGATAGAACTGGTCCGTTCGCGATCGAGAGCGAGGGTCATACAGCTCCACAATCCACTGGATCTCGGGGACCTCTTCGATTTCGACCTCTACCTGCTCCTCGCCAGGAATATGCTTGCAGGAAACGAGATTGACGGGATCGTCTTCATTCATCACTATCAAGGAACCTTCGATGCCTCCGATTCGAGGCGTGTGATAAAGGAACTGGCCGCTCTCAACGCAGAATATCAAAAACCGTTGGCTCTTTGCGTTTTCACCGACGGATCCGAGCTTTACCGAGACAAAGAGATGATTACTTTTCCTTTGTTCGATGACCCGGTGGAGGCCGTGCGAGCGCTTGCACGAAACCGGGACAGGCTGTTGCTGCGGCCCGTCGCGTTTTCCACGGAACGCCCCGGGGGCGTTGACATGCTCGGAGCGCATTCGAGAATCATGAACGTTCCAGACGGACTCGTGCCCCCTGAAAACCTGGCAAGCATTCTCTCGGCATATGGTATTCCCGCGATCCCATGGGGAATAGCGAAGAGTGAAAATGAGGCCGTTCGAGCTGCGGCGCGATTGGGATTTCCCGTGGTTTTGAAGACCGCAAACCCTGAGGCGATCCACAAGAGCGATGTTGGAGGGGTCTTACTGGGCCTCACCGATGCGGCTTCTGTCGCCGATGCATATCACCGTCTCAGGAGAATCGGTCCTTCGGTACTGGTGCAAAAAATGGCCTCCGCCGGAATGGAATGGCTGGTAGGAGGGAAGCAGGACAGGGACTTAGGTCCCGTGTTGATCGCCGGACCTGGAGGGATCTACGTGGAGACGCTTAAAGATACGGGAATACGCATCGCTCCGATCGCTTGCGAGGAAGCACACCGCTTGCTGGATGATTTGAGAGGGACTGCGCTTCTTGGCGGTGTTCGCGGGCAGCCACCCCTCGACCGGACTTCACTTGTGGACCTCATGGTTCGGACCTCATGGCTCCTGGCCGATTTTCCCGTGATTCGCGAACTGGACTTGAACCCGGTTTGCGTGTTTGAAGAAGGATGTGCGGTCCTCGATTGGCGTGCCGTGAAGGGGGCGGGGAACCCAATGGCCGGATAGGTGTTTTTTGCCCATCGTATGGCCCGTCGCACCGGGACTCGCCAGCGTGAGGCCACCCCATGAACAGCGTCTTTCAGTGACGTCTGTTCCGGCGTCCACAGCCCGAGAAATGTGTTTTTGCAGCATTCAAATTTGCAGTGTACTTTGCGGAATGATTCTGATATCAACATACGCCGAAATTCGGTGGATGCTCCGTAGGGCGACGGAAAGCGGCGGCATGCGCACTGTGCAGGGGCTTCGCACCGAGAGGTTGGGTACGGTTGGTTCTCTCGATCCCGAGAAAAGGCCTCACGCCATGCGTTGGGAATCCATAAGCGTATGGTTCGGCATCAGCCGCCGGCAGACATTAGAAACGGGGGAAAATGATTATGCAGAAAAGACGAAGAATGGCAAACGTGTTGATTGGTGCGTTGCTCTTGTTTTGTGTTTTCACGGTTTTTGAGAGATCGGTTCCTGCTGCTCCCGCTCCCGCCCAGGAGGAAGAAACCATAGCGGGTACCGTCACCAAGACGGACAAAGGCATCGTCATTGAAGCCGAGGATGGCGATTACGTGGTAAAGGGCCAGGATCTTTCCAAAATGGTCGGGAAAATGGTGGAAGCTACGGGAATCATCACAGAAAATGAGAAGGGCGACGTTATTGACGTGAAAACTTTCGAGGAAATACAAGAATAACCGATCGGAGCGGGAAGAAGCGTGCGAAACAGGCACCGTGAGGCGTTTATTCCTTCCCTTCAAACGGTGAGGTGGTGATTTCTTGCGCCCGACGGCACGTCTTACTGATAAGGAATGTTGGCCATGGAAGATACCGTTTGCCTTGATAGAGAAAGCGAACCTCCAAACGAGGAGACAGATCCTGCGGATGAAGAAACCGAACCTCCGGGTTCGAGAATGCCGCTGACGGGTTCCCGCTACATATGCCTGCCGCAGCAGATGTCCGCCCCTCCGTCCTGCTATTCTCCGGGACCTAAAAGTCACGGACAACGCCAGGAAAAAGTGAGGTCGCTCCAGCACAAGACTCAGCTTGTCATCAGTTCCCGAACGGGCTCCTTCAGAACAGAGTACTTTCCAGCCATCTCCGAAAGCGAGTGGAACGATTGGCACTGGCAATTGCGCCAACGGATCCAGGACATTGCAGCGCTCAGCCGCATCGTGCGATTGTCGGAGGATGAACGGGATGCACTGGAGAACCATGCCGGGGCGTTTCCATTCTCCATCACGCCGTACTATGCGAGTTTGATCGACGGGGAGTCCATCAGACAATCCATCCGTCGCACGGTTGTACCGGTGCGTGCGGAGTACGTTCACTGCTTCGGAGAATCCGAAGATCCCCTTGCCGAGGAACATGACAGCGTGGTTCCAGGAATTATCCATCGCTATCCCGATCGCGTGCTTTTCCTGGTGACGGATTTTTGCTCGACATACTGCCGCTATTGCACGCGGTCTCGCATGGTCGGCAGAAACGCCGACCCGGGGGGCAATAGTTATGCCCGATGGGAGCGGGCTATCGAGTATATCGCTGAGACTCCTTCCATTCGTGACGTGCTCCTTTCGGGTGGCGATCCGCTGACCATGTCGAACGAACGCCTCGAATGGCTTCTCGTTCGCTTGAGGCGCATTCGCCACGTCGAGTTCATACGGATTGGCACAAAGGTTCCCGTCGTGCTGCCTCAGCGCATCACCCCGGCCCTTGCCCGTATGCTCAAATGCTACCATCCGTTGTGGATCAGCCTTCACTTCACGCATCCGGATGAACTCACCCCGGAGACGAGACAGGCTTGCTCCCGCCTGGCGGACGCGGGCATCCCCCTTGGCAGTCAGACTGTTCTCCTGGCTGGCGTAAACGACGATCTGGATACCTTGAAGCGGTTGTATCACGGGCTGCTCGGCTTGCGCGTGAAACCATATTATCTCTATCAGTGCGATCCCATTCCCGGATCATCCCACTTTCGCACTCCGGTGCGAAAGGGACTGGAAATCATCGAAGGATTGCGCGGCCACACAACCGGCTATGCCATTCCTTCCTACGTCATCGACGCTCCCGGCGGCGGCGGAAAAATACCTCTTCTCCCCGAATACCTGCTGGGTAGAGATGGCGACGATCTCCTGTTGAGAAACTACCGGGGCAAGGTTTACCGCTATCCCGATCCGGGCGGAGATGTCGGGTCCACGACAGAACTGCGTGCGCTTCAACCGCTTCCTCATCCGAGTGCGGATCGGTGCGCTTCTGAAGATGCCAGCCGATGAAAGTGGGAATCACCTACGACCTTCGGGAGGAATACCTCGCTGAAGGATACAGTGAAGAAGAAACCGCCGAATTCGATCGCCCCGATACTGTGGAGGCGATCGAATCGGCGCTTCATGCGATGGGTCTCGAAACCGATCGGATAGGTCACATCAGGTCCCTGGTGAAACGGCTTGGGTCCGGAGACCGATGGGACCTCGTGTTCAATATCGCGGAGGGTCTGAAAGGCTATGGCCGCGAAGCCCAGGTGCCGGCCCTCCTCGACGCGTACGGCATCCCCTATACCTTCTCCGATCCCCTGGTTCTTTCCCTCTCTTTGCACAAGGGAATGGCCAAGCATGTCGTACGGGATCTCGGCATCCCAACCGCTGACTTTTGTGTTGTCGAAACGGAGCTCGATATCCCTCTCGTTCGCCTCCCGTTCCCCCTTTTCGTCAAGCCGGTGGCGGAAGGCACCGGAAAGGGCGTCAGAGCAGCCTCGAAGGTGTCGAATCCGGGCGAGTTGCATTCCGTTTGCCGCGATTTACTTCAGCGTTTCATGCAGCCCGCGATCGTCGAGACATTTTTGCCGGGCCGCGAATTCACAGTCGGAATAGCCGGTACGGGACGCGAGGCCCGGGCGCTCGGACTGATGGAGGTCATACTGGTCGAGGGCGCGGAAGGAGATGCGTACTCCTATGCGAACAAAGAGGGATATGAAGACCTGGTCCAATACAAGTTGGTGAACGATCTCGCGGCTCAGAAGGCCGTGGAAGTCGCGCTGGCGGCATGGAAAGGTCTTGGCTGCAGGGATGCGGGCCGTGTGGATCTGCGCTCGGACGCCTCGGGAATCCCCGCTTTCATCGAGGTGAACCCGCTGGCAGGTCTCCACCCCGTGCATTCAGACCTTCCGATACTGTGCCGTATGGCTGGGATTGATTACCAGCAACTTATCGGTATGATAATGGAATCTGCTTTCAAACGGTTGAACCGTTGATCTGTGGGCGGCCGGAGCCACGGAACGATCATTCGAAGGTTTGCCGAGATAGAGACTTCACGGCCCAATCGGCGCCTGCAAATCGAGGGAGGCAGGCATTAGACTATGAGGGTTGTGGTTTTACATAGTGAAATTCCTCAGAACGCATGTGTGGATGAAATGGATACCCTCGTTCAGGTGAATGCGGTCTCCCAGACGCTTCGGGATATGCACCACGAGGTCTCAAGCCTTCCATTTCCCATCTGCTTCAAAGAAACGATCGATGCCCTCCGGGCGACTCGGCCCGATCTTGTCTTCAATCTTGTAGAAACGGTGCAGGGTAAGGGACGGTTGATCCACATGGCTCCGAGCGTTCTGGATCACCTGATGCTCCCCTATACCGGCTCGAACACCGAGGCGATTTTTCTGACCTCAAACAAACTCCTCGCAAAAAGACTGATGCATTCCTCCGGCCTGCAAACCCCTCCATGGTTGCCCCTCCACGACACGGGAAAAGATCTTCCGGCGAACCACCCGGAGTACATCATCAAATCCGTGTGGGAGCACGCCTCCATCGGCCTGGAGGAAAACTCCGTAGTCGCATCGAGAGACCGTGCGCTCCTGCGGAACATCATGGAAGCCCGCAGGGATGCACTCGGGGGCGAGTGCTTTGCGGAAGCATATGTGCATGGAAGGGAATTCAATATTTCTCTTTTGGCCGGAGAAGGTGGCCCCGAGGTGCTCCCGCCTGCAGAAATTCTTTTCGATGCCTTTCCGCCGCTGAAGCCGAGGGTGATCGGCTACCGCGCGAAGTGGGAACCGGACTCTTTTGAATACATTCATACCCCGAGGAGCTTTGAATTCGGAGGGGAAGACAACGGTCTCCTTTCCCTTCTGGCTGACCGTGTCAGAGAGTGCTGGTTTCTTTTTGGTCTGAAGGGTTATGCGAGGATGGACTTCCGAGTTGACGCGAGCGGCATTCCATGGATCATCGATGTGAACGCAAACCCCTGTCTCTCTCCCGATGCAGGGTTCATTGCGGCATCCAAGGCGGCGGGGATCGGGGCGCAGCAGGTACTGGAGAGGATCATTAGAGACAGGAATGTTTTCTCCTGACAGAAACGGGAACAGCGGCATGTTGAAAGAACCGATGGTTGGCATTTCCGGAGCAAGCGGAACGCTGGTATTTCGCGAAGACGTACGGCCTACCGATTGCCGGGACATCGCCCGGATCGTCCGATCGAGCGGATTCTTTTCGGAAGAGGAAGTGACGGTTGCGGTCGAACTCGCTGGCGAACGCCTGGAAAAGGGGATCGGCAGTGGTTACCGATTCTTGTTTGCCGAACTTTTTGGGGGCGTCGTCGGCTACACGTGTTTCGGTCCCATACCGTGCACTCAAAGCAGCTACGATCTGTACTGGATAGCGGTGCACAACGATTTCAGGCACCTGTCGGTGGGAAGACAACTCCTCGGCCGGAGCGAAGAGATCATCGCAAAGTACGGGGGCCATCGCATCTACGTGGAAACGTCATCGCGCGTGATCTATCGGCCGACACGTCAGTTTTACACGGCGTGCGGATACGCCGAGAATGTGGTCCTCGAAGATTACTATGCTCCGGGGGACGGGAAGGTGATATATGTTAAAGTCATGGATGCTTCGACCAAGGCGGTGAAAAACGATTCATCCAGCAACCGGAAAAACGCGGCTGCATCCATGACGAATTGGCGATCTTGAAACATAGCGTGAGAGAGGATCTGGCGGAACACGATGGATGGTATGCATTACGAAGGGATGATCATACGTCCGCCGAGTGAGGCGGACAGCATCCTGTTGCAGGTCACGGTGGGGTGTTCGCATAACAAGTGCGCCTTTTGCGGCACGTACAAAGGGACACGTTTCCGCATAAAGGACGAGTCCATTGTGCATGGCGACATACGATACGCGGCCGAGAATTTCTCTTTCGTGAAGCGGATCTTTCTCACAGACGGCGATGCGCTGATCGTCCCCCATAAGAAATTGACATCGCTCCTCGCGAGAATCCGGGAAGAGATGCCGTGGATTCAACGGATCGGGGTCTATGGGAACGCGAAGAGCATTCTTCGAAAGACGTTGAAAGAACTCGAAGAACTCCGGGACCTTGGCCTGGGAATTGTCTATCTCGGGCTTGAAAGCGGCGACCCCGTCGTGCTCCGCGATGTGACAAAAGGGGTTTCCCCCGAGCGGCAGATAGAAGCGGGATCGATGGTTCGCGCTGCCGGGATCAAGTTGTCGGTGACCGCACTGCTGGGAATCGCGGGCCGGGAGCGGTCTCTCCTGCACGCCAGAGCAACCGGAGAGGCTCTCAGCTCGATAGATCCCAACTACGTGGGAGTATTGACGCTCATGGTGCTTCCCAACACACCCCTGGCCGGAAGAGTCGACCAGGGAGCCTTCGAGATTCCTGCGCTTCCGGAACTCCTTCGGGAACTTCGGGAAATGCTTTTCTACACCGACCTGACCCGCGGGCTCTTCTTTTCCAATCACGCGTCCAACTACCTGCCGCTCAGAGTCAGGATGCCCACGGGGAAGGGAAGGGCGCTGGCAATGATCGATGACGCCCTTGCGGGGAGCGTTCCTCTCAAACCCGAATGGATGCGGGGACTGTGAAAGAAACGGCAGCATCCGGCAATAATCGCTGCAGCCGCAGCGCTTCGTGCGATCCATTACACACGAGTCGAGATCGTAGAGTTGTTCCTATTCGGACAAACGGTGGTGGTGGCGCAATACGGGGATATTTTCTATTGACAGTCGGATTGTGCTCAATAGAGTACGAATTAAGGTGCGTTCCATCGTGTGTGCAACGAGTGGCGTTTTTTTGTCCGTTGTAATTTGGCGCTCATGATCAGGAGGTTGGGATGAAAAAAAATCGTTTTGTTGTGCTGTTGTCGGTATTGTCCATCGTATTAGGTGCGGCTTCCGGTTCTGTCATGGCCCAGGAAACCCTCAAAATCGGCGCCTATCTTCCCATGACTGGCGGTGTTGCCGCGTATGGCGATATGGAATGGTCCGGACTTCAAATCGCCAAAGACATGGAGCCCGAGATACTCGGGAAGAAGGTGGAACTGATACTGGTCGACACCAAGAGCGACAAGATCGAGGCGGCCAACGCCATGACTCTTCTGGTGGAAAAAGAGAAGGCTGCGGGGGTTATCGGCGAGGCCATAAGCGGAAATACGATGGCCGGAAATCCCATATCCGAAAAGGCGAAAATCCCCTCCGTGAGCCCGACGGCAACCAATCCTCTTGTGAATCAGGGCAAGGACTATGCCTTCCGTGCATGTTTCATCGATCCGTTTCAGGGTGAAGTCGCCGCACGGTTCGCTCGCGAACAGCTCAAGGCCCAAACGGCAGCCGTCATCATCGACATCGCACAAGACTACTGCGTCGGTCTTGGCAATTTCTTCGTGAAAGAGTTTGTAAAACTTGGCGGCAAGGTTGTTTCAACCACGTACATTCAGACCGGAGACCAGGATTTCTCCGCTCAACTTTCGGCGGTGCAGGCGACCACCCCCGACATCATCTATGCGCCCAATTATTACACGGAAGACGCTCTCATGGCCAAACAGGCTCGCGATCTAGGGATCAAGGCCCCCATTCTTACCGGGGACGGCGCTCAGGCGGATCCTCTGATCCAGATTGGCGGCGCGGCTGTGGAGAACATGTATTTTACCGGCCACTTTCACAAACAGGCTGCGAGTACTCAGAGGGCTAAGGAATATATAAAACGCTATGAAGAGAAGTTCAAAAAGGAAGCGGATGCTTTCGGGGCTTTGGGCGCCGATGCATATTTCCTTCTCGTGGATGCGATGAAACGGGCCGGCAGCACTGATGGAACGAAGGTGCGGGAGGCGCTGGCGGATACGAAAAATTTTGAGGGGGTTTCCGGAAAAATCACCATGGGGGCCAACGGCAACCCCATCAAGAGCATGGTGATCAACAAGGTGGAAGGGGGCAAATTCGTCTACGTTACGACCATCAACCCTTGATGCCTCGAAGGAAGGATGAAATGATATTTCTGGCCATCCAGCCGGGATGATCCCCCGAAGAGGCAGTCGGCCAATGGCGAAAGATCTGAAATATTCAGGTGGAGCAGGGGAGCGATACGGGCCTCTGCTCTATTTGTTTTGGGATGTGCGGAATGTCGAAGGGATTTGGTGTTGTCTGGATCCTCATTGGGAAGTATTTATTCGGTAACACGCGGGACCGGCCGCCGGCAGGGCATGAATGAATCGTTGAGTGTCTTATTTCTCAGGGAGAATCATCCGTCGTGCAACTTACGATATTTTTCCAACAACTCGTCAACGCCATATCCCTCGGGAGCCTCTACGGACTCATCGCCATCGGTTATACGATGGTGTACGGGATTCTGCGGCTTATCAACTTCGCTCACGGGGACCTTCTCATGTTTGCTGCATACGCGGCAATCTATGGCATCGCTATTTTCGCTCTACCCTGGTACATCAGCTTTCCCCTGGCGGTGATGATAACGGGCTTGATGGGAATTGTGCTGGACCGATGCGCATACAGGCCTTTGAGGAACGCGCCGCGCATATCGCTTCTGATCTCGGCGATCGGTGCGTCCTTCCTTCTGGAAAATGTTGCTCTGGTCGTGATCGGTGGAGTTCCGCGTGCCTTCCCCAGGCCGGATGTCTTCGACAAGGTCATCGAGTTCTTTGGGGTCCGCATCCAGGTCCTCACCCTCTATACGCCGGCGGTCACGATTCTCCTTTTGCTCGGTCTGCTCTACATCGTCCATCGGACCAAGATCGGCAAAGCAATGAGGGCGGCGTCCACCGACTTCGAAACCACGCGTCTCATGGGAATCAACCTGGACCGGATCATTGCCGTCACGTTTCTTTTGGGTTCTGTGCTGGCGGCCGCCGGCGGCATCATGTGGGCGATGAAATACCCGCAGGTGAACCCCTTCATGGGAATCTTTCCCGGATTCAAGGCGTTCATCGCTGCTGTTCTGGGGGGGATCGGCAGCATTATGGGGGCGGTGGTTGGCGGCTTCCTCCTGGGCCTGGGAGAAATTCTCATTGTCGCGATGGTCCCCGAGCTGGCTCAGTACCGCGATGCCTTCGCCTTCGTGATCCTGATCCTGGTTCTGCTTTTTCGGCCGACCGGAATCATGGGACAACCGCTCATTCAAAAAACTTGATTGTGCGACGATTGTTGCTTATGTCTGAAGAGAGATTTGTCCCATACAGGAAGCACTGCTATCCCTGCCAACCACTCTTAATTTTTCGGGATTAGACATTTGTAATGCATATGGATCGAAAGGAAGAATCATGACCAAACGGAAAAGGGATCTGTTTCTGTCCTTTTCAGGATTACTGATGTTGTTTGTTATTCTGCTTCTTTTCAATAATTTTGGAAGCAATTATCATATACGCATTCTGAACAATATGGCTATTTTTATTACTCTTGCCGTGAGCTATAATCTTATCAATGGCTTTTGCGGAGTATTGAATCTTGGCCCCAATGCATTTGTAGCAATAGGAGCGTATACATCGGCATTGCTAACTATGACACCATCCGAAAAGCAGCTCAATTTTATTATTGAAGAACTCATATATCCTCTGAACATTATTCATGCTCCTTTTGTAGTATCCCTATTGGCAGCAGGCGCAACTGCAACCCTGTTTGCTTTTCTGATAAGCTTTCCGGTCTTCAGAGTGAGGGGGGATTACCTGGCAATTGTCACCTTCGGTTTCGGCGAGGTGATTCGCGTTCTCTGCAACGCCTTCCAGGGGATCACCAACGGCCCGCTCGGCTTGAAAGGGCTGCCCGCGTTCACAAATCTTTGGTGGACGTGGGGGGTGGCTGTCGTCACCATCTTCGTGGTCATAAATCTCATCAACAGCAGCTTTGGCAGAGCCATGAAAGCAATTCGCGAAGACGAAACCGCCGCGCGAGCTATGGGAATCGATCCTTTCCGGCATTTGCTGCTCGCCTTTCTCATAAGCGCCTTTTTCTCAGGGGTCGCAGGCGCCTTGCTGGCTCACCTCATCACCACGATCTCTCCGACCCTGTTCACGTTCTTCCTGACCTTCAATCTGCTGATCATGATCGTAGTGGGGGGGCTTGGGAGCACGACCGGCGCGATCCTGGGCGCAGCTCTTTTTGCGTGGGGCGGCGAGGCGCTTCGAGTGGTGGAGCGCCCCATCAGCCTCGGAGTTTTCACCATTCCGGGCATTCCCGGGATGCGGATGGTCTTTTTCAGTCTGATCCTCATGATCGTGATCATCTTTGCGCGGCAGGGAATTATGGGCAGGAAAGAGTTCTCCTGGGATCTTCTCCTTGGCGGAAATTTTTTCCGGAGCAAAGCATAAAGGGAAGTCTTTCATGGACGCCTTGTTGAAACTCGAAAATATCGTGATGCGCTTCGGAGGTCTGACAGCGGTAAATGACTTCTCTCTGACTGTTCGGGCCAAGGAATTGATTGGATTGATCGGTCCGAACGGAGCGGGGAAGACCACCGTCTTCGACGTGATCACGGGATTCCTGATCCCGACTGCAGGCCGCGTGATCTTGGACGACGTGGACGTCACTCCTCTACCGGCTCAGAAGATCACGGCCCGCGGGATAGCCCGCACATTTCAGAACATCAGGTTGTTCCCGGATATGACGGTTATCGAGAACGTGATGGTTTCATTCCATCCCAGGCTGAAGGCCCAGTTCTGGCAAGCTGCTCTTGGGCTTCCGTCCTACCGAAGGGAGGAGCTTTCCATTCGGGAAGAATCCATGGCGTTGCTCCAGGAATTGTCTCTTGCTCACCTGGCCTTGGAAAGAGCGTCCGCACTGCCTTACGGGCAACAACGGAGGCTTGAGATCGTGAGGGCGCTTGCAACCCGTCCGAAACTGCTACTGCTCGATGAACCCGCAGCGGGCATGAACCCTCAGGAGACCATGGAACTGGCCGATCTGGTGAGAGAACTGAGAGACAGATACAGCCTGAGCATCCTTCTTGTGGAACACGACATGAAATTCGTGATGAACCTATGCGAACGTATCAAAGTGCTCGATCACGGCGTCAGTCTTGCGGAAGGCTCGCCCTCGGAAATCCAGAGACACCCCGACGTGATCAAAGCCTATCTTGGAGATGCCAAACATGCTTGAGGTAACCGGACTCCATGTCCACTATGGTGGGATTCATGCCCTGAAGGGCATCGACATGACGGTCGAGCGGGGTCAGATCGTAACCCTGGTGGGGGCGAACGGCGCAGGCAAGAGCACTACTCTTCGATCTATCGTGGGCCTCTTGAAGCCCTCGGCAGGATCCATCCTCTTCAACGGAGAGGAATTGACCAGGTGCAACACGCACCAGATCATTCAGAAAGGCATCGGGGTCAGTCCCGAGGGCCGTCGAGTTTTTCCAAACCTTTCAATCATTGAAAATCTCGAACTCGGGGCCTACAATCAATCTCACAGCGTCTTTTCCCGTCAACTGGAAATGGTCTTTTCCCTCTTCCCACGTCTCATGGAGCGAAGCCGCCAACTGGCCGGCACACTGAGCGGAGGCGAACAGCAGATGTTGGCCCTCGGGAGATCTTTGATGAGCGATCCCAGACTGGTGCTGCTCGATGAACCGTCGCTGGGCCTGGCGCCCCTTGTGGTTTCGGAGGTTTTTGACGTCATTGGCGCCATCAACCGGCAGGGGACGACCATTCTCCTGGTGGAACAAAACGCCATGGCCGCTCTGAACATCGCCCATTTTGCGTACGTGCTCGAGACGGGACGGATCTTCATGAAAGGTCCGGGCCAGACGTTGATGCAGGATGAACAAGTCCGAAAGGCTTATCTCGGCGAGTAACCGACGGGGTGGTTTGGCCAGAATGAGGCAGATGAACATTTTTGAGAAGCAATCCGGTGAACTTTCAGCAGCCAGGGCGCCGCTCGCGGAAAGAATTCGACCCGGCAATGTGGAGGAGTTCGTCGGGCAGTCCCACTTGCTGGGGCCGAACAGGGTCCTCGACCGCCTTTTGCGGAAGGGCCAACTCCGCTCCCTGATCCTATGGGGCCCGCCCGGCTGTGGAAAGACCACACTCGCGAAAATCATAGCCACCCACACGGATAATCACCTCATTGCTCTCTCGGCAGTGACGGCCGGCACGCGTGAAATCCGCGCCTCCGTGGAGGAGGCTCAGGCCATATGGGTTAAAGAGAAGAAGCGAACGTGGCTCTTCATGGATGAAATCCATCGCCTGAACAAAGCACAGCAGGATACTCTGCTGCCACACGTCGAGAACGGGACCTTGCTCCTGCTCGGCGCGACAACGGAAAACCCGTCTTTCGAGGTCATACGCCCGCTTCTTTCACGTTCGCAGGTGCTCGTGTTGGAACCGCTTGACGCGGACGATCTCCGAACCATCGTCCATCGCGCCCTCGAAGATAATGAGAACGGACTTGGCAAATACCGCGTGAGACTCGATAAGGAAGCGGAGGATCTGCTCATCGCCCTTTGCGGGGGAGATGCGCGAGTCATCCTCAACACCCTGGAAGCCGCCGTCTCAACCACTTCCGCCACGGAGGACGGAACGCTCCACATCGACATCAAGACGATTGGAGAAGTCGTTCAGCGCAGACCTGTCCACTACGACAAGGATGGCGAAGAACACTTCAACCTCATTTCCGCTCTCCACAAGAGCGTTCGGGGAAGCGATCCCGACGCGGCGCTCTACTGGCTTGCCCGGATGCTGGAGGCGGGAGATGACCCCCTGTACCTTGCCCGCCGCCTCATCCGGATGGCGGTTGAAGACGTGGGGCTTGCCGATCCCTTCGCTCTCATGGAAGCCACCGCCGCCTTTCATGCCTATCAGTTTCTCGGGGCGCCCGAAGGGGACCTGGCCCTCGCTCAGGTCGTCGTCTACCTGGCTCTTGCCCCGAAGAGCAACAGCGTCTACACCTCCTTCGGAGCAGCTCGGGAACTCGCGCGGAAGACCGGCGACGCACAGGCTCCCCTTCACTTGCGCAACGCCCCCACGGGATTGTTGAAGCAACTGGGGTATGGCAAACTGTACCGATACCCGCACGACTATCCCGAAGGGTGGGTAGCTGAGACCTATCTGCCCCGGGATCTGACGGGTTCCATCTTCTATCATCCCACATCCAGGGGGTGGGAGGGGAGGAAGCGGGACGTCCTGACGCAGCGGCGAGGCGAAGTAGAAAAGCAGGGGAAATCGCCGTGAACTGAACGATATAGGAATGGATGCCTTTCCCTGCGATGCGATGAGTCCCGGAAAGAACCTGAAAGCGGTCGGTGAAGATGAAAACCATCAGGGCAAAAAGAAAATCCATCGAGAGCATGAAGCCCTTCAAGCTCGTCAAATATGTTTCACTGTCGAGCCTGATAGTGACTCTCGTCTGCACCTTTCTTCTTTCAGGTTTCATATCCCAGAGGGCGAAAGCCATCTTGTTCCAGAAAAGCGAACAGTATGCGAGCATTGTGGCCGAGAATCTGAACCACCAGGTATTCTTCCAGTTCACGCTCCCAACCTTGATCACCGACGGAGAGATTCGACTCAGCCGGCAATCCCAATACGAAAGGCTGGACCGGGTCGTTCGAAATACAATCCATGGTTTTGCGGTGGAGCGTGTAAATATTTACGATCCCGAACAGGTCCTCACCTATAGCACCGACGCCGAGAAGATCGGGACCAAAGGCAACCTTGGCGAGGTCTTCAAACGCGCCCTCAGGGAAGAGTCGGTTTCCCTTCTGTCCACCGAAGGAAGAGGTTTCAGCGCCCTTCCATGGAAAACCGGTCCACAGAAGCTCAAGACGTATCTCCCCATGTGGGAGGAACAGCCCATGAGCTGGAAGAGGGGAAAGGTGCTGGGCGTGTTTGAAATCAGTCAGGATGTCACTGGCGACTACGAGATCATCCACGGGTTCCAATGGATCGTCGGGACGAGTTTCCTGGCTTTTGTGGGTATCCTGTTCACCATGATAGCGCTCATCACGGTGAGGGCTGAACGCATCATCGGGATGCGAACTTCGGAACGTCTGAAGCTCGAGGAGCAGCTCGATCAGGCGGAGAGACTGGCCGCACTGGGAGAAATGATTGCGGGTGTTTCTCACGAGATTCGCAATCCGCTTGGAATCATACGCAGCACGGCGGAATTGCTGTACAGCAGGGCGGAGGGGGACCGCCAGAGGCGCCTCTCGTCGATTATTGTCGAGGAGGCCACCCGGCTAAACGACATACTTACCGAGTTTCTGGACTTTGCCAGGCCGAGGCGCCTTCACCCGTCGAAGTGCCGTATCGAGGACGTCATCGATCGAAACCTGCACGTTATGGAGCATGAATTCCAGAGACTCGGGATTCGAGTCGAGAAGAACTACCAGACCGGCGATTACACGATGGAAGCGGACTCCGATATGCTCTATCGTGCCCTTGTGAATCTTTTGGCGAACGCGCTGCAAGCCATGTCGGACGGCGGCGGGACGTTGCGTGTTCGCACCGGGCTTGTAAACGGTAAGGAAGGGCCTCCTCTTATCGAACTCCACATCGGAGATACCGGGCAGGGGATCCCTCCTGAAGTGCGCAAGAAGATTTTTAATCCATTCTTTACGACACGTGAGAAAGGAACGGGTTTGGGTCTCGCCATAGTTCAGAGTATCATCGACAGCCATAATGGAGACATTGAGGTGGTGAGCGAGGAGGGTGCGGGAACCACCATGATCGTACGGCTGCCTCTGACGCAACCCGAACCGGATGCGGGCGACGAAGCCGCAGTGGATCTGGCATGAATACGATTCTGATTGTCGATGACGAGAAGAACTATCTCCTCGTCCTGGAAGACCTTCTCATAGATGAGGGCTACCAGGTGCTCACCGCCGATACTGGACACCGTGCGGTTGAACTCCTGGGCCAACACGATCTCGACGCCGTCATCACCGACATGAAAATGCCAGGGATGGACGGTATGGCTTTGCTGGAACATGTCCACCTCAAGTATCCTGATCTCCCCGTTATCATGATGACAGCATACGGCTCGGTGGAAAAAGCAGTGGAGGCCATGCGGAAAGGGGCTTTCGACTACATCCTCAAACCTTTCAAGAATGAGGAACTCAAGCTCACCATCCGAAAAGCCGTGGACCACTACGTTCTGATCTGCCAAAATCGTTATCTGACCAGGGAACTCCAGGAAAGGTACGAATACAGTAAGATTATTGGCAAGAGTGCCCCCATGCAACGCATCTATCAACTCATCGAGAAGGTCGCGCCCACCAAGGCGACGGTGTTGATAACCGGAGAATCGGGCACGGGAAAGGAATTGATTGCTCGGGCGATCCATTTCAACAGCCCCCGCTCGAGCCGGCCGTTCATTTCAGTCAATTGTGGGGCATTGCCGGAGACGCTCCTGGAGAGCGAACTCTTCGGACACGAACGAGGAGCGTTCAGTGGCGCGGTGAGCCAGCGAAAGGGGCGCTTCGAACTCGCCCACGAAGGCACTCTTTTTCTCGATGAAATCAGTGAAATGCCCACGCCGCTTCAGGTTAAGCTTCTCAGAATCCTTCAGGAAATGGAGTTCGAACGGGTTGGGGGAAGTCAGACGCTCAAAGTGGACGTTCGAATGGTGGCGGCATCCAACCGTGTGATTAAGGATGAAGTGGCGGAGGGACGCTTTCGCGCCGATCTCTTCTATCGCCTCAATGTGGTGAACATTCACCTCCCTCCGTTGCGAGAAAGGACTGACGACATTCCGCTGCTGATCAATCACTTCCTCGCCAAGTACGCCCAACAGGACGGCCGTCCCAAGATCTCCATCGATCCCGATGCCTTGCGTTGCCTCCTGGATTATGCGTGGCCCGGAAACGTGAGAGAGCTCGAGAATGTCATCGAACGGGTCGTCATCCTCTGCAATGGGGAGGAGATCAGAACGAAAGACTTGCCCCCTGAAATCCGCCAGCATGTCGAGGTCTCTGGACCGGCTGGACGGGAAGTCAACGCCATGGAGCGGGAAAGCCGATCAGGAGAGAAACCTTCCACCATGCCCGAGTTGGACCCCGGCGAAAGACTTCCGCAATCGGGATTGAGACCGCGGCAGATGAAGGCCCTCGACTTTATCAAGAACCACGGCTTTATCACAAACAAGTACTACTCTCAACTAAACGATATTTCAGAGCGGCAGGCACTGCGAGAATTGAATGAAATGGTCGACTCGGGCAAACTCAGCAGGATTGGCAAGGGCAGGGCATGCCGCTATGTATCATAGAAATAGCCCGGCGAAAGCTTGGGAGGCGATCTCCCGTCAGCGGTCCACACCCCGATCGATTGCGGTGCGGGCGAGAAGGTCGCAGCGTTCGTTTTCCGGGTGACCGGCGTGCCCCTTCACCCAATTCCACTTGATTTCATGCTGCTGGACTACTTCATCAAGAGATTCCCAGAGGTCTTTGTTTTTCACGGGCAGCCTGGTGGAAGTCTTCCAGCCGTTGGCCTTCCACGTCTTGATCCAACTGGTAATCCCATCTTTTAGATAACGTGAATCTGTGTGCAGGATCACTCGGCAGGAATATTTGAGCGCCCGAAGCGCCTCAATGACGGCAGTGAGCTCCATCCGGTTGTTGGTGGTCTCACGTTCGAATCCAAAGATTTCCTTTTCCTTTCCCTCGTAACGTAGGATTGCAGCCCACCCGCCGGGCCCCGGATTGCCGCGACACGCTCCATCAGTGAACACCTCCACGGTCTTCAATGAACGCGATGGAAGCGACGGCTCCCGCTCTCGATCGATCTGCTCCACGTGCCCTCTCATTCTCATCATCATGGAAAAGGAGACAACTGGTTACGGATGAAACGCTCGATATCCGTTGAGCCAATTTTCCCGATGGCTTGCGAGAGATTCTCCAGGGGGATCTCCGCTCTTGCCATGCAGTGGTGCCCACCGGCGCATCCAATGTTTCCGAAGGCGCGCCGCATCAGCTTGCCCGCATCCTTCCCTCGACCGTCGTTGCGAACGACAATGATGAGATTACCGTTGATGATCCCCGAAATGACACTCCATGAGATTCCGTTGATTTTCAGCATGAACTCGGCGATTTCAACAAGGATGTCACCGCCGGATACTTCATCCAGGTGAGCGAAAATCCGATCCCTGACCACGTGTTTTCGCTCGAAGGCCTTATGAAAAAACCTCAGGTCCCTGAGGGAAAGGTCCGCAATTTCGATCTTCATCAGGACGTTGTGGTCCGCAAGGGGATAAAGAGAACGGAAAGCGTCGATGTCGTTCAGGATAGTGTGGCGTTCGAAGTTGCGGGTATCGGTTTTTATGCCGTACAACAGGGTAGTTGCGAGCGATCGAGAAGGTTTTATGCTCGCTGCGTGAAGGTATTCGGTAAGGATCGTCGAAGTCGATCCGTAATCACCGCGGATATCAGCAAACGGCGACTCGAAAGGAATGCCAAACGGATGATGGTCAATTACGGCTGAGTAGTCGAGATTTTCAAAGAAAGGATTGTGACACGGCTGGCCGTCCACGAGAACGAACCTGTCATAGTGTTCGGAGTGTTCCAACCGATGATCCTTGTTGAGCTGCACCAGGGGTATGCGCAGGAGCTTCACCATGGTGAGATTATTCATGCGTCTGATGGGTCGAATGATGCCGACGGTGGTGGAGCGAACCCTGTGCCGGAGCAGCCTCTTGACAGCCAGAGCGGAGCCTATGGCGTCGGGATCGGGATCGATGGTGATGAGCACGCGATCCTTGGACCGGAATTGATCGTAGAATCGACTCAGGGATTCCTCTTGTGAAACCCGGTTCCGGATGTTTGCATCAAATTCGGGGACGCGCCGATCTTCGCTCATATCCTGTTTGGTCTTGGTGAGATGTGGAGAAATTCAGAGGCAAAAAAAGGGTGGTTTTTGCCACCCTGGAACTGACAATGGAGCGGGAAACGGGATTTGAACCCGCGACTTCAACCTTGGCAAGGTTGCACTCTACCGCTGAGTTATTCCCGCTCGATTGCGAGAGCGAGAAATAATAGAGAACCGGGGTAAAGTCAAGTGAAAAATGTGATGGGCCACACAACGTCTGATAATATATATTATGTCAACTTGAATTTCAAGTTGACAATCACGGGTTTGGGACCATTTTTATGTGCCATGACAATTGGTTATGTCGTCGGGGGGGTGTGCCCATCCAACAACGAAGGGTTTTCAATAGATGCCGGCTTTCAGGCTTTCGCCCGAGTCTCCACCGTTTCCTTCGAAACAATGAATGGCAACAGTCTGGCAGGATTCCATTTTTTGTATTAACGTGATGTGGACTGTTGGGGTCGCCAGAGAATGCCGGAAAATCCTCAGGTTGCTTGCTCGGGGTTTCGTTTCTATGAAAACGGGTTTTCTGGATTTCATGGAATGTCCTGAACCGAGTCTGTTCGCGATGTTGGCCGTCTCTGATAAGGAGGTTCAGTGGCTCGATATCTACCAAAGACGCTCGCGAAAACGTTGACCTGCATTGCATGCCATTCGCCATCCGAGCACGGGTTGTTTTGGGACCCGGATGGCACGATGCCGTGGAAGGACCTGTATTGGGCGCTCCAGGAGGACCCGTCCCTTCGATTTGTTCGTGAAGGCCATATTCGGGAATTGATGTACCTCGATCTGGAACTGCCCTTTGTACTGGAAGCTGGAATTTTGAAGCTATCGGGGGAGAATTCATCTTTTGAATACCCACTGGATCAGACGCCGCCCGAGCGGCTTTTCTATGCCTGTCCGACCAGGCAGTTCACTGTGATTCGCGAGCGCGGTCTTCGCGCAACGCGACGCCGGTTTGTTATGCTCTCGACACATAAAGAGTCCGCAATAAAGATAGCAAGACGGCGTGACAGTGATCCGATAACGATGGAGGTCTTCGCCCGGAGGGCTGCGACGGCTGGAATTCCGATCAGGCGTGCAGGGTTGGAGCTGTATCTGGTGGAATCTGTTCCGGTGGAATACATTCTACTGCCGCGGTTGAGAGATGATGTACTGGCAGCGAATACCGGGGCTGCAAAGAATAAGGAAAAGAAAGCCGGGGCTGGCAGCGCACCGACTCCAGGATCATTTTCCATGGATGCGCGCCATCTTGAAGAAATTTATCGGAAAAAGGAGACAGGAGGGAAATCGGAGGCAAGGGGAAAATCCCGTCGGAACTGGAAACAGGATGCTCGCAACGAGCGGAACAAGAGAAACCCTTAAAAGCGGGAGGCCGTAAGGAAACCGAGAAGTAGCGCGCTCCTCGGGCGTCGCGCCCTGCCCTCGGCCCGTCTTTACGCACCGCCAAGATAAGCGTTCCGCACATCCGGATTGGCGATAAGTGAGGCCGCGGCATCTTCCAGCACAATGCGGCCGATCTCGAGAACGTAACCGCGGTGAGCCAGGCGCAGGGCTGCGTTCGCGTTCTGCTCGACGAGCATGATGGTGACGCCCATCGCATTGATCTGCTTGAGAGTCTCAAAAATGGCTTTTACAAGGAGCGGCGCAAGCCCCAGACTCGGTTCATCCAGGAGCAGAATTTTGGGGTTGCTCATGAGTGCCCGGCCGATGGCGAGCATTTGTTGCTCGCCGCCGCTGAGGGTTCCAGCAAGTTGTTCTCGCCGCTCCTGGAGTATTGGAAACAACTCGTAGATCCACGCCTGCGTGCGTCTGATCTCCGCCGTATCTCTCGATACGAAGGCGCCGAGGTTCATATTCTCCTGAACGGTCAAGGTCCCAAAAACCCGCCTGCCCTCCGGAGCCTGTGAAATACCCGACTTGACGATCGCGTGTGCGGGCTGTCCGTGGAGCGCCCTGTCATCGAAGCGGATGGTTCCCCTGGATGGTCTCACCAATCCACTTATGGCCAGCAGGGTTGTTGACTTCCCTGCCCCGTTGGCGCCCAGAATGGTCACAATCTCGCCCCTGGCGACGGTCAGGTTGATACCGTGGAGCACTTCGATATTCCCATATTTCACATGCAGATCTTCAATCTCGAGGAAAGGCATTTTACCAGTCCTTCTCCACGCCAAGATATGCCTCGATGACCTTATCGTCCTGTTTGATTTCCTCGGGAGGTCCTTCGGCAATCTTGACTCCATATTCGAGAACCACGATCCGTTCACAGACTTCCATGACCAGATTCATGTCGTGTTCGATGAGCAGAATGGTAATGCCCCGGTCGCGCATCTTGCGAATGAGCGAGACGATGTGTTTCGTTTCCTGGTCGTTCATGCCGCCCGCGGGCTCATCGAGCACGAGAAGCCGTGGTTCGCTTGCCAGGGCTCTGGCCAGTTCCAGGAGACGCTGATTTCCATATGAGAGATTTTTGGAGAGTTGAGCCGATTGGTGGGACAGGCCGCCAAACTCGAGACATTTCATCGCGTACAGGAGGGCCTCGCGTTCCTCTTTCTTTTGGCGTGGCGTATGAAACATTGACGAGAAAACGCCGGATTTCATGCGAACGTGGCGTCCAGCCAGAACGTTTTCGAGGACGGACAGGTTCTGAAAGAGACGGATCGTCTGAAAGGTGCGCGCGATGCCAAGCGAGACGATCCGGTGGGGAGAAAGCCCCACAAGGGAGGTTTCGTTGAAGCGTATCTCCCCCTGATCCGGACGGTAGATACCGGTAATGAGATTGAAAACGGTGGTCTTGCCGGCTCCGTTGGGTCCAATGATCCCAACAATGGCGCCATCCTCGACATCGAACGAAACATTGTTTACGGCTGTGAGGCCGCCAAAATTTTTCGTGAGACGCTTAACGCTCAAACCCGTCATACGGCGGTCTCCCTTCCTTCTTCCAGGTCGGGCGCACTGTAGGTTCGCGGACGGGCGGGAATGAGGCCCTGTGTCCGGAAGATCATCATGCCAACCATTGCGGCGCCGAAAATGAGCATACGCGCGTTGGCAAACTCCCTGAACACTTCCGGAAGACCGACGACCAGAAATGCGCCGAGAAAGACCCCAACAATACTTCCGGAGCCGCCGAGAATCACGATGACGAACATGAGGACCGATTCCCAAAACGTAAAGGATTCCGGAGAAATAATGGTCATCTTGGCTGCATAGATATTTCCGATCATCCCGGCCCAGGCAGATCCCAGAATGAATACGGCGAGTTTGTAATGAGCCGTGTTCACCCCGCTTCCCTCCGCAGCGACTTCGTCTTCCCGGAGATAGTTGATCGCCCGTCCGAAGCGAGAATATTCGAGGAGATGGAAGAGAAACACCGTGACGGCAACGAATACCCAGATGAGGTAGAAGAATTGGTTCGGCGTCCGGAGCGTGAGGTCGAAGACCGAAGGGCGGGAAATCCCGAAGATGCCGTTGGCTCCCCCGGTGATCCCGAATACATTGTTGATAAGAGCGATGCGAACGATCTCGCCAACACCGATGGTGACGATACAAAGGTAATCGCCCCGGAGGTGTATGATCGGTCGCGCTACGACAAGGGCGAAAAGTCCTGCGGTCAACCCGCTGACCGGAATGAGCCACAAAACCGGAATGTGAAAGTGCGTATTGAGAATCGCGGCAGTGTAGGCGCCAACTGCGTAGAACGCGGCGTGCCCCAGGTTGAAAAGCCCGGTGTGGCCGACAATCAGGTTGAGGCTCAGGGCCAGGATGGCGTAAATGCCAACGCTGTTCAACACGTCCACCCAATAGGCGTTGAGAACCAGCGGCAGAACGGCCAGGACGGCGCCAATGGCGCATGGGATAAGAATCTTGCGATTCATAACGGATCTCACACCTTCTCAGCTACTCGTTCACCCAGCAGCCCCGTAGGCCGGACAATGAGTATGAGAATCAGGACAGCGAAAGCGATGGCGTCTTTCCAGGCAAAGGAGAGATAAGCGGCGCCCAGGGCCTCGATGACTCCGAGAAGGAGTCCGCCGACCATCGCTCCCGGTATGTTCCCAATCCCTCCCAGAATGGCTGCAGTAAAAGCCTTCAGGCCGTACCCCCATCCCATGGTGAAGTTGATCTGACCATAGTAGAGGCCGACCATCAAACCGGCGGCCCCCCCCAACGCGGGGCCAACCATGAAGACGATGAGAATCACGCGGTTGACATCGATCCCCATGAGCCGTGCGGCGCCTTGATCGATGGCTGCCGCACGGATGGCGGTTCCTATCCTGGTTTTCTGGATGAAGAAATAGAGCGCCGCCATCATTGCCAGCGAAGTGAAAAGAACAAGGATGCGCACCACGGGAACATCAACTCCCAGCACGTGGAACACGGCCTTGGGGAGAATGTCTTCCGGGTACACCCTGAAGCGCGCCCCATAGATGAGCATTATGGTATTTTGTAGAAATATGGATGCCCCCAGGGCTGAGACAACGGCGGACAGGCGGGGGGATTCCCGCAGCGGCCGATAGGCCACCCGGTCCAGAAGAGCTCCCGCCAGGGCTATCAACCCCATTACCATGACGACCAGGACGATCGTGCCCCACAGTGGGCCTATGCGATCTGCGAGAGTCAAAGACGTCAAAAGGGTCAGGCCGAGATATGCACCGAGGGTGAAGAGATCGCTGTGGGCGAAGTTGATCAACTTCAAAACCCCGTAGACCATCGTATAGCCCAAGGCGATGAGCGCATAAATCGATCCGACTGCCAGACCGTTTGTCAACTGCTGGAAAAGTTGTTCCATGCGAGGCGCCATTTTTCACAAACAAGGGGTTGCGTTGTCTCAGCGCATGAGGAGCGGCCTTCTCATGCGCTGAGGTCGGAGACCACTATGGATCAAGGCTGGAGAATGAACTGACCCTTCTCGTCAACCTTGTACACTCGATATACCTCACCCACACGATCGCCCTTTTCGTTGAAGGAGATTTTGCCCGTCAGTCCCGGGAAGTCCTTCATCTCTTTGTGCAGGTATTCGGCAACCTTTGCGGCGTCTTTGGACTTGGTCTGTTCCATTGCATAGGCGAGCGCCCGGAATCCATCGCCGGCCAGAACGGCGTAAATGGAACTGGGCGGATTTCCATACTTCTTTGAAAACGCGGCGAGAAAAGATTTCGCCTGCTCGGACGGGAGATCTTTAGGCAGTGGAGCGCTCAGGAAGTAGAAGCCAGTGGCTGCATCCTTTCCCGCCGTGCTCACCAGGTCGGGATTGTTGGTGGCGTCCCCACCCATGAAAACGACGTTCCAGTTCATCTGCTTTTTCTGTTTGAGGAGCAGCCCCGCCTCTCCATAGTATCCAGTAAAAAACACCATGTCGGGCTGGAAGGATTTCAGTTTCGTGAGGATGGCCGTGTAATCCTGTTCCTTCGGGGTCAAGGCGTCGAAGAAGACGATCTCGACGGTGCCTTTCTTTGCGTCCAGGAGAGCCTTCGTTTCATCCGCCAGACCCTTCGCGTACGTGCTGTTATCGTGAAGCAGGGCGACTTTCTTCACCCCGAGCTTCAGTATCGTCTGAGCGGCGACCTTCGCCTGCTCGTCGTCGCGGGGACAAGTGCGGAAAAAGTACTTGAGCCCCTTTTCCGACAACCTTATGGCCGTCGAGCCATTGGCAATCTGAATGATCTTGGCCTCGTCATAAATGTTCTGGGTGGCCTCGGTGACGGCCGATCCGTACGTCCCTATCACCCCCGCGATACCCTGCGTGCCCAAGCGCTGGGCTGCAAGAGCAGCAGTCCTGGGATCTCCGCCGTCGTCTTCGCTGAGCACTTCAACCTTCCCACCGAGCAGTCCACCTTTGGCGTTCAGTTCCTCCGCCAGAAGGTCCAGGACCTGTTTCATTTCAGCCCCTTCACTCGCCCAGGAACCGGTGATCGGACCCATCAGGCCGATCTTGACGGAGTCCGCGGCATGAGCCGTTCCAAGCAAAAGGGATAATACCAACGCAAAAAAGAATGCTTTTTTCATGTAACCCTCCCCGGTAAAGTGAGAATTGAATCCGTCCGATTCCCTGCCCCTTGTCTGTGAATGTGCCTTTGTTAGAAGTACGCGGAAAATATCAAAGAAATGGCTTTCTGTCAACGTATAGCTGCTTCGGCCAATGTGGCGTCGTCCGCCGGAGTATTGCAGTTTGTGAATGGATTGTCACCCTATTCTCCATAGTGGATCTCGACCGGGAATTCAAGACAAAGAATATTCCCGGTCGGCGGATTCAAAACGTCGCAAGTCGGTTCGAAATCCGGTGGACCGGGCTCTCTGCTCCAAATTCGCAACGCGGCGAAACATGGCGGAAGACACCCTCCGATGAGGTTTCGTCTTCGTCGGGAACTGGCGTCCAACACTGCGCGCTACAAGGGCAAACCCAAACGGGCGACTTGTCCGGCTTTGCCTTTTCAATGCCTTTTCAGAACCCTGAAGTCCCCTTCTTTGTGGAGAGTGTATCTTGTCCCGTGCACTTCAAATTCGTCAGCATAGCTGTATGGGAGGTTCAGATCCTGCGCTTCGGACATCGTTTCAAAGAGGAAAGAGAGAACCTCGGTAAATTCGTCCATTGACTGAAAAATGTCGTTCGATTCAACCCGGATCTCATCCACCCCGAAATGCGCATCGAGCCCTTCCGTTTCGAAATGCCCGTTGGACCTCACCAGAATGAACCGGATGACCTGTTCGGGCTTCCGATTGTTCTGGAGGGTCAGAAAAAGCGTTCTCTCTTCGACCGCTTCGCCCATATCAACGTCGTATTCTTCCGGCACTATTTCCCCTTCTTGGAGGCTTTTTCTTCTTCGAGGCAGGAAGACCGGAAAGAACAAGCTTCCTGGTCACAAAAGTCCCGCGCGGTTCTGTAGCAGTCAAAGTTTCCCTCTTTCCTCTGGATTTCGCGAATCAGCTCCACCTTTGTCTTGGCGAAGGAATTGATCCCCATATTCTTTGCAATGATACGAATTTCTTTCATCTTCACAGATCCTTGCTCCTTTCCTGAGTAGTCGGCTCTGATAAGAGATTCCGAGTTCTCACCTCACGCTCTATTGAATAGTGATCGAAAGCAGCGTTTGCAATAGCTCTCCTTGCGACAGGGATGCGAATCATCCTCCCCATCGGCCCAGGTCCATCTGAAGCTTCGGACCGTCCGGATCCGACACCATGCGCAGGGGCAGCACTCCGTTGACCTCCCTGATGGAGAGAATGGAACGGCCGTCTTGTTGGGCGTCGATGGCTCCGGACGATACATACACCTGAGGCCAGGGAATTCGCGCCCATGAAGCGGGAATTCGCCCCATCGGCACATCCTTGCGCTCCCTCTGCGAAACGCCCGGAATCTGCCACTGCCCCCCTGCATCTCTCTCGAGATGAATCAGAGGCCGCTCCAGATATGCCTCTTTGGGTTGGAAATAAGGCCATTTCAACGCGAGTCCGTATGTCAGACGGACCTCGTCACACTCGACGATCTTTTTCCCAGGGGCTGCCACTTTGAGATTCATAATGCGCAAATTGGAAAACGGCTGCCATCTGTAGGATTTCAATTCTACCTCGAATCCGGTGGTCTGCTCGATCGTTCTCACGAATTCCACGATCGCCAGCCTTTGTACAAACGGGAGATGCAGGGCCATAAGAATGGCCGCTGGCAAGACGATTGCAACGCCCACAATCCAATAGACAAGCCGGAGAACTGCAAAGCCGCTCCCCTGCCCTTCTACGATATAGCGTTTCTTTCCGGACAAGACATCTCTCCAATTGCACGGGAATCCGCTCTTGTTGCATTATACGAACTTATCACAAACAAAACCAACCGCCAAGAAGGACCGATCGGACACAAGGAGATGAATCATTTATGAAGGCGATGGTTCTGAGTAAATGCAGTCCCATGGAGAGCGCCCCTCTCCAGTTGGAGGACGTTCCCGATCCCGAACCAGGGCCGGGGGAAATCAGGATCAAAGTGAAGGCCTGCGGGATTTGCCGGACGGATCTCCATGTCATTGAGGGTGAGTTGCCCTTCCCCGGTCACCCTGTCATACCCGGACATCAGATTGTGGGAGAGATCGACGCTCTCGGAAGCGGAGCTTCCCGTTTCAGAGTCGGCGATAGAATCGGCATCGCCTGGTTGCGGCACACATGCGGCGAATGCACTTTCTGCATCGAGGAACGGGAAAATTTGTGCGAGCATTCCCTGTTCACGGGCTACCATGCCTCAGGGGGCTACGCACAATATGCCGTCGTTCCGGAGGCATTTGCCTATCCCCTGCCGCAAACCTTCGACGCCGCCGTAACCGCGCCCCTTCTTTGCGCCGGAATCATAGGATACCGCAGCCTGATGCGGAGCAACTGCAAACCGGGGCAACGGCTGGCTCTATACGGGTTTGGTTCTTCAGCGCACATCGTCATTCAAATTGCCTCGCATTGGAACTGCGAAATATACGTCTGCACCCGAAACATCAAACACCGGCAACTCGCCCTCGCGATGGGAGCCGCCTGGGCCGGGTCCGCCACAGAGCGTATGCCGGCATGTCCCGACTCCGCCATTATCTTTGCGCCGGCCGGGTGGCTCATTCCGGAAGCCCTTTCTCGGATACGCAAGGGCGGCACGTTGACTCTGGCGGGAATCTACATGACTTCCATCCCGGAAATGGAATACGAGAGACATCTCTTCTATGAAAAAAACATCCACAGCGTCACGGCCAATACACGCCGGGACGGCATCGAACTGCTCCGTCTCGCCGAGGAGATACCCATCAGACCTCAAATCACGGTCTTCCCGGTCAGGGAGGCGAACCAGGCATTGTTGAAGCTGAAACGGGACGAAATCCAGGGTTCCGGCGTGCTGCTTCTTGATGATTGAGAAGATGTTCCCGAGGGTCTCTAGTACAGGACGGCGGAAGTCCCTGACCAGTTCCGGTGGGCACGGTTTTATCGTGCCCACCAAAACGAGTGACGAATTTCCACTAGCCGTCGTCGGCATGAAGACTCGGGGCCGTCGCAAACTGCCGCTGCATAAGAGGAATAAGACAACACGCGCCTAGAACGATGAACGCGCCGTTGTAGATGAAGGTCCCGCCGTAGCCGACCACGGGAGCCGCAAATCCGGCCAAAACGTTGCCCGCAAAAGTTGCAAGCACACGGACGGTATAAATGACTGCCGAGTTGCCTCCCATGCGGCCCTTTGGAAAATAGACCGCGGTCATGATCCCCAGGGCCAATATCACCGGCGTATCGCCAAGGGTGTGAAGAACGCGCAAAAGGATCATACCGTTGAGATCGCGCACCCAGGCGGTGCCCATTTGGAATACTCCACAGCACAGAAGCCCGAAACCCAGAAAGAAGACGAGATTTTGCTTCACATCGAAGCGGTGGCCTGCAATGGGGGCAAGCAGTCCCATCCAGATTCCCGTCACAAAGTAGGAAAGCCCGATCTCCTGGTTGGTGAAGGAGAGCTCTCTTCTCATGAAAAGCGTGTGCGCAGTCTGTTCGACGCCGAAATGAGTTGCAAACAGAAAATATACAAGCAGAAAGAGCAAAGTCCGCCTTTGAGTGAGGTCGTCGCGATAGGCCTTCCAGTCGAGGGACAGAGCAGCCGCATCGGGCAGCCCGAACAGGCATAGGTTGAGGAACACCGCCCCTGCAAGAGCAAAGTCGAGTGAACTGCGGTAGTCCATCTGCCCCCACAGCATGCCGGCAAACAGGGGCCCCACCCCGAATCCCAGGAACTGACCGGCATGAAAAATGGCAATCTTCTTTCCTCGGTCCTCGGCGGTAATAACCTTGAGATAGAGCGCGAAGAGGACAACCTGGAATATGGTCCATCCGATCCCTCCCAATGCGGCAAGGGACATGAAATGCCACGTCTTCCATGCCCCCTTGAGACCGAGAATGTGAGACCAGGTAGCCACCGCACCCAGCAAGAGAACCTTCTTCGGGCTGATTCCGTCTGAGAGGAAACCGAGAGGCACCATGAGCAGCAAGGAACTCAGCGAGTATATGCCCATCACCATTCCAATGGAGGAGTCGGCAACGCCCAGTTCCTTCAAATGCTCGGGAAGAAATGAAAGGAGCATCCAAAAGACGCTTGAAAAGGTGAAACTGCAGGAAAAGAAGAGCAGAATTTGAAGTCGCGATGTGCTGCAATGCGCGATCATAGAGTCATATCGTCATCATCGGAAAGGAACAAAACCACCCCCTTCACAGCTCGCGGGGAATGGGTCCGACGTTGTTGAATTTGGGTTTCCTCTCCCCCGCTTCGGGGGAGAGGAAACCCTTCTTATGCCTTAAATCAACACTGCATGGGCTTTCACCCACAACGAAGGATGAAAAGCCCGAAGGTCGCTTTTCAGACAAAACCTCAACGTTAGGGAACGTATGCCCCCTGCCGCGGGCCTAACGAACGTCCAGCGCCTCCAGGATGGTTCTTACTATTCCCCTGGACGAGATCCCTTCCATATCGAAGAGATCTGAAGGTTGCCCCGAGAGGCCGTACCGCTTGACCCCGAGGCGGACAAGGCGACACGCCATGCCCCTGTCGGCCAGGACAGTGGCGACGCGGGCGCCAAGCCCGGTGTCTACATGGTGGTCCTCGACCGTGACCATGAGGCCCGTTTGGGCTGCCGCCAGCACGGCATCCTCATCGAGTGGTTTGATGGAAGCGAAATTGAGCAATGCCACGTTCAGTCCATGCTCGTTCAGCAACTTCTCGCGCGCTTCAAAAGCCTGGGGAAAGACGGCGCCATAGCTCAGGATTGCCGCTCGGGAGCCCTGGCGAACCCATTCCGCTTTTCCCGGTTTAAACTCATAGGAGCCGGCAAAAATCGGGTTTCCGGCCTCGTCCAAGATCACAGGCGTCTTCGACCTTCCCATTCCGACGAAATAATTCCCGCCATGGGTTGCCACATACCGAACGATTCGGTCGGTCTGGTTCGGGTCCGCGGGCATAAAAATGGAGAATCCGTAAAGATTCTGCAAAATTCCGACGTAATCGATGCATTGGTGCGTCTGACCGTCTTCTCCGACGTCCAGGCCCAGGTGAGTGCAAACCAGTTTCAACTGGGTGTGGTTGATATCGTTCAGGCGATGCTGGTTGTATGTTTCACACGCTCCGAAAACCCCAAACGTGCTGAAAAAAGGCACGAACCCTTCCTTGCTGACGGAGCCGGCAAGCGTTGCCGCATGGTGTTCCTGGATGCCGACTTCGAAAAAGGCATTCTCCGAGGCTTTGTGGAAGCCGTCCATCTTGACGGAACCCTCGAGATCGCAACTGAATCCCAGGATTTTGGGAGTAGCATCGGAATTGTTCAGCCGAGCAAGATCTTCGAGAGCGTTGCCGTAGGCCGAACGGTTGTCGGTGAGCACACCCGGCGCGTACGTCCTCGCCTCACCGGGGTCTACCGGCGGGATTTCGACCGAGGGGCAAAAATGCGCCTGAAACGTCACATGCGTTGCGCGTTTTTCGCGTAACAGCGGGATGGAATTCTCGATTCCAAGCTCTTGAAAGGCTGCCGCGGCCTCTGCATCCGATAAGGGAGAACCGTGATATTTCGCCTTGTTCTCCATGAAGGAAACGCCTTTGCCCATGGTCGTGCGCGCTACGATGACGGACGGATGCCGCGGATCGTCGACCGCATGGCCATGGACGCGCTTCAGCGCCTGAAAAATCTCCTCCCAGTCGTTTCCATTCTCGAGGTAGAGAACGTTCCACCCGGCAGCCTGGTAATCGGCCCGAATCCTCTGAGGCATAACGCGATCCGTATCCCCGCAGATTTGGAGATGGTTTCGATCCACTATTGCAAACAGATTGTTGAGTCCATATTTCACCGCAAAGCGGCGAGCCTCGGAAATCTGTCCCTTCTGTTGTTCGCCGTCACCCATAATGGCCGCCACAACAGCGGGATTGTTCTTGAGCTTCAAAGCCAGCGCCGTTCCGGTTGCCAGTGAAAGCCCCTGGCCCAGGTTCCCGGTGTTCCATTCGATCCCGGGAACGCAAGATTCGACGTGACCGGCAAAACACGAGCCGGCCCTCCTGAATTCCAGGCATAACCGATCTTCTTCGATATAACCGTACTCGCACAACACGCTGTAGACAGCAGGGCTGATATGCCCCATGCTCACGACCAGACGGTCCCGTTCCGTCCAACACGGGTCTTCAGCCTGATGCCGAAGGGTGCTGTAGAGAAGCAACAGCAGATGAAGAGACGACATCGAGCCGCCGGGATGTCCGCTCTTGGCGAGGGTGGTGCTCAGTATGATACGGCGGACACAACGCCGCCACATGTCCTCCAAGGCCTTCAGTTGTTCACCCGACAAGCACGTCTGATCGAAAGAAATCCTTAGCATGATCGAGGCCCCTCCTCTCCCTGGTCCTACAGGTCTAATGAATCGTATCCTCTCGTAGTTCCCCTGCTCTTCCCGCACTCTTCAACCCATTGAGAACCGAGTCCGCAAATCCATACACCGCAGTCTTGAAAGGAGACTCGCCTTCATCCTCGATGACCGGCCTTCCCCGGTCTCCCCCCTCTACAACCGTGGGGTCGAACGGTAGGGATCCCAAGAAAGGGATCTGCATCGAATCGGAGGTCCTGTGACCCCCTCCGGTCTTGAAAATAGGGATGAACTCATTGCAGTGAGGACAATACAGACCTGACATATTTTCAACCAAACCGGCGATCTCCAGATTGATTTTCTTGCAGAAATTTATGGATTTACGGACGTCTGCCAACGCGACCTCTTGGGGTGTCGTGACGATGATCGCCTTCGCATCCGGTATGAGACGAGCAACGCTGAGAGGTTCATCCCCCGTACCCGGCGGACAGTCAACCACGAGAAAATCCAGATCATCCCACTTGCAATCGGCAAGAAACTGGCGAATCACCCCGTGCTTCAGAGGTCCTCGCCAGATGACCGCCGAGTCGGGTTCTTCGAGCATCGATCCAATGGAAACCACTTTGAGATTCGGGCGATATTCGTGAGGGATGATCTGACCATCGCCAGTAATGTCGAGAGGCCCCTGAAGGCCGAGCATTTTCGGAATGCTCGGCCCGTGAAGATCGATATCCATAAGCCCCACGCGGAAGCCCTTGCGGGCAAGAGCCAGGGCGAGGTAACTGGCGATGCTGCTCTTCCCGACCCCACCCTTCCCGCTCATGATGATGAGCCGGTTTTTGATCCGCATCAGTTTGCATGCGATGATTTCTTCCTTCGATCCCTTTCCCTTGCCGGGACAGGTTTCACACGATTTCGGATCGCAGGATTTCATGTTTTCTCACTCCTTGATATATTCTTGGGCCAGTGAGGCCCCCCCGTCCAGGGACGAATGAAAGAAGTCCCACGTCCAATGGAGAGGCCGATTCTCGTTGGGCGGGGCACAAGAATCACCTCGACCGTTTGAAGGAATAGCGGCGTGTGGCAACCGCGTAAAAAAGAATCGCCAGGACGATGATTCCCCCGGAAATCCCTGCAAGCCATCGCCAGTCGACCCTATGAATGCGAAAGAGCGTTTGCCACGTTTTCTTGAACCAGCCGGCTGGAGGGACGTCCTCCTTGCTGATCAAAGTCACGGTCCGTTTCGGTTGATCGGACACATAGAAAACGACCTCGCCGACAGCCTGCCCGTCATGCACCGGCGCAGTGATCTCCGGCGGGGTTTTCACTTCCCAACGGAGGAGTTTCTTTTGGGATTGGGCAATGAGGAAGTTGGGCGCCTCAAGCGGATAAAGGTTGACTTCGTCCTTGAGGCCCTTCCAGACCTTGACCGAGGCAATGGACTGTCCGGCAGGGAATGGCTGTGCGAGAGCATAGTAGCGAAATCCGAAATTCAAAAGCTTCAACGCCTCGCGCTCCCTCACTGCGGGAGTTGCCGCTCCCATGACCACCGCGAGCAATCTCATCCCGTCCCGATGGGCCGTGGCTGAAAGGTGATACCCTGCAGCGGTCACATATCCCGTCTTCAAGCCATCGACAGTGGAATCTTTCAGAAGCAGATGATTTCGGTTGTACTGGTTGATGTTGTTGTACGAATATTCGCGCATGGAGTGGTATTTCAGAGCTTCGGGAAAGCGTTGAATATACGCCACATCCAATATCGCCATTTCCCTGGCCGTGCTGATTTGGCCTTCTGCAGGCAAACCGTGTGGGTTCGCAAAGTGGCTCTTGTTCATGCCAAGCTGTTGCGCTTTCAGATTCATGGCTGCCACAAAGGCGTCCTCGCTTCCGTTCAAATGCTCGGCCGCAGCCACACATGCATCGTTTCCGGAGACAACTGCGATGCCTTTTATCAGTTCTTCGAGAGGTGCTTTCGTGCCGATCCCGACGAACATTTTGGACCCACCGGTTCGCCAGGCAGCCTCGCTAACCCAGACATCGTCGTTCAAATGGATGCGTCCCTGCTGCAAGGCTTCAAAGATCAGGTAGAGCGACATCACCTTGGTGAAGGAAGCAGGCTCTATGATCTCATCGGCATTCTGCTCGAAAAGCGTTGCTCCGGTGGATACCTCCACCAATATGGCCGATCTCGCATTGATCGGTCCCGGCGATATTTCGCCGCCCGTCCCCTTCCCTTGTGCCGTATCCGCTGCGGCTTTCTTGTCCTGCGGAGTCTGCGGGGGGACCTTTTTCCCTGGTACGGCCTGCTGTGGGGCCTTTCTGCCCGGCTGACGCTCCGCTGCCAACCCGGCTTGCAGGTGCAGGAGCGAAAAGACAAGAAACAGAAGCAGCAAAATCAGTGTGGCGTCCTTCTTCTTCATCCGTTTCCTCATCTGAGAGAAAAAAGAATCATCCTTTCCCGGCAACGTGCTGATGGGAGCCTCAACGGGCGCACGGGGCGCACGGACCGCGAATCCAACGTCTCATCCGGCAAGTGCTCCCCGCAGACCGGCTTGAAAGGTCCAAAACTTGCCTTCATGCGCTCCAGCTTTCCCCTCGATGGAGAACCGCCCACACGTTTCACTGGCGCTGGTCTCAAGTTTTCAATCTATACCCCCAATCTCGCGATTTTACAAGGCCGCCAACCCCCCACTGGAACAGTACAATTCACATGAATCGAGGCGCCATTTCTTTGGACTCGCGGGCCGAGATTTCCGACTCCATCTCCATCGATGCATCGAGTCCTTTGCGCCGCGTCCCGCTTCGGTACGCCGCCATCGACGGGAGATATCGGCTTCCCGAAGGACTTCGAGAGAGGCATCAGGGCGGGTGACGTCAGGCTCAAAACATGCCCTTGACGTGAAGAGAACGCACATGGTAGGGAAGTGATGAATTTCAGCGGGTGGAACAGCGTAAAACCTTCTCCCAATTTCTTTTTCCATGTCCGGGTGCGTATTCAGGAGGCCTCTTCGACCATGATATTTCTTCCCAAAGATGATAAATTCTTCGATCATTTCGAGGAATTGTCGAACAAAATAGAGAGCGCCGGGAAGCTTTTTTTAGAGATACTCGACACCTATGAGCGGTCGCACTCGAAAGTGATTACTCTCAAAGAACTCGAACACGAAGCGGACCGCATCACCCACGTAATCTATGAAAAGCTACACAGGAGTATCATCACTCCTCTGGATCGAGAGGACATTCATGCCCTGGCGAATAAGATGGACTGTATTCTCGATATCATCGAGGCTTGCGCCACACGGATGTACCTCTATAAGGTTCGAAAGCCGACGCGTGAACTCATCGACCTGGCAGTCATCCTGAACAATGCCATTGCCAGGGTGAACACAATAGTCCACGCATTGCGGAACCGGAAGAATGCCAAGATGATCATTGAGGTGTGCGTCGAGATCAACTCGATTGAGAACGAAGGGGACTACATACATCGACAAGCCATGGCCCGCCTTTTCGAACAGGAGACCGACGTACTCGAACTCATTAAAATGAAGGAGATATTTGAAAGGGTCGAGGATGCCATCGACACCTGCGAAGACGTTTCCAACATTGTGGAAGGAATCATCCTGAAAAATGGATAGCAATTCCCTCTACTTCACTGTTTTCATCATTTTGATCGCGCTCACGTTCGATTTTGTGAACGGATTCCATGATTCCGCCAACTCCATCGCTACGGTGGTCTCAACGCGGGTGCTGTCTCCACGAATCGCGGTCTTGTGGGCCAGTTTGTTCAATTTCGCGGCCATCTTCCTCGTCGGCGAGCCCGTGGCCAGGACCATCGGAACCGGCATCATCAAACCCGAGATCGTCCACAACGTTCTTATCCTTGGCGCGCTGGCGGGAGCCATCGGATGGAATCTCATTACCTGGTGGCTTGGATTGCCGAGCAGTTCGTCCCATGCTCTGATAGGAGGTCTCATCGGCGTGGGGCTCGTTGAAGGTGGATCGGGGGTTCTGATGTGGCCAGGGATCATGAAGACCACTCTGTTCATCGTCCTGTCCCCGGCAATCGGGCTGGCGCTCGGTTTGGCCATCATGGTGCTCGTCTTGAACCTCAGCAAAAACAGTAACCTGCGCCGTGTGGACACCGTATTCAGGAGACTTCAGCTTCTCTCGGCGGCCGTATACAGTTCGGCCCACGGCATGAACGACGCCCAGAAAACAATGGGCGTCATCGCCCTGATTCTTTTTCGGGGCGGCTATCTCGGCTCCAGTTTTTACATCCCGCTGTGGGTAGTCGTAGCGTGCTATCTGGTGATCGCCCTCGGGACCATGGCAGGTGGTTGGCGCATCGTCAGAACCATGGGAAGCAAGATCACCAAGCTCCAACCCAGCGGGGGGTTCAGTGCTGAGACTGCCGCAGCCATTTCGATAATAGGCGCATCCCTTGCCGGCATTCCAGTCAGCACGACACACACCATTACCGGCGCCATTATAGGGGTGGGAGCCGTGAAGCGCCTCACTGCCGTTCGATGGGGCGTCGCCGAATCGATCGTCATCGCGTGGGTCCTGACCATTCCCATGTCGGCCGCTCTTTCGGCAGTTCTATTCCTCCTCCTTCAACAGTGCTTCAAACTGGGATAGCCCGGCCCTCTTCTCGGGAAGTCACGGGGGCAAAACCAGGCGAACAGGTGGGACGGCGGCAAATTTGGCACGACCTGAACCCCGTAAAGCCCGTGATGATGCGGCAAAAGCTGTGATGGTATCGACGACTCGAATGATGGGGGCGTTAGCCAGGGTTAGGGGGTAATGGTTGGAACCCCTCCATTGCTCATCGCCCTGTGTATCATTTTTTCAACCATTGGATTGGCATTCGACCAAAACAATTGAATGTTTGGATGGGCTTTTGCGAAAACTCTAAATATTTCATCGGCAAAAGCTGGGCCAATGCTCTTGACATCTTTAAAGTCAAGCCACACTTCCTTGAATCTGTCCACCCTGGCCAATAGTCGTTTTGCCTGGGACCTGGACACTAATGTCTCGCCCTCATACAATGCCAGATTTACTGGGACGTGCGTCCTTGTAAATCCATAGTCGTTGGCTTCACTTGCATACTTTTCAAACACTTCGGTAGACGTCTTGTTTGTATTATGTCGAATTCGCATAGACACATATGTGCCAATATGTTCTATGGCACGGTATTCAAGAAGCCAGTCATCGTCACTATGTCTAATATATGACAAATATTGTGACCATATAAAGAAACAATCAAACATTCTAGAAGCAAAAAATATACCCTCTCCAGTATGCCTTTCTGGATCTGAAGTAATCTTACCTTTTGACAATTCCAAAAGTGCATGTCTTGAGTCATCAAGATCAAAATGACCTTGGATTTTCTTAAAGATTCCTATGCCATCATCCTTTACTACAAGTTTTATATTGTTAGCATCGATAGATATGGTAACATTAACAATTTCGCCTTCTGAGTGGTCCAAGGCATTATTAAATATTTCTGTAAATCCATAGTACAATATGTCGTATGCATTTGCATTTGTAAAATTTGTTATGACTGGCTTAACGTAGGCGGTCCATACTTTATCCTCCTCGAGTGGATCTTTAACATTAAAATCATACTGCTTCGATTCAAGTTCCTTGAGTTCATATTTTACATGGTGACTTGTCTTGCTTGTTTCGATGAAGCCATTTCCCACGAGCTGACGCATATGCCTGCATGCCGCTTGCCTGGAGATACCGAATTCCTTAGTGACCATAGCAGAAATGTCCAGGGGGTGTGTTTCGATCCTCTCCAATATGAAATCGTGGATGGCCTTGCTTCTCTTTCGCTGCACGGGGTTTCCTCCATCCTTCCCAATGACCGTAAATATTCCGACACAATATTGTAAACTTTTATATCAGTTACTGTAAACTTATCTGGAGATTCCGTCAACAAAATATCCAAGGACGAGCATGAATCGCTCCCCGCCCAGGCTTTTGCTGCCGGCATGCCAGGGGCATACTCCGAGCATTACAGAGAGTCCTGCAGGCCGGGAATTGCTTTCTTGCCCGTTAGAAAGCCTGAGTGGAGCCGAGATTCTGCGAAGCATCGCCGAACCTGCAAAAGGCATATGAACGATCGAGCCTACATCTCTCCCGCAGTATCGTGGCTTGAAGCCTGGTCCGTTCATCCATCGAGATCACGCCTCGGTCACACAGATCCGCAGCAGTCCGCACCTTCGCTGACGTGCTCCCCCTGGATTCAATTTTATCGCCATACGAGTCTGGTTGCGGCGCCGGTGACTTGGAAGCGGAAGAAACAACTGGCGCTGAAGGAGTTGGCCATCCGTAGCATAAACGTCACCATGGACAATTACGGGCATCTCATGAACACGGTGAACCGGGCAGCGGCAAGTAAGCTGGGGGCGAATGTTCTTGGAAAGGACTTTTCGGGCTTGGGTAGCAATTTGGTGGCAAAAACACGAAAGGGCTACGGAGAAGACCCCGTAACCCCTTGAATTTTCTGGAGGCGGCAACCAGATTTGAACTGGTGAATAACGGTTTTGCAGACCGCTCCCTTACCACTTGGGTATGCCGCCCTTTCAATTCGGATGACTAATAATAGAAAAACCTTTCTCTGTCAAGGAGAAGTTCCTGAACCGGCCGCCATGGAACACACGTGCACGCGGGGATCGGTGGACCGTTCAGGATGCTCCTCGTCCGTTGAAGGCGGAAATACCGGCATAGTACGCGGAATCGCCCAGTTCTTCCTCGATACGAAGAAGTTGGTTGTACTTACACACGCGATCGGTCCGCGAGAGCGACCCGGACTTGATCTGTCCGCAACCAGACGCCACCGCAAGGTCGGCGATGGTTGTGTCTTCGGTTTCACCGGAACGATGAGAGACCACCGCGGTGTAGCCCGCTTTCATCGCCATGGAGATCGCCTGCAGGGTCTCCGTCACCGTTCCGATCTGGTTCAACTTTATGAGGACGGAATTGGCTATGCCTTCCGCTATGCCCTTCGATATGATCTTCGTGTTGGTAACGAACACGTCGTCTCCGATGATCTGTACCTTCTTCCCGAGATCATCTGTCAGATGCTTCCAACCGGGCCAATCGTTCTCGGCCATGCCGTCTTCCAAAGAAATCAACGGATACCGGGCAGCAAGGCCATCATAGTAGGCGACCATTTCACCGGGCCTTTTTCGCGGCTCTTTCTCCGCCCGGAGAATGTAGGCGTCCTTTTCGTAAAACTCACTCGCCGCAGCGTCAAGGGCGATGAAGATGTCTTTGCCCGCTTTGTAACCGGCTCTCTTGATCGCCTGGAGGATCACTTCCATGGCTTCTTCATTGGATTCCAGATTGGGCGCAAATCCGCCCTCGTCCCCAACACCGGTATTCAGGCCTTTTGACTTCAATACATTCTTCAAGTGGTGGAACGTCTCCGCGCCCATCCGTAATGCTTCTCGAAATGTCGAGGCGCCGGCCGGCACGATCAGAAATTCCTGTATGTCGAGGTTATTGTCGGCGTGTGCGCCACCATTGAGAATGTTCATGAGTGGAACCGGCAAAATGTATGCCGCAGCACCTCCCAGGTAACGATAGAGCGGGAGTTCCGCTTCGGCCGCAGCAGCTTTTGCGACCGCCATGCTCACCGAAAGGATGGCGTTTGCTCCCAGCTCGCTCTTGTTTTCCGTACCATCCAATGCAATGAGGAGACGATCCAGCCCGACCTGGTCCCGGCCATCGAAGCCGAGAACCTCGGGGGCGATCTTTTCATTCACATTCAGGACCGCCTGCAACACACCCTTTCCCAGGTAACGTCCCGGATCTCCATCCCTCAGTTCGATCGCCTCCCTCGAACCCGTCGATGCACCGGACGGAACCGCTGCAAGGCCCGAGTAGCCGCTATCGAGCAGCACTTCGGCCTCCACCGTGGGGTTGCCCCTCGAATCAAGAATCTCTCTTGCCTTCACCGTAAGGATTTCACTCATGACTGCTAACCTCCCGCTGCTGGTGAACTACTCGGTCCGAATTGTGGTTCGTGCAGACCCCGTAGCCTTCTGAAAGGCAATCTGCTACACTCTCCCAGGTCGTCCAAAGACTAAGAATTTCTCAAACGGGGAGAGCATATTGACCAATCGACCCGATTTGCACTAGAATAAAAGATTACACGCAGCCTATCAATCCGAAAGAAAGGATCATCGCATGGGAGTGACACTGACGGCAGGCGATTTGCGCAAAGGATTGAAATTGGATATCGACGGCGAGCCCTACCTCATTGTGGATTTTGAGTTCTCGAAACCGGGCAAGGGACAGGCGTTGTACCGCTGCCGTCTACGGAACATGATCACCGGGTCCCAGTTCGACCGTACTTATCGTTCCGGCGACAAGTTCATTTCGGCGGACCTTGAAGAGCAAGAAATGCAATTCCTCTACAGCCAGGGCAATAGCTTTCATTTTATGAACGTCGCCAACTACGAGCAACTGGAACTGTCGACCCAGCAGGTTGGGGACGCCACCAACTACCTCACGGAAAATCTGGTCGTCAGCATGCTTCTCTTTCAGGGCCGTCCCATCGGGATCAGCCTGCCCAATTTCGTAGAGCTAAAAGTCATCAAGGCCGACCCGTGGGTCAAAGGCGATACGGCCGCCGGCTCCACGAAGCCCGTCACGATGCACTCCGGCTACGTCCTTCAGGTGCCTCTATTCATAGAGGAAGGAGAACTCCTCAAAATCGATACGCGGACGGGCAACTACGTAGAGAGGGTCAAGTCTTGAGTGTGAGCGAACGGGAGATCCTGACCCGCAAACGTCCACGCCTTGAGACGCGTTCGCTCGTGCTGAGATCCATCAGATTATTCTTTGAGGAGCGAGGGTTCCTGGAGGTGGACACACCTCTTCGAACCTCTGCTCCAGCCCCCGAACAACACATAGAAGCGATCCCGGCGGACGAAGGATTCTTCCTGGCGACCAGCCCCGAACTGTACATGAAACGTCTTCTCAGTGCGGGTTACGACAAGATATTCCAAATCTCTCACGTCTTCAGGAAAGGAGAACGAGGGAGAAGGCATCTTCCCGAGTTCACCATGCTCGAATGGTACCGGGGCGGCTCCAACTACCTGGACCTGCAAGCAGACTGTCGGCATCTCCTCACGTCCATCTGCCGATCGACCGGCCGCCTGGGCGGGTGGTCCTATCAGGGCGCGCGGCTCGATGTAACGGAGGAATGGCAACTTTTCACCATCCGCGAGGCCTTCACACGGTTTGCCGGGTGGGAACCCGGCAGTCAACCCGATGAAGACCGTTTCAACCTGGACCTTGTCGAGAAGATAGAGCCGCGGCTCGGTTTTCCGAGTCCCAGCTTCCTGGTGGATTATCCTTCCAGCCAGGCGGCGCTTGCAAGACTCAAAGACGGTGACCCGGCGGTTGCCGAACGCTTTGAATTGTTCTGGGCGGGCATCGAGTTGGCCAACGGCTACAGTGAACTCACTGACGCAGAAGAGCAGCGCGCCCGTTTCGAGGCGGCCATGGAAGCTCGATTTCAAGCCGGGCTTGCCAGATATCCACTGCCTGGAGCCTTTCTCGCGAGCGTCGAACATCTCGCCCCGTGCGCCGGAATTGCCATGGGGCTGGACCGCCTGGTGATGCTCCTCACCGACGCGTCCGATCTGGACGACGTGGTGGCATTCCCTCCGGAGCTCGATGTGACGGAGGATTCCCTTCCCGGAGGCTTTGCCGGCTCCATCCGCTATTCCAATCCATAGAAAGCCATGCTGGCAAAAGTGACAAACGAGTTCTGATTGTCCGCTGCCGCAAAAGAGTGATCCAGAACCTCCCCACGGGCCGTTCCCTCCAGGATCTTTGCCATCGTGTAGATGGGAGCGACCCCGCAGATCTTTCTGCTGTTTCCATCGCCGACGATTTCGTGGATGAATTCGCCGGCGCGGCATCCCTCGATAATCGTCAGAAGCTCTCTGTCGGCAGAAAGATGATGGGCGACCGTGCTCTGAGTCGGACTGAACGCATCCCCATACCGCGGACCGACGTGCGCAAGATCGACGCTTGCCAGGAAACCCACCGATCCGCCTCGAACTCGAACGAGGTCTTTCAGAAGAGCAGCCACTTCGTCTATGTACGTCCTGTCTTGCTTCCACTCGTCTTCGGAGAAGGAACAGAGAACGGGCACGATCTTCGCCGAAGGTTGAACGAGTGCGAGGAAGACGGCCTGGAATTCAATGGAATGCTCCTTTCGATGATTGTAGGAACCGGCAAAAAGATCGCGCGAGGCGCGTCGATTGAGGTAGTCGCAACTTTCATGGTCACAGGGAACGACTCCCAGGGGCGTCTCGAAATCCTTATCCAGCAATGCGAAGTAGTTCTCAATCGGTTCGTGTCCCGTTCCCAATACGACCCAAATCTCAGGGGGAACCGTCTCCATACAGGCTTTGTAAGCACGAACGAAACAACTCGCCCCTGCACGTATGTCAATGTGCGGCGCCAGCAGCGCCACAAGGCGCCTTCCGTCGAATCCCATCTTTGAAACCGGCGGCGATGCCGATTCACGATCGAAAAGCTTTCCCAACTCCTCGCGCAGGGCCTTCGGGTCTTGTGGATAGCTCTTGCCCGCGTGGTGCATTCTCCTGACGGGATCTTCATGAAAGCGGAGCCTCTCTCCTTCGATGAAACCCCGGTACCGATCGCCATCGAGGAAGAGCCGATCATCGAGCAAACGTACGATGGCATCGAGTTCATTCATATGAATCAAATCACCGGTCATTTTCATGTACGCGGCCTGAAGGTCCCGAAGGGAGTTCTCACCGTTCATCTCAGCCATCAAACGCAAAACAGCAGGGGAGATAATCAGTGATTCTTCCTGGTAGTCCAGGCGATCGCTAAGAAGAAAGAACTGTTTTCCTTCCCGCACAACCGGGGTTGCCTCCAGGCCATAGCGCAATTTGGGATATTCGAAATACATCGTCTCTGGTCCTCGCAAGCACAAAAAGACACTTTTCCCACCCCTGCCATTTCAAAGACGAATCGCCCCATTTCCACCAGAGCATTTCGGTCTTATAGTCATTGAACCGGATTCGGGAGGGAAAATCAATGATGAGTTCCTGCTCGCCACAGTTGTTCCGCATCGCATCGAACCTCCGCTACGTCTGCGCCTGGTTTTCCCGGAGGATTCGTGCGGGCAGGGATTCCCCGGCATTGACTCGCTTTTGCCAGTGTGATAATGAAATTAAGTTTAAATGACCGATCGCGACAATGTTTCTACCATTAAGTTCCATTAAGGATGGCCATGAGTTCTGTTAGTTTCCGATGCGCTTCCCTCTTCTTGTTGCTCACACTCATCGGATGCGCCCGACTCGGGACGCACGTTGAGAGTTCAGCCGACGCTCCTCATTATTTGCAAGCATCGCCGTCCCTTCCACGTGCAGACATGTACTATGATTATCTGGCCGCTCAGCATTTTCTTCGAACCAAGCAGATCGATCAGGCAATCGAGGCATACAAGGACGCGCTGAAAAAGGACCCTCGCTCGCCCCTGCTTCTGGCGGAACTTGCATCGCTCTACGTGCGACAGGGCAAGATCGACATGGCGCTGAAGCTCGCCGAGGAGGCCACCGCCATCAATCCCAGGTACGAAACCGGTTATATGCTCCTCGGCCAACTATATGCCGGGTCGGGAAAAAATGACAAGGCCATCGCCTCATACAAGCGCGTCCTCGAGATGAATCCCAACAATGAGGATGCGTATCTGCTTCTTGGCGCTCTTTATGCCCAGGAGGGCAAGTTTACGGAGGCGATGGAGGTATTCGACCGCCTCAGGACTCTCCTCCCCGACAATCCGGTCGCCCTCTATTACAAGGCCAGGGTCTTTCTCGACATGAAGTTTTACGACCAGGCCGAGTATATTTACAATGAAGTCCTCTCCCTGGACTCAACCTTTGAAAATGCGTTTCTCGATCTCGCCTACATTTATGAAGTGACGGAGCGTTCCAACGACGCTGAAAAAACCTATCAGAAGATTCTCGCCTTCAACCCTTCCAGCGTGCAGGCCCGTACGAGGTTGGGCAACCTCTATATGAGGCAGAATAAGTTCGACGACGCGCTGCAACAGTTTGGCCAACTGTTGCGGTTGAACCGGAAGGACATGGAAAGCAGGTTGAAGATCGGGATCATTCACCTTCAACAAAAAAGCTACGAAGCCGCCATACAGGATTTTGCCTATCTCTTGAAGGAAGAACCACAATACGATCAGGCGCTCTACTACATGGGGTCGGCCTACGAGGAGAAGGAAGATCTGGAGCAAGCGATACTGAATTTCAGGATGGTTGCCCGCACCAGCCCGCTTTGGAATACAGCGCAGGTCCGACTCGCACTCATCTTTGCCAAAATGAAGGATTACAAAAGTAGTGCGGAAGTGCTCCGTGAAGCCATTGACAAACGTCCGGATGTTGCTGATTTCTACATGTATCTTGGAGTCGTCTACGAAGAACAGAAACAGTACGAAGAGGCAATCAAAGTACTGGACAAAGGCATCGAAAAAGCGTCCAAAGACGTGGACCTTCTTTTCAGGAAGGGGATTGTTCTCGACAAGTCAGGAAAAAAGGATGAGGCACTGAGCGTTATGCAGCTAATTCTTGAAGTCGAGCCTCAGAATCCAAATGCTCTCAATTATATTGGATACACTTATGCTGAAAAAGGAATCAATCTTCTTGAAGCCAAGCAGATGATACAGAAGGCCCTCGATGCGCAGCCCGAAGACGGATATATCATGGATAGTCTTGGATGGGTATATTATAAACTTGGTCAGCCCAAGAAAGCTCTTGAGACAATCCTTGAAGCTTTGAAGCGCGTCCCCAACGACCCGGTAATTCAAGAGCACCTGGGAGACATCTATCTCAACCTCGGCCGAAAGGCCAAGGCTGTCGAAGCGTACGAAAGGGCAATCGAGTACAACCACAATGAACCTGAGAAAATCCAGGAAAAACTGAAAAACCTGAAATAAAGCCTTTTCGCGCTCGCTCTGCAATCTGACGCAAATATTCCACCACAGCCATGGAACCAGGGGGGCTTCAATGCGGGACAGTACGCTCTTCCGGCTATTTTTTCTTACGATTCTTATCATCGGGCTTGCCGCATGCGCTCGCCCCATCGCTACCATCGAGCGTCCAACTCCGGCTGGATATGAGGAGACGATCGCACGGCTCAAGAGTCGCGCCGAGTACTACAGGTGCTACCAGGCCAAATTCCACATCCAGGCGCAGGGGCCGAAGGGGAAGATCCGTCTTCAAGCAGTGATGCTGACGGAACTGCCCGACCGGTTTCGCTTCGAGGCGTACAATCCTTTTGGACAGACCGTGGGCCTTTTGCTGCTCGATCGGGAGACATGCCGCCTCTGGCTTCCTTCGGAAAAAGTCGTCTATACCGCTACCCGTCCGGAGACGCTCGTGCAACATTTCCTTGGAGTCCGCATTCCCTTGGAGAGATTCGGGTATGGCGTTATTGCCTCTGCGCCTGCCTCCCTCTTGAACGATTTTCAGCTTTATGAGAAGTCGGGAACATTGCACGGCAGAGTCCAGAACCCGTCAACCGGATCCGAGTACGCGTGGGACTTCCTGCCGTCGCCCCTCAGCCTCAAATCCATGGAGGTTCGGGAAAGCGGAACCGAATATACCATCACCTACGACCCTCCTGCGGACATGGGAATTGCGGAAACGCCCAAGAGAGTGAAATTCTCCTCTTCACAATGGGAAATGGATGTGACCGTCGATCAACTCGCCAGATCCGCCCAACCCCAGGAGACTTCCTTTCAGGCTCCCATTCCGGCTGGGCTCCGCGAGATCAAACTGGACGAAGCCAAATGAACTCGGCAACGGCGGAAAAGCGCTTCATCGTGGATCACATGCTCGGCAAAACGGCCAGGTGGCTTCGTGTGCTCGGGTTTGACGCCCGCTATGTACGCCTGACGCATGCAGACCAGTTGGACGCCTATCGCCGTGAAGGTTTCATCGTTATCACCCGCAACCGACGCTGGAGCGGACAACCTGATGTTTTTTCGCCGGTATCCAACGATCCCATGGAACAGTTGGCCGAAATAATTGCTGGAGTTCCGATTGCCTTCGATGAGATTCATCTGCTCTGCCGCTGTCTTCCATGCAATCGACGGCTCGAACCACTGCCGAGAGATCGTGCTTTCGGGCACGTTCCGGATCATGTGTACGAAACAAACGTTCAGTTTTACCAGTGTCCCGGATGTCGGAAGGTTTACTGGCATGGATCGCACCCCCGACGCATGTCAGAACGGCTTCAGCGTCTGTCGGGATGGGATCTCTGAATCAACCTGTCAAAAAGGAGAACGGATATGACTGGAATTCCGAAGTCCGCCGCGGCGGCATTGCAGAAAGTAATCCATCTGGTATGCAAATACTCTTCAATTACGTTTTATTGGAAGGCGAAATTCCTGAAAACCAGAGTGCAGCGGTGGAAACAGTGCGGTGCCCAAAAGAGGCTTACAAAAGCCCAGAGCGGTCTCGGCGCCGAAATCTACGCCCTTTTCAAGCAGGGAGAAACCGACTGGGAGAGGATGCCTCTCGTGCGTGAGTGTCTGAAGATCGTTGAAGAGGCCGAATCACAAGTCTTCAAGGTGGAAGCGGCGATCGACGAGATCAACAGGAAGTATGCAGCCAGGGTTGAAGGCATCAAGGCAAAGTGCGTTTGCCAATGTGACGCGGAGACCGACGTGGGATCTAAGGAATAGACCCGGTGAGTTCATGGGGAGGGCGATCTTCCCTCCCCATCATGCACCACATGCGCCGATCCGCATCCTTCTCATTGCTCCCGCTCTTTCGCCCCCTCAACCGCCGCGCAGTCCGACGGGTCACCCTGGATTTTGGCGAGTGCATGCGGTAACGCAGGCAGCAAGACGTCGAGATTTTCCATTGCTCCCTTGGGGCTTCCCGGCAAGTTCACGATTAGCGTCCCGCCGCGAACTCCCACGACCGCACGCGAGATCATCGCATGGGGCGTCTTGAGAAGACTTGCCGCACGCATCGCCTCCGCCATGCCGGGAACCGTGCGATCCACCACGGCGAGTGTGGCTTCCGGCGTGACGTCCCTGACCCCGACCCCAGTCCCCCCGGTAGTGACGATGAATGCAACCTTTTCCTCATCTGCATATTTGCAGAGAAGCGCCGAGATTTCGGAGCACTCGTCGGGGACTACCGCCTGAAATTCGATCCTATAGCCGCTTGCGGCCAATCGGTCCACTATGGCTCTCCCCGAAGCATCATCCCTCTCGCCTCTCGATCCTTTGTCACTCACGGTGATGACGGCCGTCTTCAGATTGACCCGCCACCGAACCTCACGTCTTGAATTTGAATCCGAATTTTCAGCAATCATTCACTACTCCTTTTCCGGGAGCATACGCCTTGCCGCTTGGGCCACGGCAGTCGATACGGATTTGCTCTTGGCGATCAGCTTCAAGTCCTTCTGTGTGAGGGTTGCGAGAAGTTTGCTGGAGATGGGGATCGGAGTCTTGGGGTTAGTCGAAAGCCCTAACCTGATCGGATAATACTTTAGCCATTCACGGTTATTGGCTATGCGTCGCAATACATCCTCCTCCACGCTTCTCGAACACACAATCGCAGCGATCTCGCCTTCGGTGATCCGAGGGTTGGTGACGATCGCGAATTGGACGAGACGATTCGGATCGCGTATCAGAATGCCACGCGTTTCTTTGTCCCCGACCATTGCAAGCCTTATCTTCTCCGTAACCTTCAGCTTCTGAATTCGCTGAAGCAGGGATTCGATTCGTTCCTCCCGTTCCTCCTGGCTTGCCCCGCTGCCTCCGGCTAATTCATCGCGGAAACGCATCGCTTCCATGAGGAGATGCTCCCATGGCTTGTCAATAGTGGACGGGACGTCCCCGCGATCGACAGGAGCAGACTTGAATCGGCCACTCTCAAACTTGAATATCTCGTTGAAAGCTTCTTCGCCTTGAAGATCGCCGATCTCAGCGTGCAACACCTGGCCGTCTCCGGAAAGTATCCTTCCGGCGCCTCGGTCACTTTCCACTTCGAGATAACGGGACCCTCCACCCAGGCACATCAGTTGAACGATATCCAGCAATGCCACATCGGCAATCATTCCTTGAAAGCCCGCCCTTTTCTTGGCCGAACTTGTCGAGCAGCCTTCCAACTCGCCAGAGAATTTCAGGTCAAACTGGCGCATCGCCTCGATCAACAGGAATTCCCAGTTCTTGTTGATCGTTCGCACTTCGCACCCGTTCTCACAGGGCGTCATTTCAAACTGCCCTTCCCTCCACATGAACATCTCGTAAAAAGCGGCCTCTCCTTCCATACTCCCGGTTTCGGCATGACAAACCTGTCCCGAATGAATGTGGATAGCTCCAGGGACGGAAAGGCATTGCACCGCAATGGTATGGGTCAGTTGGGCCAGGCACGCCAACTGGACGATGTCTGACAGCCCAACGACGATCAATTCTCCGGAGAACTTGTTTCCTGTATCTTCAGTCATTCACATTCCCGTGATTGTGAGCTACGGCCAACACATATAGCTCTAGATTAGAAAAACGGTCTCGAACCAACTCAGGGAGGAAACGACATATGGACATCAAGATCATTCTCTGAGGGTATTATATAGCATTTGAGAGCTGTTGCAATGGTAGTGTGGAAGGAGAAATATCATTCATATGGTAAAACCAGGCCGTGGGACAAATACGTCGGGCTCTATCAAGAGAGGGGGAATCGCCTGTGCCGTTCCCCCTCTCATTCAAATTTCATGAAACGGAAGACTATTTCTCCGCCGCCCTGGCAGCCTCGATAATCTTTTCCTGCAGCGGCCCGGGAACTTCTTCAAAGTGAGAGAACTTCATGGTGAACATTCCCCGCCCCGCGGTCATGGACCTCAGATCCGGAGCGTATTTGAGCACCTCGGCGAGCGGGACGTTCGCGCGGACGATCTGCTTCTTGCCTTTGCTCTCCATTCCGAGCACCCGGCCTCTTCTGGAGTTGAGATCACCGATCACGTCACCCATGCAGTCATCCGGGACGATTATCTCCATGGTCATGATAGGCTCGAGAAGGGTAGGCCTGGCTTCCATCATCGCCTTTTTGAAGGCCATGGACCCGGCAATTTTGAATGCCATTTCTGATGAATCAACGGGATGGAAAGATCCATCCACGAGATCGACTTTAAAATCGACAACCGGATAGCCCGCCATTGCACCTTCGCCCAGGGCTTCCGCTATCCCCTTTTCAACGGCAGGAATGTACTGTTTGGGGATGACTCCACCGACGATCTTGTCATAGAAATGGAAGCCTTCTCCCCTCGGCAGAGGTTCCATCTCGATCCAGCAGTCGCCGTACTGGCCTCGACCGCCCGACTGCTTCTTGTACTTACCCTGCACCCTGGTCTTGCCCTTGATAGTCTCTTTGTAAGACACCTTGGGAAGCTTCAGGTTCACTTCCACACCAAATTTTCTCCTCAGCTTCTCGACCGTGGCTTCTATGTGAATCTCACCCATGCCCGAAAGAATCATCTCTTTGGTTTCTTCGTTGCGCTCCAGCTTAAGGGTCAGATCTTCCTCCATCAGCCGAGACAAGGAAGAGAAGATTTTCTCCTCATCTCCCTTGCTCTTGGGTTCTACCGCAAGAGAATAGATCGCAGGAGGCAACTCCACCGGTTGGAACACGATGGAATCCTTTTCGGAACAAAGCGTATCCTGAGTGGTTGTATCCTTCAATTTGGCGACGGCAACTATATCCCCGGGGCCCGCGCTTTGGATCGCTTCCTGCGTCTTGCCCTTGAGCCTGAGCAACTGTCCGAAACGCTCTTTGACCTCTTTGGTGGAGTTCAAAACGGTGGAATCGGCTGTCAAGGTCCCCGAATAGATGCGAATTACCGAAAGGCGGCCCGCATAGGGATCGCTGATGGTCTTTATGACAAGACCGCTGAACGGTGCAGCGGAGTCAGGCTCACGGGGGATTTCGACGTCTTTGCGAGGCGCCTTTCCATTCTTCGCTCCCCGATCGAAAGGGGACGGCATGTAATCCACGATCAAATCCAGCAAGGGCTGAATGCCTGCATTGGCGGACCCCGAACCGCAGGCGATGGGCACGAGTTTGCCGGACAAGACTGCATCCCGGAGGGATCCCTTCACCTCTTCGATGGGCAGTGTGCCCTCCTCAAGGTATTTCTCCAAGAGGTCATCGTTGGTTTCTGCGACGCGTTCGATGAGTTCTTCTTTGAATTCTGCCACCTTATCGGCGAGTTCGGGCATCATCTCCTGCACCTCAAATTGCCCGCTATCGCCCTTATTGTAGACGTACGCCTTCTCGTTGAGTATGTCGATTACACCCTTAAAGTTCTCGGCAGAGCCGATGGGCACCTGCACCGGAACGCAGCTTTTTCCAAAGTTGTTCTGGATATCCTCCACGGTCTTAAAGAAGTCGGCTCGTTCCCTGTCCATCTTGCCGACAAAAATGATGCGAGGCTGCCCGAACTCATCTGCAAATTCCCACACTTTCTCCGTCTGGACCCGAACGCCGTCAACAGCGTCGGCGAGCACCAACACCGAATCGGCCCCCTGCATCGAGGTCTTCGTTTCCGCGATGAAGTTGAAATCGCCGGGCGTATCGACAATCGTAAGCTGGTGTTTCCTCCATCCGAGCGTATTGAAAGCGGTGCTGATCGTGATCTTTCGCTTCACTTCCTCCGGTTCGTAATCCATCACGGAAGTGCCCTCATCAACCTTCCCGAGCCGAGTGGTCACTCCCGCATCGAAAAGCATTGCCTCCGCCACGGATGTCTTGCCTGCACCGCCATGAGAAATTACTGCGAAAGTTCGAATGCCTGCAACGTCCTCTTTCATACGACTTCCTTTCTGCGATCTATACAGCCTTCAAAAAGCCGGCTCCATCACAACATCGGCAGAGGCTCCATCCACTTTGGCACTTCAGACTCATGCGAAAACCTCGCTCTCACGGAGCGAAGGGGGACCCTCGCAAACAATTCGGGGAGGCATCTCTTCCGACCGTTCCCCCCCCAACCTTCTCCCGACCAAAAATCGACAACCCCTTGACTTCGCCACCCTGCGCCTTGCCACCCGCGGACCCCGCCGGTGCTCACCACAATCCGGCAAGCTCCGCCATAGTCCGCCATCAATACAAGGCCCCATGGATCACAAGGTAAATTCAGAAGTTGGCGACCATCAGCGGGTGAACATCTCCGGGCAATTCATGACGATGCCTCATAGGACCCTTCTCACCCGTGTTACCACGCCCGGCCCGTATCGTCGACAATATTATGAAATCCCGAGAAAAATTCGAAGGTGAAAAATAGGGCAATTTCCAAGTCAAAGTCAAGAAAATTCCTGCTGATTCTCGCGTGGCCCATGGCCCTATTTGACTTTTTCATTGATTTTTTCCGCTCGTATGTTACTTAGCTTTCTTTCCCTGGTGATATTTTTGATTTATTTTGTTTTTTAACAACTTGCTATCGTTTGATTTTTCCCTGTCTGCCAGTTATGGAACGGGGTTGAAATGGCGAGAAGAGGTCTGATGGGTAATCCGCAATACCGGGACCGCTCGAAGAGCCAAAGATGAATCACCCACTAACCTGGAGCGAATGCACGAACCTGTTTCTCAGTCATCTCCGGCATGAACGATCGTTCAGTGACGAAACGTTGCGCGCCTACACCGGAGACCTCGATCAGTTCCGCCAATTTGTCTGCATGAAAATCCAGGCCGAAGACCTGACGCTTCCGGATATTAGTGAAGATCTCATTCGCAGTTTCCTGGCTTCATTTCATACCAGGCTCGAGAAGTCGAGCCGTGCTCGGAAGCTCTCAACATTGCGGTCCTTCTACCGGTTCCTGAACGACCATGAGATCGTGGAAATGAACCCTGCCCGATTCATTTCCTATCCCAAGATCAAGGCAAGAATTCCTTCTTTCCTGGGGGTTGATGAAGTGTTCCACTTTTTGGAATCTTTGCAGAAGAACGCGGCCCCGCCCGGAAGCACGTGGAGACGCTGGCGGAACTGGTCCCTCTTCGAGTGTCTTTATTCCACCGGGATCCGAGTCGGCGAGCTCACTGGCCTCGACGAAGCGGATGTCTTATCTGAACGTGGCCTCATGCGCGTTTTCGGAAAGGGAAAAAAGGAGCGGGTGGTCCCCGTCGGCAGCAAGGCGTTGCAGTCCTTGGAAGGATATCTCGAGGCTCTTGACGCACAATTTCCACAAGCACGCATGCTCTCATCAGCTCTTTTCAGAAACTCTCGTGGCGGCAGACTGACCGCACGATCCGTCCACAGACTGCTCAAGAGTGAGATGCAGCGATGCGGACTCTGGCAACATCTCAGCCCGCATGGTCTGCGGCATACCTTTGCCACCCATCTGCTGAATTCAGGAGCCGATTTGCGGGCGATTCAAGAAATGCTCGGACATTCTTCTCTTTCCACCACTCAGCGCTACACGCATGTCCACATGCAGCAACTCATGAAGGCATACGACTCCGCTCACCCCCGGAGCAGGAAACGACATTCCGACAGATGAACCCCATTTGGGTCCCGTCGAAGTCTAATTTTGGCAGATTGACTGGCTGGCGGCGATGAGGGACCCGTATCCGAAAACGATCGTAACTCTTCAAGGAGACAGAGATAATATGACCGGAAGCATCATGCGCAGCACCACAATTCTCGCTATCCACAGAAACGGACAAGTGGTGATGGCCGGAGACGGTCAGGTTACCGTGGGGGACACGGTCGTGAAGCACCAGGCAAAGAAGGTCCGTAAACTATACCACGACAAGATCATCACTGGATTTGCAGGCGCAACCGCCGATGCTTTTACCCTGTTTGAGAGACTGGACGCCAAGTTGGAGCAGTACAGCGGAAACTTGAAACGTGCAGCGGTGGAGCTTGCCAAGGATTGGCGTATGGACAGGGCATTGCGCCGCCTGGAAGCGCTTCTGATTGCTGCCGACCGGAACGATTGTTTTATCTTAAGCGGCACCGGGGATGTCATCGAGCCGGATGACGGGTTGGCCGCTGTGGGCTCCGGCGCTCCCTACGCCCTGGCTGCGGCGCGCGCCCTCACCATGCATACCGACCTTCCCATCCGTCGGATCGCCGAGGAATCCATGAAAATCGCCGCCTCCATATGTATTTACACCAACAGAGAATTCACATTCGAGGAGCTTTGAGTCCATGCAACATATCCAGCAACCCCTGACGCCTGCTGAGATCGTTCGCGAACTTGACAAATACATCATCGGGCAAAGAGAAGCCAAACGGATGGTCGCAATTGCGTTGCGCAACCGATGGCGCCGCCAGCAGGTGCCCGAGCATCTCCGGGACGAGATCGCGCCGAAGAATATCATTATGATCGGTCCGACGGGCGTCGGCAAGACCGAGATCGCCCGCCGTCTCGCACGGCTGGCTCAGTCCCCTTTTCTCAAGATCGAAGCCAGCAAATTCACCGAAGTGGGATATGTCGGACGGGATGTGGAATCCATGATTCGGGACCTCACCGAGCTGGCGGTCAACATGGTGAGAAATGAAGAGATGGAGGCGGTCAAACTGAAGGCGGAAGAGATTGCAGAAGAAAAGCTTCTGGATATTCTGCTTCCCCCCAAGCGCCGGCAGGAGTCGGCCGAAATAGCTTTGCCGGAGCCGGATGCCATGAAGGCGGCGCAAGAAGAGGCGGATCAAGCCGATTCGACCCGTGAGAAGCTTCGGAAACTTCTCCGAAAAGGCGCCCTGGACGATCGGTACGTGGAAATCGATGTTCCGGACCGCAACTCTCCGATGATCGAGATTCTGGCAGGCTCAGGCATGGAGGAGATGGACTACAATCTCCGCGATATGTTGAATTCAATGTTGCCGAGACGGACGAAGCGCCGCAAAGTCAAGATCCCCGAGGCGCGAGAGATCCTGCTCCAGGAAGAATCCCAGCGCCTCGTAGACATGGATAAAGTCGTCAAACTCGCCATAGAGCGAGTGGAACACTCCGGCATCATCTTCCTCGATGAAATCGACAAGATCGCCGGCAGGGAATCGGGCCGGGGTCCCGACGTCTCCAGGGAAGGAGTTCAACGCGACCTCCTTCCAATCGTCGAAGGATCCACCGTCACCACGAAGTACGGGATGGTCCGCACGGACCACATCCTTTTCATCGCGTCGGGCGCCTTCCACATTTCGAAGCCTTCTGACTTGATACCGGAGCTCCAGGGTCGTTTTCCCATTCGCGTCGAGTTGCAGTCCCTCGAAAAAGAGGATTTTATCCGCATCCTCAAAGAGCCCGACAATGCTCTAATCGTTCAGTATCAGTGCCTTCTGGCTACGGAGGACGTTCATATAGACTTTTCCGACGAAGCGATCGAGGAAATTGCTGAAATCGCTTTCCATGTGAATGCGAGAACGGAGAACATCGGCGCTCGCAGGCTCCATACCATAATGGAGAAGCTGCTCTCTGAGGTTTCGTTCAACGCTCCGGACCTCAAAGGCCAGAAGATTCCCATCACAAGGGATTACGTACGCGAGACTCTGATTGAGATTGTAAAGGATGAAGATCTCAGCCGTTATATTCTCTAAGGGGTACTCGGGAGGTGTCAAAGGATTTCAATATGTCTCGTTTCGAACCGCAGGCGAAAACTATTTTCGGGACCGGAATTGAGGATGTGCTGATGGTGGAGAAAGCGAGAATTCTTATCGAGGCGCTTCCGTATATCCGCCGCTTTTATCAGAAGACCATCGTGGTCAAGTACGGCGGCCATGCCATGTTGGCAGAAGATTTGAAAGAGAGCTTCGCGCAGGACATCGTCCTGATGAAGTACATCGGTATAAATCCGGTTGTTGTCCATGGCGGGGGGCCTCAAATAGGCGAAATGTTGAGCCGCCTCGGAATCAAGAGCGATTTCTGCGGCGGCATGCGAGTGACCGATGCCGACACCATGGAAATTGTGGAAATGGTTCTGGTGGGCAAAATCAACAAGGAAATCGTCTCCCTCATCAACCGTCACGGCGGAGTGGCAGTCGGTCTCAGCGGGAAAGATGGAAATCTTATCGAGGCGCGGAAGCTCCAGGTCTATCGCCAACAGAATGATGACAAGCCATCGGAGCCCATCGACCTCGGTCTGGTGGGCGAGGTGTCCAAAGTCAATGTCGAAATCCTCAGGACATTTGCAAGGAGCCATTTGATACCGGTTATTGCACCCGTCGGCGTGGGACAAAACGGTGAAACGTACAACATCAACGCCGACCTCGTGGCTGGCCGAATTGCCGGGGCGTTACAGGCGCAAAAGCTCCTGCTCATGACCGACGTTCCTGGTATTCTCGATGCACAAGGCAAACTCATCTCCAGTCTGACTGTTGCAGAAGTCGCAGAGGCGCTTCAGAATGAAACGCTTCGAGGCGGCATGATCCCCAAGACGCAGTGCGCCGTCGAGGCTTTGCAGCAGGGAGTCGGAAAGGTGCATATTGTGGATGGACGACTGCTGCATGCCATACTTCTGGAGATGTTCACCGATGCGGGAATCGGAACGGAAATCATCAAGAAGCGCAAGGAATAGATGGGAGGAGCACTTTTCATGGAAGATATCCGGGATGCCTGTCAACAACATATTTTCAGTACTTACGCCCGGTTTCCCGTTGCTTTTGTGAGGGGGAAAGGCTGTCGTCTTTGGGATGACCGGGGGAACGAATATCTGGACTTTCTTGCCGGAATCGCCGTGTGCAACCTCGGCCATTGCCATCCGGAGGCAACGAGGGTTCTTTGTGAACAGGCCGCTACCCTGGTTCACGTTTCAAACCTATTTTATACTCAACCCCAGGTCGAATTGGCCACGGAATTGACACGACACTGTTTTGCGGATAAAGTCTTCTTTTCCAACAGCGGTGCAGAAGCAAATGAAGCTGCAATCAAACTCGCCCGAAAGTTTAGCATGGATCGCTTCGGCCCCGGGCGATTCCACATCATTACGATGAAGGATTCGTTCCACGGCCGGACCCTGGCCACCCTTTCCGCAACGGGCCAGGAAAAGGTGCACAAAGGTTTCGAGCCGCTGGTGGAGGGTTTTTGTTTTGTGGACTTTGATTCAGTCGCGGCGGTCGAGGCCGCCATCACACCCCGTACCTGCGCCGTGATGGTAGAGCCGATACAGGGAGAGGGAGGCGTGCAGGTCCCCTCCCCCACATATCTGAGGGATCTCAAGGCGCTTTGCGAAAGGCACGATTTGCTTCTCATTTTCGATGAAGTTCAGGTGGGCATGGGACGGACGGGTGTGCTTTTCGCTCATCAGCACGACAGGATCGCCCCCGACATCATGACCCTTGCAAAGGCTCTCGGGAATGGGTTGCCCATCGGAGCCATGCTGGCGACGGAGGAGGCGGCTCAGGCCTTCGTGCCCGGCAGCCATGCTACGACGTTTGGCGGGACTCCCCTGGTGACTGCCGTCGCTTTGCGCGTTCTACAAATGATTGCGGAACCCGCATTCCTCCAGCGGGTCCGCGAGGTGGGGGAATACTTCGCGGGATGTCTCGATCGGATCAAACAACGGCACCCGGTGGTCCGCAGCATTCGAGGCCGTGGACTCATGATCGGGATGGAACTCTCCATCCCCGGTCAGCAGTTGGTTTCAAGATGCCTTGAAAAGGGTATCGTTATCAACTGCACGCATGACAATGTGTTGCGGTTCGTTCCGCCGCTTGTCGTTGAACGCCAGGATATCGATCGACTGGTAGAAACCTTGGATGAAGTCTTGAAGGAGGAGACGGCATGAAGCGGGACCTGTTGTCCATCAGGGATCTTTCCGCAGACGACATCGTTCATCTTATCTCCAAAGCCGCGTCGATGAAACGCGAGCTGGCCGAGGGGACGCTCCGGCCGTCACTGACGGGCAAGATCCTCGGACTTATTTTTGTCAAGCCCTCGACTCGGACGCGGGTTTCTTTCGAAACAGCCATGATGCGACTGGGCGGCCAATGCATATTCATGACGGGACAGGACTCTCAGATCTCGAGACAGGAGCCTCTTGCCGATACAGCCAGGGTGCTGTCGCGATACGTGGATGGTCTTGTTGTGCGCACGTTCGCACACTCCGACGTGGAAGAACTCGCTCGTTTTGCATCCATCCCCGTCATCAACGGCCTCACCGATCTCTCTCATCCGTGCCAGGTGCTCAGCGACCTGCTGACCATCCAGGAAAGGTTCGGCAACGTGGACAAGATTACCGTGGCATGGATCGGTGACGGGAACAACATGGCGCACTCGTGGATCAACGCCGCGGCTCGTTTGGGATTTACCCTGCACCTCGCCTGTCCTCCGGGATACGGCCCGGATAGAGATATCCTGGAGAGAGCCCGTGCGGAACGCGAAGGGAAGATCTTCCTGACGGAGAATCCAAGAGAGGCGGTCTCCTCTGCCGATGTTTTATACACCGATGTCTGGGCCAGTATGGGACACGAGGATCAGGCGGCGACGCGCCGAGAGGCTTTTGGTCCATATCAGATCAACGAGGCTTTGCTCGCTGCCGCTCCATCGCATGCGATAGTCCTCCATTGCCTTCCCGCTCACCGTGGTGAGGAAATCACGGAGGGGGCCATCGAGGGAGTTCAGTCCATGGTGTTCGATCAGGCTGAAAACAGGATGCATCTGCAAATGGCCCTGCTCGACCTGCTGCTGCGTTGAACGAAATCCGATTATCGAAAGGAGCGAATTCTGGAATGAGTATCAAGAAAGCTGTGCTGGCTTATTCGGGTGGGCTAGATACTTCTATCATCCTGAAATGGTTGATTGAGACATATGGGTGTGAGGTCATCGCTTTTGCAGCCGATCTCGGACAGGGGGAGGAATTGTCGGGTCTGGAGGCAAAAGCCCTTGCGACGGGTGCAACCAAGGTCAGAATTGAAGATCTTCGAGAGGAATTCGTCCGCGATTTCGTTTTTCCGGCTTTCCGCGCCAACGCGATTTACGAGGGCGAATACCTGCTCGGCACATCCATCGCGCGCCCCCTTATCGCCAAGAAGCAAATCGAAATTGCAGTGGAGGAAGGCGCCGATGCGGTGAGCCACGGCGCCACCGGGAAGGGCAACGATCAGGTTCGGTTTGAACTGACCTACACGGCTCTCAATCCCGACATAAAAATCATCGCTCCCTGGCGTGAATGGTCCTTGAAATCCCGAACGGCCCTGGTTGAATTTGCCCAAAAGCACGCAATCCCCGTTCCAGTGACACAGGAGAAACCTTACAGCTCCGACCGTAATCTGCTCCACATAAGCTATGAAGGGGGCATCCTGGAGGATCCGTGGCTGGAGCCGGACCCCAAGATGTTTACGCTCACTGCCAACCCTGAAGAGGCTCCGGACAAACCTGAAGTCATCGAGATCGACTTCAGGAAAGGCGATCCGGTGGCCCTGAACGGTGAAAACCTTTCCCCCGCCAACATGCTGACTCGCTTGAACGAATTGGGAGGAAGGCACGGGATCGGAAGAGTGGATCTGGTGGAAAGCCGTTTCGTGGGTATGAAATCCCGCGGAGTATATGAAACCCCAGGCGGGACCATATTGCGGAAAGCCCACAAGGCCGTGGAATCCATCACCATGGATCGAGAAGTCATGCACATCCGCGACTCTCTTGTTCCCCAGTATTCACGGCTGATCTACAACGGATTCTGGTACTCGCCGGAAATGCGGTTGCTCCAGCAAATGGCCGATACGACGCAAGCGAACGTCTCAGGCACTGCCAGGCTGAAACTCTTCAAGGGAAGCTGTCAAGTCATCGGCCGCAAGTCCGATCGCTCCCTCTACCAGCCGAGCTTTGCAACTTTTGAAGAAGATGATGTATACCGGCAGGATGACGCCACGGGTTTTATCAGACTCAATGCTCTGCGGCTCAGGATAGAGTCGCTGGTAAGGAAATAGGGAGTCCCGCTCAGGGTTTCTTCCGGAGGAATTGTCTGCTTTATGTGACGTTGTTCAAAGCGAACATCGCTGACAAGGGGAGAACGGTTTCATGGCAGAGAAGCTGTGGCAGGGTCGCTTCGAGCAGCCGACCAACAAGCAGGTGGAAGAGTATACCGCTTCCATTCACTTCGATAGTCGCCTCTATCGCTACGACATAGAGGGAAGCATCGCTCATTGCCGTATGTTGGGAAGGTGCAAGATCATCTCACATGATGAGGCAAACCTCATCATCGAAAACCTGGGAGAAATCCTGAGGGAAATCGAACGGGGCAAATTCGAGTTCGAGTCCTCTCAGGAGGACATCCACATGGCGATCGAGAAGCGCCTGTTACAGAGAATCGGCGAGGTCGGAGGAAAGCTCCACACTGCGAGGAGCCGCAACGACCAGATTTGCCTGGATATGCGCCTCTACATTCGCGATACCGTCTCTCAGTGTGTGACATTGTTACAGGAACTGAAAAAGGCCCTCCTGACCGTGGCGGAACAGAATATCGATGTTTCCATGCCGGGCTTCACCCATTTACAGCATGCGCAACCCGTTCTGCTCTCTCACCATATGATGGCCTATGTCGAGATGTTCTCGCGGGACGTTCAGAGGTTTGAAGGCTGTCTCGAACGCACGAATGTGTTCCCCCTGGGAAGTGCTGCTCTTGCGGGAACGACTTTCCCGATTGATATGGAGTGGACGGCTGCCTACCTGCGCTTCCCGCGGGTAACGGCAAACAGCATCGATGCGGTGAGCGATCGGGATTACCTGATTGAATTCTGCGCGGCGTCATCCATCTTGATGATGCACATCAGCAGAATGGCTGAAGAGATGATTCTCTGGTCCACCATCGAGTTCGCCTTTATAGAAATCAGCGATGCATTTTGCACCGGATCGAGCATCATGCCGCAAAAGAAGAATCCTGACGTGCCGGAACTCATGCGTGGCAAGACTGCTCGAACATACGGGAATCTCGTCGCGCTGCTCTCTCTTGTGAAAGCTTTGCCACTTGCCTACAATAGAGATCTTCAGGAAGACAAAGAACCTGTCTTCGATACGGCCGACACCGTTGTGAGTACGTTGCGTCTTATGTCGAAACTCTTGCCTGCCATTAGCTTCAATAAGGAACGCATGGGGAAAATGGCGTCGGAAGGATTCACGCTTGCGACGGACCTTGCAGATTACCTGGTTCGTAAAGGCTCTGCCTTCCGAAAGGCTCACCAGGTGGTTGGTCAGATCGTCCAATTCTGCATTCAAAACGGCAAACAACTCCACGAATGCACCCTGGACGAGTTGAAATCTTTCCACAAGGGCTTTGACTCCGATGTATTCCCCTTTCTCAACGTCATGAGCGCGATAGACCAGAGAGTCTCACCGGGTGGTACGGCTTCCTCTCGCGTTAAGGAAGCGATCGTCCGCGCCCGCATGGAACTTGAAGCGAGAGAACCCGCACCGAAAACCTGACCTTGTTATTCACATGGATGATATATGAACACACATTCGCGTCGCATCACCCGATCCGCCGAGTTGGCCGCTGGCATCATCCCTTTCCTTTTGTTGGGTTTTCTCCTCGCCGGCTGCGGGATCAAGAGCATGCCGAAACCCATCGGTCCCGAGGCTGGGCCTGAAATTCGAGACCTCAAGGCGCAGGTCCGTTCCAAAGGGATCGATCTCTCGTGGACCATTCCCGAGCCATTGCGGAACCTGCCCAAGGAATCTCGATACCGTTTTTCGGTCCAGAGGTCTCATCTGGCATGGGAAAAGCGGACCTGCCTGGACTGTCCTCCGCCTGCGAAGGAGGAAGTACTGTCCATAGACCCATCATACCCGGAGACGGCATCCATCGAGGATAACCGAGTGTCATGGATGGACGCGGCGGTATCTCACCTGAATGCATACCGCTACCAGGTCGCCATCGTTGACGACAAAGGAACCATACTGACCGTTTCCAACCCCGTCATAGCAAGCGTTCAGACACCCCCGTCCGGGGTCAGGAATCTGTCGGTCACCACCGAGCCGCAAGGCATCGTACTCCGCTGGAAGCCCCCGGTGGCGGATGAACGAGGGAACCCCCTTGCAGGAGAAGCCCAGTTCCTTCTGGAACGTCACATCCCTGGCGGCCGTTGGGAGAAGCTCTCCAGCGCGCCGCTGAAAGGGAACACCTTTGTGGACCAGAACGTGGCCGCGGAAGAATCCTACGACTATCGGATCACTCCTCTTCTCTTCATTGACGGCGCCATAATTGCCGGAGATTCCAGTCAGGTTCGTGACGCGAAATCCCCGGACTCTCTCCCGCCGCCGCCGCCCAACAAAGTCTGGATCATTCCAGGCAAAGGCGGCATGGAGGTGCATTGGACTGAAAGCCAGGGCAAGATCATCGGCTACCATGTATACAGACGTGAAGGCAAAGAGATCATCCGGCTGACCTCCAGTCCCGTTCAACACCCACCCCATCTGGATGCTTCAGTCAAGCGCAACACCGTCTACTTCTATGCAGTATCGGCAGTCAGTTCACAGCTTGACCACAAGGAAGGACTTCTGTCAAAATGGTTCGAAATCAGGAGTCTCATTTTTGAATGACGGAAACGTTCGAGTACGCTTGCATCCCGGGCATCACGGAGATCCTGCCCCACGGAGCCTCCGGCCGGGCTGTCGATAACATGATTCCAGAAAGGCCGATATGCATCATTTTCATTATGTAAACAATCAGTTGTGCTGTGAAGGCTTGCCTTTGCGTCGAATTGCCGAAGAGGTGGGCACTCCGGTCTACGTATACAGCCATGCCACGCTTTTGCACCACTACAGGGTCTTTGACGGGGCATTTTCCGATATTCCACATGTCACATGTTTCTCGGTCAAGGCCAATTCGAATATCGCCATCCTCCGCCTCTTGGGTTCCCTGGGCGGCGGAGTGGACATCGTGTCGGGAGGAGAACTTTTCCGGTCCCTCAAGGCCGGCATTCCCCCCGAAAAGATTGTCTACTCGGGCGTAGGGAAAACGCTTGAAGAAATTGAATATGCCCTTCACGAAGACATCCTGATGTTCAACATAGAATCGACCCAGGAACTGGAGGCAATCAGCGCTTGCGCCGTAAGGATGAATCGCAGGGCAAGAATTGCTCTCCGAGTCAATCCGGACGTCGATCCCAATACGCATCCATACATTTCGACCGGGATGAAGAATCACAAGTTCGGCATCGCCATCGACGCAGCGGTCGAGGCATATGAACGGGCGCGCGGCCTGAAAAATATCGATGTTGTTGGTGTAGACTGCCACATAGGGAGCCAGCTGACGGAAGTCGCTCCCTTCGTGGACGCATTGAAGAGGCTGCGGGTCCTCATCGAAGTCTTGAACGAGAGAGGCATACCCATCAAGTACCTGGATCTCGGGGGCGGACTCGGAATCGTCTACGATCGAGAAGCGCCGCCACAGCCCAGTGAATATGCCCGCGCCATTATCGATGAATTGAACGGGTTGCCGTGCACCTTGATCTTCGAGCCCGGTCGTGTAATCGTGGGGAATGCGGGGGTGTTGATTACCAAGGTGCTTTATACAAAGAAAACCGAGAACAAGACTTTTGTGATCACCGATGCAGGTATGAACGATCTGGTCCGCCCAAGCCTTTACGGCTCCTATCACCACATCCAGCCTCTCGAGGAGGTGGATGGGGAAGTTCAGCTCGTAGACGTGGTTGGCCCCATATGTGAGTCGTCCGATTTCCTCGCGCGGGAACGAGGCCTTCCGCCTCTGCGCTCCGGCGATTGCCTGGCAGTAATGAGCGCCGGGGCATATGGGTTTTCAATGTCTTCCAATTACAATTCGAGACCTCGCGCTGCGGAGGTCCTGGTTGCCGGAGACCGTCATCACGTGATCCGAAGTCGTGAAAGCCTGGAGGATTTGACACGGAACGAAGTTGTTCCGGACTTCCTGAAATCTACGGAGTAGTGTTTGAATGAAGAAGACAGGCGAGGATCTTATTCATTTCTTTAAAATGTCGGGGAGCGGAAACGATTTCATTGCGATCGACAACCGGGCGAAAAGCATCGATGCGGATTGCTGTCAGAACCTGGTGCGCAGTGCCTGTCGCAGGAAGTTTTCCGTTGGCGCAGATGGGCTCATCCTTATCGAAAACGATCCCGAGTGTGACTTCAAATGGCGGTTTTTCAACGCCGACGGAAGCGAGGCGGAGATGTGCGGGAACGGTGCTCGATGCGCCGCTCGATTCGCCCTCCTCCAGGGGATTGTCACCGGTCCCCGTATGAATTTTAGAACGCTTGCCGGAATCATTGAAGCCGAAGTATCGGGGGAGCGCGTCAAAATCCGAATGCCGTCACCTCACAGCATGGAACTTGATTTTCCGCTCGAATTGGAGCGGAAATCCTTTTCCTTTCATTCCATCAATACGGGCGTGCCACACGCAGTCACCTTTCTCGAAAACGAAGATGCACTGAGGGCAATGGATGTTTTTCGATTCGGACGAGCGGTCCGATACCATTCCCGCTTCCAGCCCGCGGGCAGCAACGCCAATTTCGCTCTGGTCCGTGATGCCCATCATATGGCCAATCGCACGTACGAACGCGGGGTTGAAGATGAGACTTACGCCTGCGGCACGGGAACAATCGCATCGGTACTGGTTGCCGGAGCGAAAGGCTTTGTCGCCTCGCCGGTTGAAGTGGAGACGGGGGGCGGCGAAATATTGACGGTTTACTTCAGCGAGATGTCCCATCAAGAGAGCCTCCCTTTTGGGGAGGTACGTTTCGAAGGAAGCGTTAAGGTGGTCTACGCAGCCGATCTCTGGCGTGAGACCATAAACGAATAGGGAGGAAGTCATGTTTCAGGGCGCAATGACGGCTATCGTGACGCCTTTTAAGGATGGCCGTGTGGACGAGCCGGCTTTTCGCCGGTTTATTGAATTCCAGATCGAGAACGGCACTCACGGTATCGTCCCGTGCGGGACCACCGGAGAATCCGCCACGCTCACCTTTGTCGAACACGAACGAGTGATTGAGATCTGCGTCGATCAGGTTCGCGGGCGTGTTCCCGTGATTGCCGGAACGGGGTCGAACAACACTCAAGAGGCTATCCGGCTCACCACCCATGCAGCTAAGGCGGGGGCCGACGGCGCCTTGATGATCGCCCCCTATTACAACAAGCCCACCCAGGAAGGCCTTTACCTCCACTTTAAAAAGGTTGCCGAATCGGTCGATGTTCCCATCATCCTGTACAACATCCCGGGGCGCACGGCTGTGAACATGGAAGCCGAAACCATCGCACGACTCTCCGCCATACCGAATATCGTGGGCGTAAAAGAGGCCTCCGGCACCATAAAACAAGCGACGGATATCATTGCCCGTTGCGGGAAGGACTTCGACGTGCTTTCCGGTGAAGACCACCTCACTTTTCCACTCCTCTGCATCGGAGGGAAAGGCGTTATCTCGGTGGCCTCCAACGTTGTTCCGCGTGACATGGCCGACCTGTGCAACCTGTTCTTCAGCGGCAAATTTCAAGAAGCCAGGGATCTCTATTATCGGCTTCTCCCCCTTTGCCACGCTCTATTTATTGAAACCAGTCCGACTCCGGTGAAGACTGCGCTGGCAATGATGAAGCAGATCGAAAGCGATGAGGTGCGGTTGCCCCTGGCTCCCATGTCTGCAGCAAATCGTGAGAGACTGCGGCATGAACTGGAAAAATACGGCCTTCTGCAACCCTTGAACTGAGCGAGCCCGGAGCGATCCTGCCGAGCACTCCGTGGGATATGTGGACGTCGAACTGCCCTCTCCCACATGCAACTGAGGTGTGGCCGTTCATGGGGGGAGTCGCTCGGGCGGTACGAATGCCGTAAACTGTGCGCGAGATGTCGGAGCTTTCTTCGGAACGTGCTCCCGGCTGTCAGGTACAGGAGAGTGTAATGGTCCGAGCAGCAGTGGCCGGAATAGGCGGCAGGATGGGTTCCCGGATAGCTCAATTGATTGCCGGGACGCACGGCATAGAACTTACCGGATCGTTTGAATACCCACAGCATCCGGCAGTTGGGAAAGATATCGCGGAAATAACGGGCGGCTCCCCGACCGGTAGGATTGTCTGCAACGACATCGAACATGTTCTTGCATCCTCGGACGTCGTCATCGATTTCACGAATGCTTCGGCGTCAGTGGATCATCTGCGGAAAGCGGCGCCGACGGGGACATCCATGGTGATTGGTTCCACCGGTTTCTCACCCGGACAGCTTGCCGAGGCGAGAGAACTGGCGCGAAGCATACCGTGCGTACTGACTCCGAACATGAGCGTTGGCGTCAACGTCATGTTCAAGATCGTTGCCGAGACGGCCCGCCTTTTGAGTGAGGGGTACGATGTGGAAATCATCGAAGCTCATCACCGGTTCAAGAAGGATGCGCCAAGCGGCACGGCCCTGAAACTCGCCGAGATTGTGGCCGAGGCCCTGGGACGGGATTTGGAGAGGGACGGCGTATTCGCCCGCCATGGCATTGTCGGCGAAAGAACCGGCCGGGAAATCGGCGTTCAAACAATCCGCGCCGGAGACATCGTGGGCGAGCATACCGTGCTCTTCGGGGGCTTGGGCGAACGCATCGAGATAACTCACAAGGCCCACAGCCGGGACAATTTTGTGCGCGGCGCCATACGTGCCGCGATGTGGGTTGTGAACCAGCCGCCCGGGTTATACGATATGCAGGATGTCATGGCTCTGCGCTGACGGCCTGTACCATGGCGATGACGGGGGACTCGATGAGAACGCTGGGGGCCAAGAACGCTCGATCCGAGGCTCCATGAAAGCATCTTTGCATTCACACCGCTGGCGGAAATCGCACCGGGATGCGTGCACGCGGGTCTCAGACTCACCGCTCAACAGATGCTTGAGCGGTTGAGCCTGGCCGTTCATTACGAAGCAATCGTCCGACTGGAGATTCCATGATTCGATTCTTTGCCTTCGCTTTATTGCTCTATCTCGGCTATCGTGGGCTGAAGGCAATGGGGGTGCTCCCTTTTGGAGGCGGAGAATCCGGCGACTTGAAAACCGGGAGTCAGGCCGACGCCGATCTTTTAAAGGATCCCCAATGTGGCGTCTATTTCTTGAAACAAACCGGCGTTCGCGCTAAAGTCGGAAATCAGACCATCTACTTTTGCAGCCGAGATTGTCTGGATGAGTACCTGAAAAGCCGGTCGTCCGGCTGAGAAGCCGCCTTCTTCCAAGAGGAGAGCAGAACATGAAATTTTTCATTGATACCGCCAACTTGACTGAAATCAAAGAAGCGCATAGCCTGGGCATTCTGGACGGCGTTACCACCAATCCATCGCTCATCGCTCGCGAAGGCATTGCGGGACGGAGCGCATTCGAACGGCACATCAAGACGATCTGCGACCTCATTCAGGCGCCCGTCAACGCAGAAGCAGTCAGCATCTCCTTCGAAGAGATGGTCGAGGAAGGAAGGAAGCTCGCCGCAATAGACCCGCACGTCGTGGTCAAGATCCCTATGACCACCACTGGTCTCAAAGCCGTCAAGCAGCTTTCGGATGAGGGAATCAAGACAAACGTGACGCTCATTTTCTCGCCGGTACAGGCGCTTATGGCTGCAAAAGCCGGAGCTGCTTACGTCAGTCCTTTCGTCGGCCGGCTGGACGATGCCGCACACGACGGCATGGTGCTTGTCGAAGAGATTATCGACATTTATTCTAATTTTCTTTTCGAAACCGAGATCATCGTAGCGAGCATTCGGAACCCGCTTCATGTTTTGGCTGCGGCAAAACTCGGCGCGGACATCGCTACAATCCCGTTCAAGGTTATCGATCAACTGGCGCGTCATCCACTGACGGATGCCGGTATAAAGATGTTCTTGCAGGATTGGCAAAAAGTGGAAAAATGAAGGCTTGAAACATGCTGTCTTGAATCTTGAAAACCAGGAGGAGCCATGAGGTATCTGAGACACCGAAGAGGAATGCTTTGCGTATCCGCTTCGACATTCTTATGCCTGCTGCTTTCGCTTCCCCTGCTCGCCGGTGCGGAAATCTACAAGTATGTCGACAACGAAGGGGGCATTCATTTCACGAACGTTCCGACCCAAACAAGCGCCAAGGAGATTTCACTCCGAGGGTTGGACATCTTCTCGCCCTCTTCCAGAGGGAAGCAGCAGCGGTATGTCGCTCCTCGAACGCCCCTTCCCTTGTGCCGGGTGGACGATGGGGGCGTTTCGGAACCGCAAATCAGGGCCATATGTCAGAGGCATGGCATGCAGGATTACAATCTGGTGAAAGCAGTGATCAGGGCTGAATCAGCCTTCGATCCTTCCGCGGTGTCGCCCAAAGGTGCGGCGGGGCTCATGCAACTCATGCCGGGCACAGCCAGAGACATGGGGGTTCTTGACCGTTTCGATCCAATCCAGAATCTGGATGGAGGCATTCGATACCTCAAGTTGATGCTCGACCGCTTCGACAACGATTACGAACTGGCCGTTGCGGCCTACAACGCGGGACCTGAAGCGGTCTCGCGGTATGGCGGGGTACCTCCTTATCTCGAAACCCGGGATTATGTGCAGCGAGTACGGGACTACTATTTCCGGTACGGCCGGTGACCCCGGTGAGAGACTCCAGGAACGACTCAATTCTTCTTCGTTCGGAAGGTCCAACGATCGCGATGACTCGAAGTGAGATCTCTCTAAGAAACCTCACCAATCTGCCAAACGTGCTGACCTGTCTCAGGATGGCGATCATACCGCTAATTGTGTTTCTTCTCGTGGCGCCGGCCACGCCAACATCGATAAACGCAGCCTTTTGTCTCTTTGTCCTCGGTTCCATCACCGACCTGCTCGATGGGATTCTCGCGAGACGCCATAACATGGTTACATCGCTTGGCAAGCTTCTGGACCCTTTGGCAGACAAACTGCTGACGTCAGCCGTTCTCATCATGCTCATTTCCCTCGGGAAGGTTCAAGCCTGGCTGGTCTTCCTCATCATAGGGCGCGACATCACCATCACGGGGCTCAGATCCATTGCCGCCACTCAGGGACTTATCCTGAACGCAAGCCGCATCGGAAAAAACAAGATGGTTTCGCAAACCGTTGCGTTGATATTCCTCCTGGTGTGCATTCCGGAAGTTCAACATGTCCTGGACTCTCTGGGGCTTTTCTTCCTCTGGGTCTCGCTCTTCCTGGGCTATTGGTCTGCGATCGACTATTTCATTCATTTTTATCGCGAACTGAAGCGCAGGGAACAGCATCCAGACTGAAGACTGGGGCTTGCTTCCATGCCTTTTGTTCTTCCTCCGTACACGCCGCCCGACTTTTCCTCGCCGTCCCTGGCCGAGGCGCCGCCGACTGCTTTCAAGTTGGCGCCAAAGGCGGGTGTTGCCCCGGAAGACTACCACGCCACGTCCATCTTTCCCGAGTATTTCCAGGTTGAAAAGGGAAAATGGCTCCTCCTCTCTGAATCCAGAATGGATTGCGTTGTAGTCCTTGGAGAGAACGGCATTCTGGACGTTAAGGAATTCCGCCGCCTGAAGGCGGGCGACGCGGTCGCCTGCGGCAGACGCGAGAACGGCGAGGACGGCATATTCGTCCACGCCTCCGCATTTGGCTCACAACCGGAACTTCAGGACAAGTTCGCCTTCCGCACCCGGGTCTCGCGGGAGACTTCCTTTTCCATCGATTACGACGATCTCTACGAGTTGCTGGAATTCGAACGAGAAAACGGCTTCATTCTATGGGTTCTTGGCCCCGCCCTCGCCTTCGACAGAGATGCACGCGCAGCGTTCACCGAGGTCGTTGAAAACGGCTACGTACACGGCCTTCTGGCCGGCAATGCTCTCGCCGTGCACGACATCGAGGCGTCGCTTTTCGGAACGGCGCTGGGGCAGGAACTCTACTCGAAGCACCACGCCCCCCTTGGTCACTACAAACACCTGGATGCGATCAACCGAATCCGCACCGTCGGGTCCATGAAGACAGCTATCGATACTGGTGTCGTACGGGACGGCATCCTCCGCGCCGTCGTTCGCAAGGATATTCCTTTCGTACTGGCCGGTTCCATACGAGACGACGGGCCCCTGCCGGAAGTGATAGCCGATGTCTACCTCGCTCAGGACAAAATGCGCGATCTCGCCCGCCGTGCCACGACCGTCCTGGCGATGGCCACGCAACTGCACAGCATAGCAACGGGCAATATGATACCCGCCTACAAGGTGACGGATACGGGAGCAGTCAGGCCCGTCTACTTCTACAGTGTGGACATGTCCGAATTTGCCGCAGGGAAGCTTGCCAACCGTGGATCGCTCATGGCTCATTCCATTCTCACGAACGTTCAGGATTTTATGGTGACCTTGCAGCGAGGGTTGCTGAAAAGGCGTTGACGGCGCTTCCCACCCTCGCATCTAATGCACTTCATCCGGTAGAAATTCCGTTCCCGCCCTTCCCTCCACCGCCGCTTCAATGTTTTCAAGAGACGTTATGACCGCTCGTTTTCCCCCGGTCCTGAGGAACTGTGCCGCCGCTTCAACTTTGGGCCCCATGGAACCCGCCGGGAATTCACCCTTCTCCAGGTACGAAACGGCTTGCGACAACGAGAGGGTTCTCAAAAACCGCTGTTCGGGCCGCCCGAAAGAGAGAGCTGCCCCTTCCACATCCGTAGCGATGAGGAACACGTCTACGCCGATTTCCTCAGCCAGTTTCGCGCTCGCCAAATCCTTATCGATCACGGCGTCCACGCCGTGGAAGCTTCTGCTCTCCCTGATCACGGGTATTCCTCCGCCACCGCACGAAATCACAATAAATCCGCGCAGCAGCAGTTCGCGGATCTCCCTTTTTTCAACGATGCTCACGGGCCGTGGAGAAGCAACCACTCGGCGACGGCCTCCAGGGGTGCTCACTGTGGGATACGGAAGGCTATCGGCCATATCCTCCGGGAAACACGGTCCAACGGGCTTCGATGGATACTGAAATGCGGGATCGTTTTGATCCACCACGACGTAGCTGAGAAGACTCACAAGGAATTGCTCCTTGTCGAGACCGGTTTTCATCAGCTCGTTGTCCAGAGTCGATTCGATCATATACCCGATCTGCCCCTGCGTTTGCGCCACAAGAATCTCGAGGGGCAACTTGGGGACCGCATCCGAAAATTCCTGCTGGAGCATGAGGTTGCCCACCTGAGGACCGTTGCCATGGGTGATGATGATTCGATATCGTTTCGACAGCCGGGCAATCTGGCTCATGGGGAGCTTGAGATTCTCGAATTGCTCCGCGATTGTCCCCTTCTGGCCTTTCCGGATGAGGGCATTCCCTCCCAGGGCGACCAGCAGGACGTCGCTCCTCCCGCGGGTTTCGTCTGCTTTCATTTCGCACTCTTTGTTGAATGATCGGGCGCTGTCCGGAAGCAAAGAGGCATCCCGCCCGGCTCAGAAATCTCATGCAATCCGCAACGCTCCCATTTTTTTCAACAAGACCTCTTCAAGGGTCGGGGAGCCGTGATCCGCATATTCGTAGCGCACCCTCACCGTGGGCTTTCCGATGGAAAGGAGAGACGCCAGGTTTATGGGAGTTGCACAGATGACCACGTCGCAATCGGCTGCGTTTATCGTCGCCTCGAGTTCCTTCATCTGCTGTTCACCGTAGCCCATGGCAGGAAGCTCAGCCCCGAGATGGGGATACCGCGCATACACATCCAGGATGCTCCCAACGGCATGGCGACGTGCATCTACGATTTCCGAGGCACCGAAACGGTCCGCGGCAATCGTCCCGGCGCCGAAGCGCATGCCGCCATGGGTCAAGGTCGGCCCGTCCTCTACGACCAAAACCCGTTTGCCTCGGATTCGTTCGGGATCGTCGACGATGATGGGAGATTCCGCCAGGACGACGTCAGCCTTCCCGGCGTACTTCCGGATATTCCGTTCCACCGTTTCCACGCCTGTTGCGGGAGCGGTGTCCACCTTGTTGATGATGGCCACGTCAGCCATGATCATATTCGTTTCGCCGGGGTAGTACAGCAGTTCGTGTCCCGGACGGTGCGGATCGAACACAACGATGTGGACGTCCGGATAGTAAAAAGGCGTGTCGTTGTTTCCCCCATCCCAGACGATCACATCGCTTTCCGTCTCCGCCCGTTTCAGTATGCTCGCATAGTCTACTCCAGCGTACACTACTATGCCCATGTCAATCAGCGGTTCATATTCTTCTCTTTCTTCGATCGTGCAATCGTTGAGGCTTATATCCCCGATCGTCGAAAAACGTTGGACGGCTTGCCGGCGAAGATCCCCGTACGGCATGGGATGACGCACCGCCACCACTCGTTTGCCCCTGTCCCGAAGAATTCTGCACACTCTCCTCGTTGTCTGCGATTTGCCGCATCCCGTTCTCACCGCACACACGGCAATGACGGGTCTGCCGGATCGAAGCATGGTGTAGGTCGCCCCGAGGAGCATGAAATCGGCCCCCTCGGCCATGACCTGCGAGGCCTTGTGCATGACTTCCACATGTGACACATCGCTGTAAGAGAACGCCACGAGATCGATCCGGTGCTTGCGAATCAATTCTGCCAACACGCTTTCGGGGAAGACGGGAATCCCTTCCGGATAAAGGTCCCCTGCCAGTTCGGGCGGATAGAACCGCTTCTCGATGCGAGGAATCTGAGCCGCAGTGAACGCGATCACCCTGTAACGCGGGTTCGCCTTGAAATAGACATTGAAGTTGTGAAAATCCCTGCCTCCCGCTCCAACGATGATGACCTTCTCAACCATCAATCAGTCTCCGTTTCTAGAGAGAACGCATGCCGTCGATATCGACATCCAGGGACGACCACGATCCTGCGGGAACGTCCGCTTCTTTCGCTTCATCCAGGCGGGATATGAACTCCCGTCTGCTTATCTCCCTGGCGCCGAACCTCTGCAGGTGAGACGTCGTGATCTGGCAGTCTATCATCAGGAAACTCCTTCTTTGGAGAAGAGCGACGAGGTGAACGAAAGCCACTTTGGATGCGTCGGTCATCTCGGTGAACATGGATTCACCGAAGAACACCCCTCCGAGCGATACGCCGTACAACCCTCCCACAAGCTTCCCGTCGCACCAGCTCTCGACCGAATGAGCGTGGCCCATGATGTGTAGCCGGTGATAAGCCTCCACCATTTCGGGGACTATCCACGTCCCCTCCTCATGCCTCCTTCGCACGCCGGCACACTTTGCCATCACGTCCGCGAACGCTCGATCGAGGGTGACCTGGAAACGCTTCTTCCTGAGCACTCGCCCCAGGCTCCTGGTCACCTTGAGCTCGTTCGGGAAAAGAACGAGACGCGGATCGGGCGACCACCAGAGTATGGGATAGCCTTCAGAATACCAGGGGAAAATGCCTTCCTCGTAGGCAAGGAGCAACCGTTCCGGGGAGAGGTCGCCCCCGACGGCCAGGAGACCGTCGGGTTCAGCGTAGTGCACGGGGGGGAAAACAATCGCTTCTGTCAGGCGAAAGACCGGCATGCCATCACGCGATCCTCTTACGGGGCGAAGAAGAGACGGCGACGGAAGGCATTCCCGTGAAGCGAAACGTCAGGCTCTCCGTCTCGAGCGCCTCTTCCCCGTCAGGCAAAGGGTCTTCGGGGCGGCTGATCTGGACGTATCCTCCCAGCCTGAGACGTCCGAAGAGTATCTCTTCCGCCAGAACGTCCTTCACCTCAGTCTGAATCAAACGGGCGAGCGGGCGCGCACCGAACATCGGATCGTAGCCCTTGTCAGCCAGCCATACCCGTGCGGTCTGAGTCAGGTCGAGTTTCACGCGTTTTTCCGTCAATTGCGCTTCCATTTCCTTGACGAATTTGTCAACAATCCGCTCCATGGTTCCCGGAGTCAATCCGTTGAAGGAGACAATTCCATCCAGGCGGTTACGAAACTCGGGACTGAAGAGGTTCTCCACCGCTTTCATCCCCTTGCCCGCACGATGTTCGTCCAATCCATTTCCAAAGCCGATCGACGCACTGCTCATCTCCCTGGCTCCCGCGTTCGACGTCATGAGGAGAATCACATTCCGGAAGTCCGCTTTTTTCCCGTTGTTGTCAGTGAGACTCGCGTGATCCATCACTTGCAGGAGGATGCTGAAGAGGTCCGGATGGGCCTTCTCAATTTCATCGAGAAGGAGCACGGTGTAAGGCTGCTTCCGGATGGCGTCCGTCAAGAGTCCTCCCTGGTCGAAACCGATATAGCCGGGCGGCGCTCCGATCAGCCGGGATACCGTGTGCTTTTCCATGTACTCGCTCATATCAAAGCGCAGGAAATTGACACCAAGGGTACGGGCCAGTTGCTTCGCAACTTCGGTTTTGCCCACTCCGGTCGGTCCGATAAAAAGAAATGACCCGATGGGCTTCTCGGGAAGGCGCAGGCCGGCCCGCGAACGTTTGATCGCTTTGGCCAGTGTGCCGATGGCCGCATCCTGTCCGAACACCTGCCCTTTCAGTTCTTCTTCCAGGTTCTGAAGCCTCAATTGGTCCGATGCCGAAACACTCCGCGGTGGAATCCTGGCCATTCGCGCAACCACCTGCTCGATGTCCTTCGGCCCGACCAGGCGACGGACGCGACGATCCTTTTTCAAGCGGAGGCTGGCGCCGGTTTCATCGATCACGTCTATGGCCTTATCCGGGAGATAACGGTCGTTGATGTGTCGGCTCGCCAGTTCTGCGGCGGTTTTCAAAGCGCCGTCGCTGTATTGGACGCCGTGATGCTTCTCATAACAGGACTTCAGGCCTTTCAGAATGGCGTATGTCTCGTCGACCGACGGCTCATGGATTTCGATCTTTTGAAACCGGCGGCTCAAAGCCCGGTCTTTCTCGAAATGGTTCTTGTACTCCTCGTAGGTAGTCGATCCCATGCAGCGAAGTCCGCCGGCAACCAGCGCGGGCTTCAAAATATTGGACGCATCCATCGACCCCCCGCTCGTCGCGCCCGCGCCGACCACGGTATGAATCTCATCGATGAACAGGATCGCTCCACTCTTTTTTTTGAGTTCCTGGAGAACCCCTTTGAGCCGGGCTTCGAAATCACCTCGAAATTTTGTGCCGGCCAGAAGCGCTCCCATGTCCAACGCAAAAATTTCCACGTCTCGAAAGACGTCCGGAATGTCCCCGCGGTGGATCTTAAGAGCCAGTCCCTCAGCGATGGCTGTTTTCCCGACACCCGGATCTCCGACGAAGATCGGATTGTTCTTGGTGCGCCGGCCCAATATCTGCAATGTCCTCAGGATCTCCTCTTCGCGCCCGATGAGGGGGTCGATCAGGCCATCTTGCGCTTTCTTGATGAGGTTCACGGCAAAGCTCTCGAGGGCGCCGGCTCTCTTGGGCTCTCCTCTCTGGTTGCCGCCGGACGCATCGGGCTCCTGCTCCACATCCTCGGGCTCACCGTGCTTGGAGATGCCGTGGGAAATGTAATTCAGTACATCGAGCCGCGTGACGCCTTGAGACTTCAGGAAGAAAACGGCGTGCGAGTTTTCCTCGTAAAACATGGCCGCCAGGACGTCCCCGGAATCCACTTCCCTCTTTTCGGCGCCCTGAACGTGCATGACCGCTCGTTGAAGTACTCTCTGCACGGCCACAGTCTGGATTGGATCCTGCACGGCACCCTCGGGAAGCCTCTCGATGCGTTCTTTCAGAAATCGTTCGAGCTCGGTCCTGAGGACATCCAGGTCCGCTCCACAATGGTGGAGGATCCTGCTCCCCGTCACATCGTAGATCATTGCATACAGGATGTGTTCCAAAGTGAAGTACTCGTGCCGCCTCACTCTGGCTTCCTTTATTGCTGCAGCAAACGTGAGTTCAAGCTCTCTATTGATCATTTATGTTTCTTCCATGCTGCACTGGAGCGGGAATCCATTTTTCCGCGCCAGGTGGTGGACCAGTTCGACTTTCGTTTCGGCAACCTCAGCCGTGTAGATTCCGCAGACGCCGGTTCCGTTCTTGTGAACCGAAAGCATAATATGAGTAGCCTCGGCGGGGGACTTATGGAAAACATTTTCAAGTATCTGCACCACAAACTCCATAGTGGTGTAATCGTCATTGTGGAGCAACACTCTGTACATGGGAGGTTCTTCGAGTTCCTCCTCTACGTTGCTTTCCACGTCCTCCCGAAAGCCCGGGCGGTTTTCACTCATTCCGGCGTCTCCCTCATCGGATGTTCTTCCCTATCCCCTTGCTTCCCCATTTAATGATAAGATAGTCATGAAGAATAACTTTTTCACATGAAGTGTCAAGCCGTGTGGGACGGGAGCGCAGGCCATTTCTGCGGACCTTCCTCTTCCCTTTGCGACGTGAAGCGCGACCCCACGGAAAGACGACGAAAGAACGCACCGGACTTTTTTTGCCGACTCGTCTTGCCGCAAGGTTCGGTACTTCGGTTTTTCGATTGGCTGGTTTTCTGCTGCTTTCTCTGATGGAGAGGATATGTCGGGAAATACCTTTGGACGCTTGTTTCGTGTGACTACCTGGGGCGAATCCCACGGCCCGGCTCTCGGCGCGATCGTTGACGGATGCCCTCCCGGGATTCCACTTTCCACCGAATGCATCCAAGAGGATATGGATCGCCGAAAACCTGGACGATTGTTGACAACACCCCGCAGGGAAAGCGACCGTGTCGAACTGCTTTCCGGGGTCTTCGAGGGGTGCACAACGGGAACGCCCATCAGCCTCGTCATATACAACGTGGACATTCGCAGCGGCGATTACGATCGCATATCGAACCTGTACCGCCCGGGCCATGCAGACCGGACCTACGAACAGAAATACGGCATCAGGGATTGGCGCGGCGGCGGCCGCAGTTCGGCCAGGGAAACGGCGGCCCGTGTCGCCGCCGGCGCCGTGGCCAGGAGGTTCCTGAACGCATCGGGGATCGTCGTCAAGGCCTATACCAGGGCGCTTGCCGGAATTCACTGCAATGAGTTTGATGCAGATGAAATTGAAAGAAACAGGCTATTTTGTCCCGATGCCGCCCGGGCATCCCTCATGGAACAGCGGCTCAACGAAATAAAGGACGCCGGCGATTCCGCGGGGGGCATCGTTGAAATACGGGCGTGTGGGTGTCCGCCTGGACTCGGAGAACCGGTTTTCGACAAACTGGATGCACGCCTTGCTTCCGCTCTCATGTCCATCGGAGCAGTCAAAGGGGTGGAGATCGGCGCCGGTTTCGCCGTTGCGGGGATGTTGGGAAGCCAGAACAACGACGAACTCACCCCCGGCGGCTATTCAAGCAACAACGCCGGCGGCATTCTGGGCGGCATCTCTACCGGGATGGATATCGTGGTCCGCGTGGCCGTAAAACCCATTCCCTCCATCGCCATCCCTCAAAAAACAGTCGACAGGAGCGGCAACCCGGCTCTCATCGAAACCAAAGGCCGACACGACATTTCACCCATCCCCAGGATCGTCCCCATCTGTGAGGCCATGGTCCTTTTGGTCCTGGCCGATTTCATGCTGCATCCTCAACCGGAGGGACTCCGTCAGAGGAGGATGGGACCTCAATAATATGTGGTCGGGCGCAAGGCCCTAAATCTTTATCTTTAGCCGCTCCAGCATTTCATCGGCAAACCCGATGATGTAGTCTCTCTGTTCGGGCACGGCGTAAGCGATACAATCGCATCGCATGATTTGGCGGCTTCGAATGAGCAGCTCGAAGTCCACCCTGTCAAACGAGAGGTTGACCGCAAAATAGTACGGGTGACATCGGGGATGCTCATTTTGAACGGTGGTGTAAAGGCTTTCCGGCAGTCCTATCCAGTAGACTCCCTCCATGGCCGTCTTTTGGCCGCGGGCATCGAGATAGCCCTTGACGCCTTCATAGTCGTTCCAGCGAAGTTGATCGATCACGTACTGTTTCATTGTCCTGCGTTCCTCTCTCCTTGATCGCGGTGCGTCTGTTCCAGCATGCCCTGGACATGAGCCAAAAACCGGCGGCCGGGATGGCCGCGTTTGAATTTTCAATGGGAAAAAGCAAAAACTCATTATGTCACTCTTGACATAACTAATCCAGTGTGCAAGGATCATCTTCGATCAGTTTTATACACTGTCCCTCTTTACAAATCGGGCCTTCGGGCCCGATTCCTTTTGAGCGCTATCGGCACCGCATGCCCGTCTGCGCTACCAGCCTCCTGAAATGCGGTTGGTTCGGAAGAAAGCCTCCGCGATTCCATCCCGGGTTCCCCGCTCCAGGTGAAGAATGCAATTATTCTCAATCCGAGTCAACCCCTCGCAAGATTCCTGTTGCGGTTGAACTGCTACATGGTGCAATAGTAATATCTCGTCGTCGGCAGATCGGCGAAACGGGATAACGCGGACTTACTCACGACCGGATGTCGCGCTTCTTACGTGGCTCGAATCGGTCGCGGAGATCGTTCATGCAGGCGAAATCGAGCATGCTCCTGCGACTGGCGGCGCACGGCTCTTCTGAAAGATCGTAACTCCAGCAAATGAAAAGATATTCGGCGTATTGACACGCCTATTTCCAATGGTGAGTATATAGGGGATGAATTCAAAAGGAGGATAACCGGATCGCCGTGCAGTTCAATGGAGATATGGAGAGGCTACTGGGCCGCGTGCACGTCAACGCCCCATGGGATTATTTGCTGCAACACATGGAGATGATTCTGGAGCATCGTATCAACGTGGAAATCGGGTTCGATGGGGACGGACTCGATCGTGCTCCGCGCGCAGACTTGAAGCGCGCCGCAGAACAACTCTCAAACAGGGGGTGCCGTGCGACCCTTCACGGTCCTTTCTGGGATCTCAGCCCCGGCAGTCTCGATCCCCTGGTGCGGCAGGTTACAAGGCGCAGACTGGAACAGCTTTTCGAAATGGTCGAGATTTTCAATCCTTTACAGATTGTATGCCACACCGGTTACGATCCGAGGCACCATGGCGGGTATCGACAAATCTGGATGGACCACAGCGTCGCAACGTGGGAAATCTTGGTGAGAAAATTCGAAGCGTTGAGGACGCCTCTTTTGATCGAGAATGTTTGGGAGGATGGTCCCGAAATACACAGCGAGCTTTTCCAACGGATCGACTCTCCATTTTTCGGCTTCTGCCTGGATGTTGGTCATCAGCACAGTTTTTCGACGACTTCCCTCCCGGTTTGGCTGGAAGCTCTGTGGCAGCGTTTACAGGAGCTTCATCTGCATGATAATGATGGTACGCGGGACGCCCATCTTCCCATCGGTCGAGGAGAGATCGATTTCAGGGGACTTTTCGCGTTCCTCAGAGAGAGGAATCGCGATCCGTTGATCACGCTCGAACCCCATGCGGAAGAACATCTTCCAGAGACACTGGCAGGTTTGTTAGAGGTAGTTGACTTCACATGATGCGTATCGCAGGCATGGATTCAACCGCCGCAGGAGAGAGCGGACCAAGATTGCGGCAAGTTTTTTCTCAGGTTTTCAGGAATGGCCGCTTGTTCGTCAAGCCGGCAGACAATGGGCGCTTTTCCCTGGCGTTGCGGCCCATGCGCTTATCGCGGTGGTTCACTGCGGCTGAATACCGATATGAAGAAGGGACGCCGGGCGTCCATCTTCAGAAAATCGTTCACCAATGACAAAAAGGAAATCATGATGGCTGTAGCTGAGATCAGCGTTGTCCCCTTGGGGACGCCGGGCACGAGCCTTAGCGCGCATGTGGCTCGCGTTCTCCAGGTTCTTCGCAAGAGTTCGCTCAAGTACGAACTAACGGGCATGGGGACGATCATATCGGGAGATATCGACGAGATTTGGAAGGTTATGAGAGAGATGCATGAAAGTTGCTTCAGCGATGAGGTTTTTCGTGTGTTGGCGATAATGAGAGTCGACGATCGCCGGGATCGCATTGCTTCACCCGAACAGAAAGTCCAATCCGTTATGGGTAAATTGATGGAGAAATAGCTGCATCACGTGCAGGCTGCCAGGAGGTCGGATTAATGAAGGAATTAGTTGAGTATGTGGTGAAGGCGCTGGCCGATCACCCTGAAGATGTTGTCCTTATTGAACACGACAGCGAAGAGACGGTTCTATTGGAACTCAAGATTGCTTCTGACGATCTAGGGAAGATCATAGGGAAGAACGGCAATACGATCAATGCAATCCGTACAATACTTCAGGCTGCTGCTTCGAGTCAAAAGAAGAGGGCCAAGCTTGATGTTATGAGCTAGAATGGTTCTGTCATTCTTTCGCCGGGTGAGCGAAATTGTGAACCCATACACTGAATTGTGTTGGAAATATTGAGCTTGTGATGAGAATACACGCAGTTTTGATGGGTTGAGAAAATTTCGGCTGGAGGCGGTTTGGACCAGATCGAATTCCAGACGGTGAGCTTGAATGCACTATGAACGAGTCATAGGCCAAAAGGAGAGATGACTATTATGGCAAAGCAACTTCTGGAACTATCCAGTGAAGAATTAAGAGCGCACGTTCGGCCGGAAGAACTTCCTTTTGAAACTACCGCCGTCCTTTCAGAAGTGGAAGAACAGGTGGTGGGCCAGGAGCGGGCCATCGATGCAATCAAGTTCGGCATGGGGATGAAGATGCACGGATACAATATCTTCATCGCGGGACCTCCGAAAGCCGGCGTTACCTACATTGCCAAGACATTCATCGAGGAACAGGCCAGAAAAGAGCCCACTCCTCCCGACTGGTGCTACGTCTATAATTTCAAAGAGCAGGACAAACCCAAGAGCCTCAAGGTGTCAGCAGGCAGTGGCAAACAGCTCAAGAAGGACATGGCCGAGTTCATTGACACCCTGCAGGCCAAAATTCCCGAAGTGTTCGACAGCGACGATTACCGGGCCAAAGAGAGCGAGGTGAATCAGGCTTTCGAGCACCAGCGCCGGGAACTCATCGATGAACTCTCCGAGCAGGCCAAGAGTGAAGGGTTTATTCTCCAGTTCTCGCAGGTCGGCATGGTCATCATTCCGGCCAACAAGGAAGGGGAACCCATGACTCAGGAGGACCTGCGTCACCTGAGCGACGAGGAGAAGAAGATTCTCCGGGAAAAAAGTGATGAACTGCACGAAAAGATGAAAGAAGCCATCAAGAAAATCCGTGAGGCCGAGACTCTCTTCAAGGACAAACATACGAAACTCGACGGTGAAATAGCGCTCTTCGTGGTCGGTCAGCTCATGGACACCTACGAGGAAAGATACCAGGACGAGCCGCAGGTGTTGGAATACTTCAAGATGGTTCAAGAGGACATCCTGGAAAATATCGACGATTTCAAGAAAAAACCCGAGGGGCAGCCCGCTCAGCCCGGAACTCCCTTCCCGGTCCCCCCGCGCGAGGCGACCCTTCGCAAGTACGAGGTGAACGTCCTCATCGACAACTCCGAGACACAGGGCGCGCCGGTCGTTATCGAGTCCAATCCCGCGTACCCGAACATATTCGGTTCCATTGAAAGACAGGCGTGGTTCGGCGCATTGTTCACCGATCACACCATGATCAAACCGGGCGCCCTCCATAAGGCCAACGGGGGGTACCTGGTCATGAAGGCGCTCGACCTTTTGAAATGGTTCGTCTCGTACGAAGCCTTGAAAAGAGCCCTGCGAGACAAAGAAATCAAGATAGAGGATCTCGGTGAGCTCTACGGTCTCTTCAGCACGCGGACCATCAGACCCGAACCCATTCCTCTGAATTTGAAGATCGTATTAACGGGCGACCCATACATCTATCAACTGCTCTACACCTACGACGAGCGCTTCCACAAGCTTTTCAAGGTCAAAGCGCACCTCGACAATCAAATGGACAGAAAAGACGCAGCCCTTACCGACTGTGCCAGGATGATGGCCCGGTACTGCAAAGACCATGAACTTCGCCATCTCGACAGGACTGGAGCCGCCAGGGTCATCGAGTACAGCATAGAATTGACCGAGGATCGCGATAAGTTGAGTCTCGAGCTCGGCAATATCAGCGATCTCTTGAAAGAAGCGAATTACTTTGCAGGCCTGGCGGGCTCGGAATTCATCCAAAGCGCCCACGTCGAGGAAGCCATTCAGAAACGAATCTACCGATCGAACCTGATTGAAGAGCGCGTGAAGGAGGCGATCCAGAAGGATATTTTCTGGGTCGAGACCGATGGCGCCAAAGTTGGCCAGGTAAACGGCCTTTCCGTATTGATGGCGGGAGACCATGTTTTCGGCAGGCCGAATCGAATCACGGCGACGGTTTCCGTTGGACGTGAGGGGACCGTGTCTATCGACAGGGAATCCAAGATGAGCGGCAACATCCATACAAAGGGCCTCATCATCCTCAGCAGCTACCTCAAAGATCGCTTCGCCCGCAACAAACCCATCTCACTCACGGCATCGCTCTGCTTCGAGCAGAGCTACGGCATGGTAGATGGCGACAGCGCATCCAGCACCGAACTCTACGTCCTGTTGAGCGCAATAGCGAACGTTCCCGTCAAGCAAGGCATCGCGGTGACCGGCTCCGTCAGTCAGAAGGGCGAGATCCAACCCATAGGCGGTGTGAATTACAAGATCAAGGGGTTCTACGACATCTGCAAGCACAAGGGACTTACCGGCGAGCAAGGGGTCATGATACCCGCAAAGAACATCCGGAACCTCATGCTGGATAAAGAAGTCGTAGAAGCCGTGGTGCAGGGGAAATTCCACATCTGGCCCGTTTCAATCATAGAGGAGGGAATCGAGCTTCTCACCGGGATCGAGGCCGGAACGCTCCAGGAAGACGGCTCCTACCCGGAAGGCACACTATTCCGCATGGTGGATGACCGTCTCCGGGAAATTGCGCAGATTGTCAGGGAGTTCGGCAAGGACTCCGAAAACGGCAAAAAGAAAGAGGAAGAAGAAGGAAGCGGTTGCCCCCATTGCAACGGCTGACAGGATCAAACGGGCAGGCCTCAGGGGATGTGTGGACGGGTAGCCCTTTGTGATGGGGCGCCGCGAATATCGCGACATCCGGCTCGCCATAGGGTTTTTTTCAGAAAGGGGGAGCGAATGCTCCCCCTCGTTACTCTTCCAGATCGCGCCGGCAACTCCGGCGGTTTTCATCGCGCGATGTTGCTGACCTCAATACCACCTCGGCTCGGCTCATAATCCCACGGCGCACCCCCCCTGCGCGCGTTGCCTCAGAGCCCAAGATCCTGGTTGATCAGGACCACCTTTACCCTGCCCCTCGGAAACGACTTTGCAGTGATCGTCCAACTATTGCATATCCGGTCGGGACTTTTGCAATCCTCACAGTGAGAGGTCACCACACAAGGCGATTTCTTGTCCAGGCGCAGGGCGTTCACCGGGGCGGCGTAGTCCTGCACGCGGAACATCGCTTCCTCGATGTCGGGAACCACCTTGTTGCGCCCGACGAGAATGAGCACGTTCCTTGGGCCGAAGGTAATTGCAGCCACACGATTCCCGATCATGTCCAGGTTGACCAGCTTCCCGGTTTCGGTGACGGCGTTGGTCCCGGTGATGAACAGATCGACGAGAAGCGCGCGCCTCCGCCTGTCCGCCAGTTCCTCGGCGGGAATCGAACGATCGTATGTGTCCAGCACTTCCACGCCGGATGCATTCTTGAGATCCTCATACAGACCGGTGGAGCCAAAGGTCATGGAACCACCCCATGCCATGCTCTTGGGAGCCGTTTTCGGAAGGATCTCCTCCAGCACGATGCGGCGCGCTTCGGCGGCGTCGCTTGCAAGAAAGACCTCGAAATTGTTGCCTTCGAGAGCCTTTTTCACCTCATGGAGCCGTGTGACCCAGTAATGTTCGATCGGTTTGTCCATGATTCCACTCCAAACGTTCCAAGACTCTTCACAAACACGCCCAACCGACGATTTCCCCCCGGACAACTGCTCGTTGTCTCGGGATGAATTCTGAAAGCTGCTACGTGGCATGCAGGAAAGAACGCTATTTAGAATAAAATAACTACCTTTCTCTTCTCATATTATACAGCACTGGCCGCTACAGGATTCTTCCTCAATTCCCTCCATGATTTGAATGCCAATGCAACGACTCCGATCGAAAGGACAATCAGCAATATGGCGACTGCGGACAGCATGTAATTTTGCTTGGGAAGATACTGCTGAACAAGCAAAATAACCAGGGAATATAGGGTAGTTACCATCATGAATATCGCAGGTATTACTGTAAACAATGCATTTTTCCCCTTATTCACCAGCCACACGGATATGGCGATCAATGCCAATGAGGAAAGCAATTGATTCGCGGATCCGAATGCGGGCCAGATTACCAAAAATGCATTGTTGTACGCCAGAACATACATGAGAATCACACTGAGTGCAGAGTTGAACAGGTATGTTTTCATTACCTTAGGAACATTCTTGAACATAACCTGCCACAGCTCTTCGAATAGATACCTGTTGAGCCGTACTGCTGTATCCAGGGTTGTGACCACAAAGCCTTCCACGAGAAGGATTCCGAAAATTGTCCCGTACACGGGCGATATCCCCAACCCTTTGTCAAGCAAGCCGCCTGCCCCGGCGGCAAATGCCAGAATCGGGTTTGATTTTGCCCCGGCGACTGTCGGGAACACGATATTCATGTAATCCTGAAACGCGATTCCGCACCCGACGGCAACCAGGACGCCAATGGCAAGCAAACCTTCCAATAACATCCCGCCGTAGCCGACTTTGATAACATCCGATTCTTTGGAAATCTGTTTTGATGAGGTGCCGCCGGCAACCAGACAATGGAAGCCCGAAATAGCGCCACAGGCTACGGTAATGAATAGGAACGGCCATATGGGACCCAACTTGATTGATCCTGCCGCGATATTTGTCGGAGGGGCGTTAAAGGTAACACCTTGCATTCCTGCAGCGATGCTTGCAGCAAACAATGCCAGGACTCCGCAGTAAAGTAAAAAGGAGTTCGTAAAGTCCCGCGGCTGCAAAATAATCCAGACGGGAACGCCAGCAGCCAACAGCGTATAAAAACAGAGTATGATCATCCATGCATTGGGCGGGATGGAAACGGGATATTCCATTCCAACTATAACTGAAACGATACATACGACGATCGCAATTCCTGAGGCGAGATAAACATTGATTTCCTTCTTATACACCAGGAAACCGATAAGGGGTGCACAGCAGGTAATAATGATGACGGACGTGGAGGCGATGCCTCCTATCTGGGCCTTGAGAACTCCTCCGACATCTAATGTCTTCACAATAGTCTGTGAAGCATCCAGCTTGAGCACGTCCAGGGGCAACAAAGAGGTCAGGGCCGTTGCCGTCAATCCCAGAAACGCCGATGTTACCAGGAGAAGCATGCAGATGGTAAACGAGATAAACAGAAAGAACCCCGTGTTTCCCAGGGTCGATTTTGCGATCTCGGCAACGGATTTCCCCTTTTCTCTGACGCTTGCAAAAAGCGTCGTCATGTCATGCACTGCGCCTATGAAGATAGTCCCAAACACCGCCCACAGCCATACGGGTATGAATCCGAAAAGCATCGCCACGGTAGGACCGATGATCGGCCCGCCTCCGGCGATGCTTGAAAAATGGTGCCCGAAGAGAACAATCGGTTTTGTCGGCACATAATCGACGTCATCCTTCATCGTGACTGACGGGGTAGGATTCGCGTCATTTTCTTCAAACACCTTTGAAATATATCTCCCATAAAAACGGTAAGCCAACCAGAACAAGGCACTTGCTACGATCATAAGAATTGCCGCGTTCATATCGTTCTCCTTATTTTGCTCGCCTGGTCAAATCTATTTACTAACCCCCCGATTTGTAGCGCCCATGGAACACTTTCACAGAAATATTTCAAACATCACATCCCCCCTTTCCGGATATAGCCGATCGTGGCCATCACCACTAAATGGATCAATACCATAATACTCATCGTCCGCTCTCCACGAGGCCGTGAAATGCTCGGGCAAGACGGCAAGAGTCATCCCCTATGAACAACTCTTTCGCCTGTCTCTCCAGTCTCCTGATTCTTCTCTTTTCGGCTAAGGATGTTTCGTCAAGAAACGATGCGCCGTGGAAGTACAAAGGCAAGTTCTTCGAATGGTCTTCTGGCTTCCTCATTATCAGAGGACTCCGTAATTACAGGCTTTTTCGAACGCTTTTCCTGGACATTCCCTTACTTTCTCAAGGCCCTCGGCACTCCGCCGCACCTTGGGTTGGGGTCGATCCGGTCTTTTGTTTCGCTATGACTTCGTATTTTCTCAAAAACGGTCTACAGGTGCAACACTTTTTCTGGGGACTACAGTCATAACATCGAGGTGGTCAACGAGGCGGTCAAATCGGAGGGACGGGGCCGAAAAGCCTCTCCAACTCTGTCCTGATGGGAGAAGGTCTGAAACCCAGTTCGATCGCTCTTGAACAGTCGAGGGATACATCCGGGGGCCTGGGAGCAGGCATCGCCACATCCTGCTGCCGGCCGGGATTCAGCCGGGCATCGCGAAACCCCAGGATGTCCCTCAGCAGCAAGCCGAATTCATAGCGTGAAATTCGCTCCGGTCCACCGAGATGGATACGCCCACGAGCTCCGGCGAGGGCCAGCAGAATGCCCTGAACCGCAGTATCGGCGCTCATGGGTGTTCTGAATTCATCTATGAAAAGCGTCTGCGGACGGTTTTCCTTCATTGCTGAAATCATCGGTTGGATAAAACTTGTCGAAGGAGATGAATCATCTCCAAACATCAGAGAGGTCCGGCAAACGGCGGCCCCGGGATGCCGGTCCAGCACGGCCGTTTCGGCCTGGACCTTTTGTTCGCCGTAGAGCGATACCGGCGATACGGGATCTTCCTCTTTATATGGCGCGTTGAGACCGTCAAAGACAAGATCCGAAGAAATGAAAGCACACGGAATCGTCAAGTCGGAACAGAGTCCCGCGATGTTGATGGATGCCTCGACATTGACGGCGTGAGACCAGGATGGATTTTGCTGACACAGGTTGGGCCGAGCCACCGCTGCGGCGTGGATGACCGCATCGGGGCGAACTTCCCGGAAAAGCTTCTTCAGCTCACTGAATCGGGTCGCATCGACGGGGACAACGTTGACCCCGTCGATTGCGGCCCGCCGGGAGAAATACGCGCCAAAAACCTTCCAACTGCTTCGGGCGGCACGGCAAATGTTAAAACCTAAAAAGCCGCTGGCGCCCGTAACAAGCAACGTTTTCACATTTCCTTCACCGCCGTGCCCACTCGCCGCCCAAGTTCCTCACATATTTTTAGATCGTCAACCGTTGGAACATACTTCACCTTCGAACCGCCGTCCACTATTTTGAATTTCATTTCTTCAAGGGCTTCCGTCAGGATTTTCACCGACTCGCCGCTCCACCCATAGGAACCGAAAGCAGCTCCAACCTTATTGGTTGGTTTCAAGCCCTTCATGTAGCAGATCATATCCGCCATCGTGGGCATGATGCCGTTGTTCAGGGTAGGCGATCCCAGGATCACAGCCTTTGCATCCAACACCTCGGTTATGATGTCGCTCCGATGGTTCAGTTTGAGATTCAGGAGCTTATACTGGACGCCCGTATCCGAGAGTCCTCTGGCGATGGCAAACGCCATGGATTCCGTGCTCTGCCACATCGTATCATAGATGATGACGGCTTTGTTCCTGCCCTTTTGCAGACTCCATTCGTCGTACGCCTCGATGATCTTCCCCGGATTCCTTCGCCAGATCAGTCCATGGTCCGGAGCTATCATGTCAATCTCGAGTTTCAATTCCTGTACTTTGGCGATCAGCTTTTGCACCAGTGGCGAATAGAGAAGGAGAATGTTTGCATAATACTTTGCCGCATGGCCCAGCAGTTCGCTGAGGTTCACCTCATCGTCAAAACGCTCGCTGGTAGCCCAATGCTGCCCGAATCCATCGCTCGATAAGAGAAGCCGTTGCTCCCGAAGGTACGACATCATGCTGTCAGGCCAGTGAAGCATCCGCGTCTCCAGGAAATCCACCGTATTCTTTCCAAGACTGATGCTCCGGCCGCTCTCCACAACCTCAAAGGGCCAATCCTCCCGGCCGAAGTGTTCGATGAGAGCCTTCTTGCCCATGGGAGAGCAAAATACCTTCTCGGGTTGGATCAGTTCGATGATCTCGGGGATGGCCCCCGAGTGATCCATCTCCACGTGGTTGACCACCAGGTAGTCGATCTGCTTCGGATCGATTATCTTGCCGATGTTTTCCACAAGATTCCGGGTGAAAGGCTTTTTGACCGTATCAAATAGCGCGATCTTTTCGTCTTTCACGAGATATGCGTTGTAGGTCGTACCCTTCGGGGTCGAATAGCCATGGAAATCGCGCACGCACCAGTCGATGGCCCCGACCCAGAAAATGTCTTTCATTATCTCAACAGGCTGCATTCCTAACCCCCACACGAATGTCATGAACGATGCGCCGCCGCTGCCCGATCCTTCGGGCGGCGGCACGACGCGTTCTACCAGTTTTCACCAAGCAGCTCGAAATATGCCTGCGGGTGCGCGCACGCGGGACACGACTCGGGCGCCTCAACGCCTTCGTGCAGGTATCCGCAGTTCAGGCAGCGCCACACAGCCGCTGCTTCCCGTTTGAACGCATGACCGTTTTCAACGTTGGCCGCCAGATCATTGTACCTCTTCTCATGTTGCTTTTCAGCAACTGAAATGAAGCGAAAAACCTGTGCTATGGCGTCAAAACCTTCTTCCGCAGCCACACGCGCGAATTCCGGATACAACTCGCTGTGTTCGAAATGTTCTCCAGCCGCAGCGGCCTTCAGATTCTCCAGGGTGCCCCCGATCGTTCCCGCTGGAAATCCGGCGGTAATCGAAACCTCGCCACCCTCCAGGAACTTGAAGAAGCGCTTCGCGTGCTCCTTCTCCTGGTTGGCTGTTTCCTCGAAGATTCCCGCAATCTGCATGAAACCATCTTTTCGTGCCTGTCCGGCAAAATAGGTATAGCGATTTCGAGCCTGGGATTCGCCTGCGAAAGCAGCAAGCAGGTTCTTTTCGGTCCGGCTTCCTTTCAACGATGACATAACGTTCCTCCTGTCCAATGTGGATTCTCTGAAAATTGTCAAACGTCAATCAACTGGAACTATCGGCTTTCTGTCTGCACCTGGGACAGAGACCGAGCAACTCGATCCGAATGCCAAGAATCTTGTATTCGCCGGCCGTCTCCGGAAGGTCCTCGTTTGAAAATACCAATCCCGGAGGGACGTCGTCCACAGCGCCACATTCAACGCACCTCACATGATGATGATTCTCGGGGTTGAAGTCAAACCGCCTCTGGGTTCCGACCGTATCAACCTTCTGGATCATTCCCTGAGCCGCAAGCATCTCAAGGTTTCTGTAAACGGTTCCCAGGCTGATTCGCGGCAAGCGGAGCCTCACCCTCGCGTAAACTTCATCCGCCGTTGGATGCGTTTTCGCTGACCGCAGATCATCGAGGATGATCTGCCTCTGCACGGTCATCCGAACGGTCCCAATCTCTTTCATTGCCAAATCCCCGTCAGCAGCCGACAGGATCCACGCCCAATCTGCGCCTCCGCATCGCATCCTCGCGGTAGCGGGCGGCCCGGCACCGGATCGGGCAATCCGAAACCAATTAATAGTAACTGTTACTATTAATAATTGATTCTCCGCATGTCAAGGGTTTTTGATCCACACGCGAAGACGCCATCGGGGCCGCCACTCAAAAACCCTCAAAGACATTATGACATTTATGAGCAGACATACTTATCATATAATGCCGGGGATGAATCTTTGCTTCCAAATTGCACGGAGAAAGCACTCATGATTTCAAAAAAACCTCTTTTTTCATGGGTTTTTGAGCGATACATCGGAATGCAGGCGCTCCTTTTTCTGATGATTCTCACCACCATCTTTTTCCGTGTATTTCCGCTGGAAATGCAGAAAAGGATCGTCAACTCGGCAATCGCCTTCAAGAGACTCGACGCCCTTCTCCTTTATTCAGGACTCTTCATCGGAGCGATGTTGCTGGCCGGGATCTTGAAATTTCTCATCAACCTCCTTCAAGGGTATATCGCGCAAAAGATCCTGCTCGACATGCGCGCCCGTTTGTACGATCACATCTTGACCCTGCCCCTCTCCTTTTTTCGTCGTACTCCCGCAGGGATGGTGATCACCTCCCTCACCTCGGAACTCAGCGTCATCGGTGAATTCTTGGGCGGGGCCATCGCAGTGCCTTTGATCAACATACTCACACTGGTGGCTTTCGCGGGATACCTCGCCTATCTCAATCCGCTTCTGGCCATAGCGAGTTTTGCCATTTACCCCATCGAAATCATCATAATCCCCATGCTGCAAAAGCGCTTCAACCATTTGAACCAGCACAGAATCGACGTCACGCGAGATCTCAGCAACGTCATTGGTGAAGCGATTTCCGGGATGCACGAGATTCATGGAAACGCGGGATACGGCCTCGAGAGAGGGAAACTCCTGCGTTTTGCCGGTTCACTTTTTTCAGTGCGCATCCGGATGAACGTTTACAAATTCCTGATCAAATTCGCCAACAACTTTTTTCAGAGTCTCGGGCCTTTCATCCTGTTCTTGCTGGGTGGGTATCTCACCATCCAGGGCAGGTTTGACATCGGCGCCCTGGTTGCTTTTCTGTCCGCTTATGAAAAGCTTTACGACCCCTGGAAGGAATTGATGGATTATTATCAGGACCTGCAAGACAGCCGAGTCAGGTACAAACAGATCATGGATTACTTCGACATCCGGCCTGAATTTGAAATAGCCCCTCCCGCGGAACGAGATCCGTATGCCCTGACCGGGCAGATTGAAATCAAGGAGATGTCGTATTCCGTCGACAGCCAGACACACATACTGGATAGAATCTCGCTGGATCTGGAATCCGGCTCGCAACTGGCGGTGGTCGGAGTGTCGGGAAGCGGAAAGAGCACCCTGGCCATGATTGTCGGGCAACTATACTCCTATAATGGCGGGCACGTTCTCATGGACGGGAGGGAGCTGAAGACGCTGACCAAACTCGACGTCAGCCACAACATCGGCTACGTCGCCCAGCATCCGTTCATTTTCAACGGAACCATCCAGGAGAACCTCCTCTACGCTTTCCAGTCCACTCGACGCACCTCTAACAATGGCGATATCGCCGCCATGCCCGAAGGTGAGGAGGTCTTACGCGTTCTGCGAGAGGTCGGGTTCGCCGAAGACGTCCTGAAGATAGGATTCGACACGATCCTCAACCCCGACAAACATTCCGATTTCGCCCAACGGTTGATCGAAATAAGGGAATTGTTTTTCAGACGTTGCGGGGTGGAACTGGCCAAAGAGGTGGATTTTCTCGATCGAGACAGTTTCCAATACTACAGCAGCATTTCCGACAACCTCACTTTCGGGTATCCCAACACCGCGCAGTATGAGGCGGAAGCACTTCCGCGCAACGCCCTCTTTCGTGAAGTCCTTGACGATGCGAGAGTACTCAAACCCTTGCTCGCACTCGGCGAGGAGTTGGCAACCCAAACAGTCTTCCTTTTGAAAGACCTCCGTGAGGACCCCTTTTTCTTTGAGATGAGTCCCATTTCAGTGGATGAGTTCGAGAAATACAGCGACATTGTCGCTCGTTTGGGAAAAGGCGCACGCAGCCGCCTATCCGCCGCCGATGGGGATGCATTGCTCGGGCTTGCGCTCCGTTTCGTTCCCGCGCAACACAAAATGGCAGCGCTCTCTCCCGCCCTCGAAGACGATTTGATCGTGGCCAGGCACCGCTTCATGGAAATAATGACCAGCCGCGACCCTGCTGCCTTCACGTTCTATCGTCCTACTGAATACCTTTACACTTTCAACATCTTGACCAATATTCTCTTCGGACATGCGCGAGCCGACCATCCACAGGCCATGGAATTGATCCGTCAACGAGTGGCGGAAATGGCCAGGGAGGAGAACATCATCGATGAGATTATGGCGCTCGGGCTTCAATTTCGAGTGGGGAGCATGGGGGATAAGCTCTCGGGAGGCCAGAAACAGAAGCTCGCCATTGCCCGCGCCTTGCTCAAGAACCCCCGCATTCTCATCATGGACGAAGCCACGGCGAGCCTTGACAACGCTTCCCAGGCTCACATCCTGCAACTGTTGGGCTCCCGAATGCGAGGAAAGTGCACCCTCATTGCGGTCGTCCATCGTTTGGAAACGGTCAAAGACTTTGATCTCATCGCGGTCATGCGAGCCGGGGGAATCGTCGAATCGGGTCGATATGACGAACTGATGGGGAAGAAGGGGTTATTTTATGAACTCGTCCAGGGAATGTAAAATGTCCAATTCTCCGAAACCCGTTGCGACGCGTTGCGAACTCGATGAGAATCTCGAAATCCTCAGGCGAATTCCCATTTTCTCCGCCATCCCTTTGCAGCGGCTCAGACTGTATGCCTACCTGGGTAAGAGGGTCTCCTACGGGGCCGGGCAGTTCATTTTTCGTCAGCGGGATTCGGGAGATCGCGGGTATATCATCGTTTCGGGAAGAGTGCAGGTCATACGGGAATTCTCGGATCATTCCGTTCTTCTCAATGAATTCAAAGAAGGCGACTTTTTCGGGGGTCTCGCCCTCCTTTCGGACATCAACCGGTTGTTCTCCGCCAGGGCGGTCACTTCCCTCGAATGCCTGACCTGGGACCGTGAAAGTTTCCAAAAGTTGCTCGTTCAGTTCCCGGAAGTGGCGTTGCAGATCCTGGACATGATGATAAAACGCATCATCCAGATGGAAGAGAAGCTTCTCCAAACGCAACTCCACGAATGCGTGTGCGGATGATTTGTACTTGCTCATCTCGCATACACCAGGCCATCTGCGCGATCGTTCCCGCCGACCGAACCGGGGGCGAGAGTGCTGAGTGAAGATCCTTTCTCTCACTGGGCAACGGAGCATTCGTCCCCGCTTGACACAACAACATTGCCGGTCCGGAGGCGCCCTCCGCTGTGGAAGGGATCGAGAACACGATTGTCAATCTTAATGAAATCCTGATAAAGAACCTCTATAATGATTCGCAGCCGGTCGACCGGACTGGTTGCCAGGTTGTTTTTCAAAACGCCCAGGAGAGACGAGAGGGCGATGCTTTCTGAAAGGGAGGCATGCACGATTCGAAAATAGTCTGAACAGCCGCGAATCCGCGTGCTGTTCCAGGGAAAACCGAGAGAGGCTCGCGCGGAGGGACCGCCCCGGCATGAACGAAGCCGCCCAAAGACTGCAACGGGAAGCGGAACGCATCGCCGCGAAACATGCCATGCCCGAGTTTTACACCCGGTTCAGGGCAGCACTGTCTCTTTCCAGGAAACTCTTTTTCACCAGCCCTGTAATCGTGAGGCTTCGCAAGGCTGTTGAACCCTCGCTTCACGACGATCTCGGGCATGGTCTGTTCCACAGTGCTCGTGTCAGTGTGGAGACCGCAACGCTCATTTTCATTGAACTCGAATCGAGCCACTTGAGCCCAAAGCATATGAAGCGCCTGATGTTGCTGGGACAGGTTGCGGGCCTTCTCCACGACATATGCCGGACTGAACCCAATCACGCGGAACTTGGCTCCGCCGAAGCCGTGAGAATACTGGAACGTTTTCCATTGAGCGAGCGGGAAATTCGCTGTATCGGAGCCGCCATCAGGAACCATGAAGCTTTCCTCGTTCCTTTGCCCTGCAAACCCCAATGGTTTCAACTGATCAGCGATTGTCTCTACGACGCGGATAAATTCCGCTGGGGTCCCGACACCTTCACGCACACTCTGTGGCACATGATGAGTCACCAGGGGCTCACCGTTCATCAGCTCATCGAAAGATTCCCCTGGGGCATGACCGGCATATTCAGGATCGCCGATACGTTCCGAACCAATACAGGCCGCCAGTACGGGCCCGAGATCATTCAAACGGGCGTCGAGATCGGCAAGGAAATCTACCGTTATCTGCTTCAACAATATAAGGAGGAACCGAATGGTCAATGACACCCTGACGGCCATCCCGGGGATACGGGTGGGGCATGCAGTGCTGCCGGATGCATCGAGTGGATGCACGGTCGTGCTGCCTGCGGATGGAGCGGTTGCAGGCGTCGACGTTCGCGGCGGAGCTCCCGGCACTTACGGCACCGATGCACTCAGCCCGGTCAACCTCGTGGACACCGTTCAAGGAATCTTCTTTTCCGGGGGAAGCGCTTTCGGATTGAGCGTGGCAGATGGGCTGAGACAGTACCTGGCCGAACGGGACAAGGGGTTCGATACGGGACACGGTGTAGTGCCAATCGTGGCGGGCGCCATTATATTCGATCTGGCCCTGAACGTTTCGCGCCGCTATCCGGATCGTGAATTGGGTTACTGCGCCTGTGAGAACGCCTCGTACGCACCGGTTGTAGAGGGATGCGCAGGCGCCGGAGCAGGTGCCACCGTGGGTAAGATCCTGGGCGAACGGAGAGCCATGAAGGGGGGCATCGGAAGCGCATGCATTCAAGGGGCGCGGGGCGTCAAGGTGGCCGCTCTCATTGTGGTGAATGCTCTGGGCAATATCGTCGATCCTGCTAATGGCAAGACGATCGCAGGCTGTCGCGCGAGCGAAGAAAGCCGAGAGATCATCGACGCGGACGTGGAAATGGAGCGTCTTTGCCAACTCGAGGGTTTTCCTCAGCCGAACGCTACGGTTGTTGGATGCGTAGCCACCAATATGAAGCTTACCAAGACGCAGCTCACCAAGGTGGCTCAAATGTCCCACGACGGTCTTGCGAGGACCATCTACCCCGCACATACGATGCTCGACGGCGACACGCTGTTCGCGCTGAGCTGTGGCGACGCAGAAGGGATTGAACTGAGCATACTGGGATCGCTGGCGGCACGCGCTACGGCCCGGGCGGTCGTCAGCGCCGTCCGGAAGGCCCGTTCCTTCGCGAGCTATCCGGCTTGCTCCAACCTTTGAGGAGACTCGATCCCCATCCGCCGCGCCTTCGAACGCAAGGCAGCAGGGGCAGAAATCGGAAGTGCCCGTTTGCCGGGACCGGAACGATTTCCCGGTCGCGGCCGGAAAAGGCATTCCCGGCGTGCCTTCTTAAGTTCGTTGGCCTTTGCTCCATCCTATGCTATAAAGAAATAAATCTGAAATTCTGTCAAACCTCCCCTCCCCTCGTTGGGATGATGCGGTAGGGTTTTGTACTTCAGGTGGTCCCGAGTGGACCGGAGAATGATATGGAGTTGCACCGGCAGAGATGGAAACAATAGCGCCCGTCCCCCATCGTTTCCTTCTCGAGGGGGCACACGGTTTTCGCTGCACGGCCGAGATGGTTTCCCATGTTTTTTTCGGCCTCCGTCGGCCGTGAATCCGAAAGGGCATTGCTGCGGGTGCATCCATTGGTTATATGCAGGTGTGCGTCCTTTTTAAATTCGCAACATTCGCCCGCTGGCAATGTTCACATGAAGGGGAGCTGACAGAAATCCTATGGACAAGAGTCTTTATCGGGAAGCTGGAGTAGATTTGGGAAAGGCCAACGAATTGGTTCATCGGATCAGGCCGTTGGTGCGTTCGACCTTCAATAGCGGCGTGATCACCGACATCGGCGGGTTTGGCGGCCTCTATTCCGTCAACACGCACGAGTTGCAGAATCCCGTCCTGGTTTCTTCGACCGATGGGGTCGGAACCAAATTGAAGGCTGCTTTCCTGGCCGATCGCCACGATACCGTCGGTATCGATCTGGTGGCCATGTGCGTAAACGACATCATCGTCCAGGGCGCCCGCCCTCTTTTTTTCCTGGATTACCTGTCGATGGGCAGGATCGATCTGGATTTGGTGGAAAAGCTCATAAGCGGCATCGTGGCCGGATGCAAGAAGGCGCATTGCTCGTTGATCGGGGGCGAAACAGCGGAGATGCCGGATTTCTACAGGCCGAATGAATACGATATGGCCGGATTTGCAGTGGGGCTGGTGGATAACGCGGGCATCATAGACGGCTCCGGGATTCGAGTGGGTCATCAGATAGTCGGCATCTCTTCGAGCGGACTGCATTCCAATGGATACAGCCTTGTGCGCCGGATCATTTTCGACCAACTGAACCTTCAAGCCGGTGACACCATCAGCGAGTGCAATCAAACGGTAGCCGAAGTACTTCTCGAACCCACGAGGATCTACGTCGATCCCGTGCTCAAGATACTCCGCCAGTACCATGTTTCGGGCATGGTTCACATTACGGGGGGAGGCTTTTACGACAACATCCCCCGCATTCTTCCAAAAGCTTGCCTGGCGCAGATTCACGAAGGGTCATGGCCGGTTCCGCCGATCTTTCCTTTCCTGGAGAAAGCCGGAGGGATTTCCAAGGAGGAGATGTACCACGTTTTCAACAACGGTATAGGATATATTCTGGTGACGGAACCGGGCGAGACGCAGGAAATCATCGCACTGCTCAATGCCATGGGATACCGATCGCACCGCATCGGTGAAATCGTCTCGAGGGAGGAGAACGTCCCTCCCGTGCAGATAGTCAACTGAAGCATGCCGTGAATATCCGGCAGCCGGAAATCGTTGCACGCGATGGGGACCGATAACAACAGAATCGAAACTGCCATGGGCGTCCTGTCCAGGTATCTCCATGGGAAAGAGAACGCCCTGAGGCTCACTATGAGCTGCTTTTTCTCCAAGGGGCATCTTCTCATCGAGGATCTCCCCGGCCTTGGCAAGACGACGCTGGCAATAGCCATCTCCAGGGTTCTGGGTCTCTCTTTCGGCCGCATACAGTGTACAAGCGATCTGCTCCCTTCCGATATCACTGGACTCTCTATTTTCAACAAGAACAAGAGCGTCTTCGAATTCCAGCCGGGTCCCATATTCAACCACATCGTGCTCGTGGATGAGATCAATAGAGCCACCCCGAAGACACAGAGCGCTCTCCTTGAGGCCATGGGGGAGAAGCAGGTCACCATCGAGGGCAGAACGTACGATCTTCCCCGGCCCTTCCTCGTCATTGCCACTCAGAACTCCGCCGAACAATTCGGAACGTTTCCGCTCCCGGAATCGCAACTGGATCGTTTCATGATGAAGATCAACATCGGCTATCCACCGCGGGCGGCCGAGAGGGAAATCCTGAAGGGAGGAAGCAGAAGGAGGGAAATATATTCCATCGAACCCGTGATGGACGATGAAGAAGTCCTGAGGATCCAGGGAATCATACGAAACCGCGTATACGTTTCAGAAAAAATCCTCGACTACCTGCTCGACATCATCGAGGCCACCAGAAGGAGTGAATATCTTCTCGGCGGCCTTTCCACAAGAGGATCTCTGGCCCTTCTGAACACTGCAAAGGCGGACGCTTTTTTCGAGGGAAAGGAGTATGTAATTCCCGAAAACATCAAACATGTGGCTCTGTATGTCATACCCCACCGCCTCCTTTTCAAGGATGAATATACGACGTCTAACAAAAGGGAGATAGTGCAATCAATACTGGATCAAATTCCCGTCCCGGCGTAATCAAGATCAACAAGGCAGGCTACATCTACATTGCCATCACCATCCTGATAGGATTTTCCGCTGTCAATACGGGCAACAATCTCATCTACATCGTGACGTCGGCTCTCCTGAGCTACATGCTTGTGTCGGGCGTCTTCGGAAGAAGGAATATCGATGGGATTGAGGTAACGGTGGAATACCCGGAAGAGGTGTTTGCCGACACCGCCAATCCCATCATTGCGAGAATCCACAACAGGAGAAAATTTGCGCCGACTTTTCTGGTGCGCATCTCCTGCGGCGATCAGGAACCCCTCTTTCCCCTCATCGGATCGGGCGCTTCGGTAAATCATTGCTTCATGTTCTTCCCTCCCAGGAGAGGCAGACACCGCGTCGGGGACATCCGCATTTCTTCCGTTTTTCCGTTCAATCTCTTCACACGATACAAAACGCTGGCTGCCAGTGCCGAAGTCGTTGTGTTTCCAAAGCCTCAAAAATGTCAACTCACCCATCTCAGCAACCGCCAGATCAGGTCGAGGGGCGAAACATCGTCCAATCTCGCCGGCTTCGATTCCGACCTCATTTCCATCCGCAACTACGTCGCCGGAGATCCACCCAAGTACATCAGCTGGAAGTCTACGGCAAAGACAGGGCAACTGAAAACCAAGGAACTGTCGTCCATCGAACTTCAAAATGTTATCATCGATTTCGATCGCATGGACAAAGGGAACCTGGAGTATGCCATCTCATGCGTGACCTTCACCGTGTTGAAGCTTCTCCGATCGAGAACTCCGGTGGGGTTGGCGATTGACGGCGAGATGATCGGTCCCGATATCTCCGGCGCCCATAAGGTGAAAATCCTGACAAAGCTTGCGCTCTATGGTCAAACTTGAACACATCCTCAAGACAATCACCTACCTTTTTGCAGCCACTGCATGGGCATCCGTGGCCGGCGCTCTGGATGCCTTCTATTCCCTGGCGTTCTCAGCCATGGGGGTTCTCTCCATTTACCTGGATTGCCGCCCGAGCCGCCGAATCCCCGGCTGGATGCTCACCGTCGCTTCTGTCCTCATATTGGTGCATTCCCTTTTCAGAATCAACGCCAACTACTTCATCGAACCCATCCTCGATGCCCTTGTAATCCTCATGGCCATCAAGCTCCTCAACGAGAAAAAATACAGGGATTACATGCAGGTATACATGCTGGGCATCTTCATCCTTCTCGGTTCCGGTCTGGTGTCCCTGAGCGTCGTCTTTCTTCCTTACCTTTTCATCATGCTTGCCTTCTCCACAATGTCCCTGATCCTGCTCGCCCATCTGTCCGAAAATCCCGACATGAACATCAGCGCAAAACATGTAACCTTGATTCTCCAGCATGCTCTGATCATCTGCAGCATCGCCATCCCGGCCAGCGCCTTCTTTTTCATCATACTCCCCAGGGCGAACTATCCCCTTTTCAATTTCCTCGGAAAAGGATGGGCCGGAGTGTCCGGCTTCAGCGACAAAGTCGACCTCGGGGATCTGGCCGAAATACAGGAGGACGGCAACGCCATTTTCCGTGTCGAGATGGATAGAGTGGAAGAATCGAATCTCTATTGGAGGGGCGTCGTTCTGGACAGATTCGATGGAACATCGTGGGAAAGCGCTTCCCGCTGGTCCTATTCCCAGCCCGTACCGTTGAACGGTCCGCAGATCCAACAAACCGTCTTCCTCGAACCATACGGGCACCGGTACCTTTTCGCATTGGACAAACCTCTGTCCATTTCGCTCAGGAACGCGGACAGATCCAACGCCCTGACTTTTTCCATGAACACTCATGTATACAATCGCCTGCACTATCGGGCAGTCTCCGTCATTTCAGCAATCCTCCCCGAGGGTTCCATCGATCTCAACAAGTACCTCCATCTTCCGGAAGGCTACTCTCCAAGGATTCAACAACTCGTGGGGCAGCTTACGGGAACTGCGGATGAGCAAGTGACTATCTCGGCCCTCTTTAAATTCATCAGTCGAGGATCCTACAAGTACTCCCTCAAGAATCTTCCCGTCTCCGACGCCCCTCTCGAAGAATTCCTCTTCCGACAGAAGGAGGGAAATTGTGAATACTTTGCTTCAGCGCTCGGCGTCATGTTGAGAATGGCAAAGATTCCGACCCGTTTGGTGGGTGGTTACAAGGGAGGCTACTACAATTCGGCAGGAGGCTACTATCTCGTTCTTCAAAAAAATGCCCATGTCTGGGTGGAAGCCTACAGGAACGGACAAGGGTGGATTCGACTCGACCCGACGCCTTACACCATGGAGAATCCTGGTCTGGCATACGCTAACAGCTTTCTTATCAACCTGAAACTCGTCATGGATACCTTCAACTACTATTGGAACAAGTTTGTCATAACTTACGACTTCAGCAGGCAGCTCGCGATAGTCAACGCACTCAGGTCAACCGTGGCAAGGTCCAATCTCACATTCGACCTCCACAAGGTGGACCCGCGGAGCCTCGCACCGGTTGCCGCGATCGTGCTGGCCTGCGTCTTCGGGGTTATGGCGGCTCGAGCGACACGCCGGGCCAGAAATGAGAGAATATTGGCCGCATTCCTTCGCAGGATGGCGAAACTGGGCTACACGAAGGCCCGCTGCCAGGGACTCGAAGAATTCCTCTCCAAAATCGTAGAGGAAGATTTGAAGCGGAGAGCGGCTGTCTTCGTGGCCGAATACCAGAACCTGTATTACACTGACAGGCCGTTCACAAGCGAAGATGCGATCCGCCTCCGCAATTGCATCAAGGAGCTTTGACCTCTGCCGAAATCCGGCGATCGTTCAATGCTCCCCCAATCCTCCAGTATCCGGCCGTGCGTGACTGCCGCGCCATTGCCGCATGCTCCTGTTGCGGAGATGCAGCCGGCGATTCAAATACAACGGATTGCAGGAGGCGATCGCGGACGTTGAGGGATTTAAATGCCTTGCCCTTGGAGGGAGTCTGTGGTAAGAAATCTCTTTCGATGATGCGAACTGGGCGCTGTTTTGTATAAGTGCCTTAATTTTATCGTGTTTCGAGATTGGAGCCTCGGCTCCGATGAACGATGAAAGGAAAATCGAGCCATGAGCAGGAAATGTGAGTTCTGCGGAAAGACGCCTCATGTTGGCAACAACGTGAGCCATGCCAATAATAAGACCAAACGCCTCTGGCTGCCCAATCTGCAACCGGTCCGGCACGTGATGAAAGACGGCACGGTTCGCCGCATTCGCGTCTGCACCCGCTGCATACGAACGGGTTTGGTCGTAAAGCCCCGCTGAGAACGCGGTTTACGCATCCTTCCAGCGAAGGCAGAGCGACGATCGGCGGCCGTAGCGCTTGTTCCGTCCCGCCCGCGCGCATCTCCCATTTTTGACCTCCGGACGAAGCGGAACCCGGTGGGCCGTCACAGCAGGATGGCGCTTCCGTCCAGTGGAGAACGGTGGGAAGTTGTCTTGTCGCAGGTGGAGTCTTCTTGAGTCACCGCGCGTTCTGCCCGATTTTTTTCTTGGTGGTTTTCGGAATGCGGGAGGACCGGGGTATCCATGGAAGCATTCGATTGCGGAAGCAGCAAACTGCAGACGCCTGTTGAACCAGGACATGAGGGGATGGCCGATTTCGGTTATCTGAAAGTACCTGAAGACGAGAAAGTCACCTGGGTGCGTCGCCATTTCAATGCTGTCGCGTGCAAATACGATTTCATGAACACCCTTCTCAGCTTCGGCATCCACCATCTCTGGAAGCGAATCGCCGTTTGCCGGCTGGACCTGCAGGCAGGATACCGGGTTATTGACGTGTGCGGCGGCACTGCCGATCTTTCCCTCCTCGCCGCCGAACGCATCGGCCCTTCAGGGCGGATTGTCCTCTACGACATCAACTGGGCCATGATGGAGACCGGAAGACCGAAGGTAACCTCTTCCCCATATGCGGACAGGATCGAATACGTGCAAGGGGACGCAGAAACCATCTCCTTTGCGGACGCAAGCTTCGACGGCGCCATGGTTGGTTTCGGAATAAGGAATCTCACGCACATGGAAGCGGGTTTCCGGGAGATGCATCGGGTTTTGAAGCCGGGCGGCATGTTGATGTGCCTGGAATTCTCCGAACCCGCCACCCCCTGGTTTCGTGCTCTTTACGACTTTTACTCTTTTTATATCATGCCCGCGCTGGGGTTGGCCCTGGCCGGATCGAGGCATGCCTATACCTACCTCCCCGAATCCATCCGCCTTTTTCCTTCACCGGAAGGCTTGAAAAGCATTCTCGAAAAGATCGGCTTCACACGGGTGGGCTATCGAAGGCTCACGGACGGCATAGCCGTGGTCCACACCGGGGTGAAGGCCTGAAGGACCGGCGATGAAGCTCAATTGGGCGGAAAGACTGGCCGTCAACAATCCGTTGCGCGTGGTGCAGCAGAGGTTTGAACTCCGCTGGATGAAGACGAGGTCCAACCTGCCTCCGGGTTCCAATGTGCTTGAGATCGGTTGCGGACGCGGGGCGGGAGCCGGTCTCATCATCGAGGCGTTCGCACCCGGCGTATTCCATGCCATGGATCTCGACATTCGAATGATCGGAAACGCGAGCCGCTACCTTTCCGAAGCCACCCTCGGCAAGATCTCGATGTACGTTGCCGACGCCTCGGACTTGCCCTGCCGGGACGGCGCAATGGACGCCGTTTTCGGGTTCGGTGTGCTCCACCACATTCCCGACTGGCGCAGGGCTCTCTCAGAAATATCGCGCGTGCTCAAAAAAGGCGGTGTTTATTTCCTCGAAGAGCTCTATCCGAACCTCTACCAGAACTTCATCACCAGGCACATCTTGCTCCACCCCGCTACCGATCGCTTTCGTAGCGCCGACATCAAGGATGCCCTGGTATCTCACGGATTCTCGATAAAGGATTCCCTCGAGATGAAACTGGCGGGAATCCTCGCCGTTCTGGAGAAGACGGGATGATCTGCGGCGCAGCCCGCCAACGGATCTGAGATCCATCACGACACACAATATTGACTGCGCCGGCGCAGCCAAATCCGGAGCGTTCCGAACCCGATGCGGCGCCTCCGCTCAGCGGATCCTGTCCTTGAGCGCCTTCACGTTGGAACCATAGTCCTTCCCGCTGAAAACTGCCGATCCCGCCACGAAAACGTCCACGCCTGCCGCCGACGCATCATCGATGGTGGCGAGATTCACGCCTCCGTCCACTTCCAAAAGCACGGGAAGGTTTTGCTTGCGAATGAGCTCGCTGCACGCCTGGATTTTCGGAAGAACCGAACGGATGAATTTCTGGCCGCCGAACCCGGGGTTTACGGTCATGAGGAGAACCATGTCGATTTCGCTCAAAACAGGCTCCACGCTCACCAGGGGTGTGGCCGGGTTCAGCGATACGGTCGCCTTCGCTCCCAACTCCTTGATCGTCTGCACCGTCCGATGCAAGTGCGGGCAGGTTTCCACGTGCACTCCCAACCAATCGGCCCCGGCTTCCACAAACGCTCTGAGATAGCGTTCGGGCTTCTCGATCATAAGGTGTACGTCGAGAGGCAGCTTCGTCGCCTTCCGCAGGGCGCGCACCACGTCCGGCCCGATGGTGATGTTGGGCACGAAGTGGCCGTCCATGACGTCCACATGAATCCAGTCCGCTCCGGCAAGCTCAACGGCCATGACCTCGTCCGCGAACCGTCCGAAATCTGCCGATAAAATCGATGCCGACAGAATTTTCATCTATCCTCCTCAAACGCATGAACATCAGTGCCGGATGGAATCCCCCTGGCTGCCGCAACGGCTGGCTGCCCCCACATGTCATCCTGCCTTCTCTTACAGGAACTCTACGTTCCCGGCAACAGGCTTCTACCCGGCCCGCGTCTGCGATCCAACATGCCACCTCCGCGAAGAGCGCACACAGCCCCCGTGGCTTTCCCGGATCAGGTCCGACCGAGGGGCGCTTCGGGGCCAGGCCGCCCGAAGGAATCACTATCAAGCGAAACGGACCGTTACTTCCCTCGCAGTTTCCATTATCCTGCTGTTGAACTCTCACGCAATCTCTGGTAGGAGATTGTCCGTTGAATGCGAAGATCGGCCAGGACGGCTGTACGTCGCCCGGAGGTGCTAAAGGACTTTTTCATTCTGTATTCAATCGGGCATTTCCGCCGATTTTGACCAGATGATACACGTGAGGCGTCATTCCGCATCTTTGGACATCCTCGGAGTGAAGCTCGCAGCTATGTATAGAAAGGATTACCGTTTGCGGGGTCTTTCCACATGGAGGTGGTTCGAGATCATGCTCGTCTGCGCCTTCCTCGGGGGCTGTGCGGCACGCCCCGCGCATTTCGAGGAGATTGACTATCCGTTGCCCCAGGAGCCCCCACCCCGGTATGCAGCCCCCGCCAGGAAACCACCACCACCCCAACGCGCGCCCAAACCCGTTCTTACGATCACCGAACGGGTCGTGACGGAGCAGGAGCTTCAGAAGATCGGGACGCGAGACCCTCAAATGAGCCGCGTTGTCTGTCTCGAAATCCTGGCGCGGCTCAACGGCAAATCCAGAAATTACATCGTCGAGGACATCAAGAAGAAGCAACGCATCAAGGGCCCCACCGATTTTTACGCCTACAGGAACTGGACTCCCCTGCCACGGGATCTCGCCGGCCGAATCGGGATTCCCAAACTGATCCTCATAGTCAAGGACATTCCATTCGTCGGATGGTACGAAAATAGCAAGCTCAAAGGGGACGGTCAAATATGCATCGGGAAGATGTGGGGTTGGACCCATACGGGATTCTACGCCGTCGAGCAAAAGGATCCGGACCATATTTCCCAAAGTTACACGAATGCATACGGCCAGCCCGCTTTCATGCCGTTCGCTCTCAGGATATACGCGCGCGTGTGGATTCACGCGGGAGACGTCACCGGAGGTTATTGCTCCCATGGCTGCATCAACCTGACCATGGATCCTGCAGAGAGCCTCTTCAACTGGGCCGACGTAGGAACACCGGTCCTGATTGTCGATTCGTTGAAGGATCTCGATAAGAATCTGAAGAAATATTCCGGCCTGAACCCAAAGCCCAAAGCCGATACCCAAATGTCTCCGGAGAAGATCGAGAAGAAACCGCCCGTTCCAAACGCCCGGGGGCCACAGGGCATGGACCCCGGAGCCGCACCCGCAACCCTGATGAAGTAGCGGTGTGCCACCGGATCGAAGAAATACACAGGAGAAGGAACCATGCAACGTTCGAACAGAATGCCGGCCGCGAAAAGAATTATTTTGTGCGTCCTTGGCGCTCTTATCTACCTTCTACCCTCTTCCTGCTCGCTGTTTACCTGCCAGGAGCCGCAGGTCCCCATCAAGGTCGAATATCAGCCGCCACCTCCTCCGAAGTGCGAGCTGCCCTATTGTCAGGTCAATCTCGACTTGCCCCTCACCGCCGTCTTCAAACCAAAAATATACATCTTCAAGAGCGAAAGAAGGCTTCTCCTCGTGAACGATGACACCCTGGTCAGGGAATATCGAATCGGTCTCGGTCCACATCCAAAGGGCGACAAGTACTTTCAGGGAGACGGGCGAACTCCCGAAGGGGATTATTACGTCTGCGCCAAGAACCCGTCCAGCAAGTACTACAAGTCGCTCGGCCTCAGTTATCCAACTCCGAAACGCGCGACGGAGGCCTTCACCCTCGGCGAAATTTCCCAGGATGAGTACCTGAAAATCGTGGAGGCAAACGAAAAAGGGGTCCTCCCACCCGCCAACACCTGCCTCGGTGGCGCCATTTTCATACACGGCGGCGGATCGTTCGAGGACTGGACGCTCGGTTGCGTCGCTGTCTCCAACAGGTACATGGACGAGCTTTTTGAGGTGGTTTCCACGGGCACGCCGGTATCGATCCTGCCCTGACCGACAGCCGGGGCTTCGGAACGAAAACGGCCATTCCGTCTTCCCCTCACCCTGCCTGGCAATAGTGTCGAGTTGAGGTTTCCTCTGCCCCGAAACGGGGCAGAGGGAGCATTCGTCCCCGCTTCAAACAACAACATCGAGGACAGGCGTGAGGGGGGCGTCAATTTGTCCTACAGGAGCTCATCGATCGGCGTCAGTTCGAGGCCAAAGGCTTCGGCGACGCCCTTGCAGGTCACCTTCCCTTTCACTACATTGGCCCCGAGCTTGATCTCGGGGTTTTCGCACATCGCTCTCCTCCACCCTTTGTCGGCAATTTCAACCGCGTAGGGCAACGTGGCGTTGGTCAATGCCAGAGTCGATGTTTTGGCTACCGCCCCCGGCATGTTGGCCACGCAGTAATGCACCACTCCGTCGATTGAGTACGTCGGGTTGGCATGGGTCGTGGGTCTGGAAGTCTCGAAGCATCCCCCCTGGTCGATGGCCACATCCACCAGAACCGCTCCCTTTTTCATCGTTTTCAGCATGTCCCGGGTTATCAGCTTCGGGGCCTTTGCGCCGGGGATGAGAACGGCTCCGACAACCACATCGGCCCTTGTCACAAGTTCGCGGAGAGTTGCAGGGCTCGCATAGAGAAGGAAACAGTTCTTTGGCATGATTTCACTCAGATGTCGCAGCCGATCGAGATTCATGTCGAGCAAGTACACCTTGGCGCCCAAACCGCAGGCCATCCTGGCGGCATTGGTCCCCACGCCCCCGCCGCCAATCACCACTACCGTGCCGGGATCGACTCCGGGGACACCTCCCAGGAGGACCCCTTGCCCTCCTTGCGACATTTCCAGATACTTGGCGCCCTGCTGGATCGCCATCCGGCCGGCCACTTCACTCATGGGCGTGAGCAGGGGCAGGGACCCGTCCTCCCTCTGGATGGTTTCGTAAGCAATGCCGACGCACCCGCTTTTGATGAGCGCATGAGTCAACTCTTCGGCCGCGGCCAGATGAAGGTAGGTGAAAACGACCTGGCCTTCGCGGAGGAGACCGTACTCCGAGGGTAGAGGCTCCTTCACGTGCATCGCCATGTCCGCACGCGCATAGATCTCGTTCGGATCGGCGACAACCTCCGCTCCCGCATGTGTGTAGGCAACGTCCTCGAATCCACTTCCGGTGCCTGCATTCTTTTCGACAAGGACAGCATGTCCGTGCATCTTCATCACTTCAACTCCCGCGGGAGTCATGCTGACACGATTTTCCTCCGACTTGATTTCCTTAAGAATTCCAACGACCATTCTATTTCTCCCTGTGCAGACGGGTTAGAATCAACAATCTACGCGGGAGAATTCTCTCAGCAGGTTGCATGCCAATTTACGGGATGTGAATGAAAAGAGGGGATGCGGCGTCAAACGGGCGCGGTGGGCGGCTTGACCGGATTCGGAGCCTCCGCGGCCTCATGGCGCGGAAGGGACATTCAATGATTTGCAGGGACAGTGGACCCGACTGGCCGGAGCAATTGGAAACCAGAGATTCCAGTCTGACAATTCAAATGATTCAAATGAGTTATGTGGTTATATTTGCTTCCGTATGGCGCGATTCGATTCCACAAGGATTCCGTGCTTCTTCAGCTTCTTCAGCAGGGCCGTGTGCGAAACGCCCAGATCCCTGGCCGCCTTTCGTATGCTCCTGCACCCGTCGAGCCGTTTGCAGATGATCTCCTTTTCGTACGCGTCCATGAGGCCACGGAGAGGATCTCCTTCCGCCCCGCCCGGCAGAAGGCCGGTTTTCAGCCCTTCATTGCTCTTACCGATTTCAAGACTGAAGAGAATGTACCGGGTATCGATCTCGTCGGATTCACAGAAAATGGCGGCTCGCTCGACGACGTTCTTGAGTTCCCTGACGTTCCCCGGCCAACCGTGACTTTTCAGCTTCTCCAGCGCCGCACCGGCAACCGACTGCGGGCTTTTCTCAAGCCTGCTGTCCACTTGAAAAAGGAAGTGTTCGACCAGCAACGGGATGTCTTCCGTGCGTTCCCTCAGCGGTGCGATATGAATCGGCAGCACGTTGATCCGGTAGTAAAGGTCTTCTCGGAACACCTTCTCCTTGACCATTTGTTCCAGACTCTTGTTCGTGGCGGTAATGATGCGGCAGGTCAGAGGGACTTCCTTCAATCCGCCAATCCTTCTCATCCTCTTTTCCTGAATCACCCTCAAAATCTTAGCCTGAACCCCGACGTCCATGTCGCCTATTTCATCGAGGAAAATCGTACCCTCCCCGGCAACCTCGAAGAGACCCGGTTTGCCTTCTTTCCTCGCGCCCGTGAAAGCCCCCGGTGCGTAGCCGAAAAGCTCGCTCTCCAGCAAATTCTCAGGCAAGGCCGCGCAATCGACCGCCACAAACTCCCCCCTGCGCTCGCTCGCAGCATGAATGGCACGAGCGAGCACCTCTTTTCCCGTACCGGTTTCTCCCCTTATGGAGACGATGGAATCGGTTTTCGCGATCTTTTGCCCGAAGGACACCACTTCCTGGATGGCGGCGCTTTCCCCTATGAAGTCGCTAAAAGTGATGGTTCGAGGTCGAGAAATGGACTGCGCGAGCATCTTGATCTCCCGCATGTCCTTGCGAATCTCCACCGCCCCTACAATCCGATTCGCTGAATCCGTAATGGGCCTGCACGTCGTGAAGTATTGAAACCTCCCCTTTTCGTTGATGATGTCCTTCTTGACGTTCTTGAACGTCTTGCCTTTGAGGCTTTCGAGAATCGTATAGTCATGCAACTTGAGTTCGAGGACATTTTTCCCGATTACATCGTTCTCTTCACAGTTCAAAACCCTCCTGGCAATCCGATTGACGGTCGTGACCCTCCCGTCCGGATCGATGGATATGACGCCGTCCCTGATGTTGTCGAGGACCACTCGGAACCTGTTCTCCCTGGTTTCCTGTGGCAGAGTCTCGACGAATTCCATCTCCAAGAGGTAGGGGATATCTTTTAGCATCTGAAAGACGTTCGCCTGATCCAACTCGGGACCCTGATTTTCCACTTCCAGGTAAACCCTGGCCTTATCCTCCGATCTCTCCACTTCCATGGAGATGATGTTCAGATCTTTTCGGGCGATGAGGGCGGACGTGTCCGCAACGATGCCCACTCTATCCTTGAAAAGAAGATAAACTTTGAAGTTTGAGATCATCTCAAGCCCTTTTCATCGTTTCATAATCCGATGGCGTTCCATACAACTGATGGGGCTGGATGCCAAATCGCTCTTCCACGTCGTGCGGGAGGAATCCGCCCCAAAAAGTACGAGACCATCGACCCGGAAATGGTGTAAGTATAGAACATCGTGCTCCGCGGGAGCGAAATTTCTATTGTTCCCCGGGTGGCTTGCCCCGATGGGGCAAAAGTGAATTTCAACCAGGTTAGTTCCGACTACCAATGAAATGAGAGGAGGGCATGTGGCCATGATAATCAAAGCGGGCGATGTCAGCGTGCCGTTGGATGTTCCGAAACCGTTTCGCGAGAAGTACACGGAGAATTATCTAAAGATCACGAAACAGAGCGGGCGCTTGATGCTTTTTGCGGGCGACCAGAAGGTGGAACATCTGAATGAAGACTTTTTCGGGGAAGGAATCCACCCCGACGACGGTCATCCGGAGCACCTCTTTCGTATCGCCTCCGGCGCGAGAATTGGCGTATTTGCAGCACAGCTCGGTCTCGTCGCCAGGTACGGAATGGATTATCCTCACATCCCTTATCTTCTGAAGCTGAACTCCAAGACGAACCTTGTCCCAACCTCCCAGGCCGACCCATTCAGCGCTCAATGGTATGACATGGACCAGGTGTTTGACTTCATCCACAATTCAGGTCTCGACGTCTTGGGGATCGGCTACACCATCTACCTCGGCAGCGAATACGAGGCGGAGATCCTGCGCGAAGCGGCGCAGGCCGTCTATGAAGCTCACCAACACGGTCTGCTTGCAATCCTGTGGGTATACCCACGCGGCAAGGCCGTGAAGAACGAGAAGGACCCGCAGCTCATCGCCGGCGCCACAGGGGTGGCTGCATGCCTTGGAGCGGATTTCGCCAAGGTGAACTACCCGAAAAAGGAAGGCTTCGATAGCGCTCAGATATTCAAGGAGGCCATCCTTTCCGCCGGACGCACCAGGGTTGTCTGCGCGGGTGGCGACACCGAGGATATTCGGGATTTCCTGTCCAGGTTGCACGACCAGATTCACATAAGCGGCGCAGCGGGAAACGCAACCGGAAGGAACGTCCATCAGAAGTCCCTCGATGAAGCTATTCGCACGTGCAACGCGATCTATGCGGTAACCGTGGAGAATGCTTCCATCGATGAAGCCATGAAAGTCTACGCCGCCCACTAGCAGGAGGCCCGGACATGTTGAAACTGGTTTTGTTGAGGCACGGCCAGAGCATCTATAACCTGGAGAACAAGTTCACCGGGTGGAAAGACGTAGACCTTTCAGCGCAGGGCATCAGCGAGGCTCACGAAGCCGGCGCCACGCTCAAGGCCGCGGGCTTTGCTTTCGATGTGGCGTACACGTCCGTTCTCAGGCGAGCCATAAAGACTCTCTGGGTCGTACTCGAAGAACTGGACCTCATGTGGATCCCCGTCCACTGCACCTGGAGGCTCAACGAACGCCATTACGGAGGGCTGCAGGACCTGGACAAGAAAGCCACTGCCGAGAAATACGGCGACGAGCAGGTCCATGTCTGGAGGCGGAGTTACGACGTCCCGCCACCCGCTCTGAGTGATGATGATCCCAGGTGTCACCGGAACGATCCCCGCTATCGGAATCTGGAGCCCGGAGAACTGCCGAGATCCGAGTCTCTCCGGAGCACCCTCACAAGGGTTTTGCCTTGCTGGCACGACGCGATCTACCCCAGTCTCAAGGAAGGCAAGCACGTCGTCATCGCCGCTCACGGAAACAGTCTCCGCTCCCTGGTGAAACACCTGGACAACGTATCCGACGATGAGATCACCAAACTCGAAATCCCGACCGGAGTTCCCCTCGTATACGAATTCGACGCCGACCTTCGAGTGCTCCGCCATTACTACCTCCATAAGGGCGAGAGGGAGGAACGGAGAGGGTAGCCTTTCTTTCAACTTTTGCAGATCCGTTGTCGCCCCGGATCTGCAAAAGCCTGGAGCATGTTCCCGGAGAACTGCGGGAAGGTGCGGAAGAAATTTTCCCATGCAGCCCGGATTCACATCAGGGATTGAACGGCGGCGTTGGCGAGTTGAATGAAAAGGGAAGGATAGAACCCGGCTGCCACCATCACGCCAATCAGCGCTCCAGCCAGCAGCCTGATTGGACGGGATACAGGAAGTGGCAGCGGCTCTTCTGCAGGTTCCAGAAAATAGGCCGCTTTGATCGCGAGGAGATAGTAGTAGAGAGAAATGACCACGTTGATCATGGCGAAGAGCACGAGCGCGAAATAGCCTCGTTCCATCGCAGCAACGAATACCAGAAACTTCCCCGTGAAGCCGATGGTCGGTGGAATGCCCGCCAGGCTGAAGAGCGACACCATCAACGTCAATGCCAATATCGGCGAGCGCTTGTGCAACCCTGCCAGTTGTTGAATGGATACGTTTCTACCATCGAACGCCACCATGATGACCACGAGAAACGCCGCAGACTTCATCACCAGGAGCGCCAGGGCGTAAAAGACGGCACCGGCATACCCGGCGGGATTCATGCTCAAGATCCCAATCAGCACGTATCCGGCGTGGGCAATGGTCGAATAAGCGAGGAGTCTCTTCAGATCCTTCTGCACAATGGCCGCAAGGTTTCCTACGGTCATCGAAACGATAGACATCGCCGCCAGCACATGAACGAGGTATGAACCGGCCTGCCCGAAAGATGCGACCAGTCTTACGAGCACGGCAATTGCCGCCACTTTGGAAGCCGTTGCAATGTACGCTGCAACCTGGTTCATGGCCCCCTGGTAGACATCCGGCGCCCAATAGTGGAAAGGAAAGACGGCGAGCTTGAAAAAAAAGCCGCCGAGCACGAGGAGTACCCCGATCGCAACCGCGGGTTGATTGGCGATATCCGGCGACACTCGCATGAGTTCGTTCAGATAGACGATCTGCGCCGTCCCGCAGAGCAGCGCCAGGCCGAACAGCATGATCCCCGAAGCAAAGATGCCTGAAACAAAATATTTGATTCCAGCTTCGATGCCAAAATCCCTGTCTTTTCGCAATGCCACCAGGACATAGAGAGAATAACTGGAGAGCTCCAGGGACACGTAGAGCACGATGAAATGGTTCGCGCTCACCAGCAGCATCATGGCCAGAGTGGAGACGAACAACAGCACGTAAAAGTCATGACGATTGCGATCCCTGATGTCATTCAGTTCTCCGCAAAGACCGACAACGAAAAGAAGGCCCAGGGACAACATGACCTTGAACACCTGGGAAAACAGGTCGACCTGATAGACCGCACCGAACAGGCCGCCTTCGCAATTGACGGAAGTCAGGGATACGGCAGCGCCCAAAGTCGCCAGGAGGAGCGAACTCAGCCGATCGCGTCTTGCATCGGGACAAGTCGCCAGGGAAAGCGCCAGGAACCACAGAGCGGCTGAAAAATTGACTATCTCGGGCGCGAAGGACATCCATTTCATCGTGGCAGTCCATTCATGAAGGGAATCGATGCCGTCTGAATCACGTTGAGCAAGAGCGACGGACAGAATCCGAGCAAAACGAGCACGAAGAGAAGAATCATGCGTGGTATGCCCAGACTGAAGGAAATGTCCGGGAGTTGAGCGTACCGTTCGTTCCCTGGCCCGTAGAAGGTTCGCTGCACCACCCGAAGCATGAACAAAGCCGTGATTACCAGGGCAAGCACGGCCACGACGCCTCGGACCGGATACACCTTGATCGCAGCGATAAAAACCATCAATTCGCCCCAAAAATTCGCAAGGCCGGGAACCCCCATGCTCGCCAATGCCGCCACTATAAAATAGGACGATGCAACCGGCATGATCTTGCTCAAACCGCCAAGCTCCGATATCAGCTTCGAGTGGGTCCGATCGTAGATGTAGCCCACGGAAGAAAACAGCAACGCCGTCATCACCCCATGAGCGAACATTTGAAACACCGCGCCGTCGAGCCCTTCCACGGTGACCGTAGCCAGGCCCAATCCCACAACGCCCATGTGCGACACGCTCGAATACCCGATTACGTATTTCAGATCCGTCTGTCTCAACCCCACCAGCGCCCCGTAAATGATCCCTACTGCGGCCAGAAGCGCCATGAGATCCGCCCAGTATTCCCAGCCTTTGGGACAGAGAAAGATGGCCACCCGCAACACGCCGAAGGCGCCTATCTTCATGAGCACCCCCGCGTGAACCATGCTCACGCCATGGGGAGCCGCCACATGACCCACGGGAGACCACGTATGGAACGGCCACACGCCGGCCAGTATGCCGAACCCCAGATAGAGCGGGAGGAAAGCGAACTTCTGCTGATATTCCGTAAAAGTTCCCGGCTGCATCAGGGCCACGATGTCAAATGTATTCAGGCCGGACTTCACGAACAGGTAGATCACGGCAGGGAGGATCAAGGCGCTTCCCGCCAGGAGGTAGAGCGTCAGTTTCATGGCTCCATATTCTTTGCGGGTCGTGCCCCATATGACGATCAAAAGGTACATGGGAAAGAGCGAGACGTCGTACCAGACAAAAATGAAGAAGAGGTCCATGCTCATAAAAAGGCCGAACACCCCCATCACCAAAAGAAAATACAGGGCGAAGAACTCCTTTGCCCTCGTCTCCAGTTCCCACATTGTGAGCACGCCCGTGAAGAACACGATGCCTGTGAGCAGCAGATTCGGCAGGTTGAATCCATCTGCAGCATTGAAATAATGGATGCCCAAGGATGGCACCCACAGGACCTTCTCTGCGAATTGCAGTCCGCCCAGGCTTTTGTCATAGGCGAAAAAAAGATATGCGGACAAGACCAGGGTATAGCCGGAAAAAATCGCGCTGACCCATCGGATGAGCTTCCTGCGTTCCTCGGGAATGAAGACGATGAGGAGCAGCCCTGCTGCGCAAGCCAGCAGTATGGTGGTAAGGTAAGGAAAACCGGCATACTGTATCTGCATCGGCGAAACACCTGGATCTATTCCGGAGTGACCGGAATCATAGTGGAAAGACCCCCATCAAAGTTTTCTCTTTGCATTCTTCACGCGTATGCGTACTGCCGTTTCAGACCTGATGCTCGTGCAGCCGCGCAGGCGCACGCCTCAAAAAAAGAAGTAGAGAGCAAAGAGAACCATCGCCGCGAACGTTACGATCAATCGGTACTGGATCATCCCCTGATGCAGGAAAGCCACGATTCGCCCGGCTTCGACCGTTCCCCGGCCCATGCCGTCGATGCCGCCGTCGATCGCTTTGTTGTCGTTTTGGAAAAACAGGTATGAAATCCCCCGGTCAATGAGCCGATCCACAAGAAACCTGTAAAGGTGATCCAGGTACCAGCGTTCTGCAAACAATCTATGAACAAACGGCATTCGTTCCACGAACCCGATTTGCCTGGCCCCGCGCCGGCCGAATTCGACCCAGGCCAGTCCAGCGCCCCCCAAAGCGAGCACCAACGCCGTCATGGCGAGCGCCGCCGGGAGTCCGGCTTCGTGACCGCCGGAGATCATCTGTCCACCGACGAGAAACTGCCTGATGCGGCCTTCAAAGAGGCCCAGAACCGCCGTAATCCCAGCCAGGACCACCAGTGGCCAGGCCATTGCCCCATAGACCGTCCGCTCCCGGCCGGAGTCGTGTCCGGAAGCTGTATGTTTGGGAGGATTGTTCTGTTTCCCGGCGGCGTACAGTGGCCGAAAGAGGATGAAGACAACCCGGAAAGCGTAGTAAGCCGTCAGGAAAATGCCCGCCATGGCCGCGGCAAGCCATAGGGGATTCCCCATGGCCGACAGCGACGCCACGATGGCCTCTTTGCTGAAAAACCCGGATAGCGGCGGCAGACCCGAGAGAGCGGCCGCGCCAATCACGATCGTTATGGCGGGCGTTTTGAACCGGGAGCATCCCCGCTCGGCAAGTTCAAACATATCGTTCGTGCCGCAATAATGGATGAACACGCCGGAACAAAGGAAGAGCAGAGCCTTGAAGCCTGCATGAGCGGTCAAATGGAAATATCCTCCAAAATAGCCGCTGCTGCCCCCTGCGGCCAGCGCCATGATCATGAAACCGAGCTGGCTGATGGTCGAGTACGCCCAAACCTTCTTGATGTCCCGGTCGACCATGGCCATTGTGGAAGCCAGGAGCATGCTGATGGTTCCGACCGTGAGGAAGACGGTCATGGCCGTCGGAGAGAGGCTCAGGAATGGAAAGAGCCGCGCGAACAGGTACACCCCCGCGGCCACCATGGTGGCGGAATGCAGCAGGGCGCTCACGGGCGTCGGACCCTCCATGGCGTCCGGAAGCCAGGTCAGCAGCGGGAACTGCGCGCTCTTTCCCACAATCCCGCCAAATATCAAGAGAGCCGACAGGGTGAGAACACCCGGAGACATGTTCATCGTAGCTTCCGGGCCGTTCATCTCCGATATGTTGAAATTGCCCAGATGCAGGAGCACGACCAGCAACCCGAGGAAAAACGCGACGTCCCCTGTCCGCGTCATGACAAAAGCTTTCTTCCCGGCCTGGGTCGCGCTGAACTTTTCATACCAGAAGCCGATGAGCAGATACGACGACAACCCGACCAGCTCCCAGAAGATATAGAGTTGGAGAATGGTGGCGGCAAGGACCAGGTTGAGCATCGCCCAGGCGAAGAGAGACATGAAGGCGTAATAGCGTGAGAAACCCGCATCGCCGGCCATGTAGCCGAGGGAATAGACCTGAACGAGAAAACTGATGGCCGCCACGATGGCAAGCATGAGCAGGCTGGCGGGATCGATCAGGAAGCCGAAGGGAATCTCCATCGCGTTGGCAGTCAGCCAGCGCCCCGTGATCTGAATCGGCTTCTCCATGCCCCAGTGACATCCGAGAAGAACCACGGAGCAGACAAGGGAAACCGTAACGGCTCCGATGGAGAGCCAAGCCGAGAGCCATGGGCGAGACCGCGTGACGAGCGCAATCAGAACAAAGGAGGCAAGCGGCAGGCACGTCGCCAGAATGGTTGCCGAAAGCGTCACATCGTCAGTTCCAAAAGCGGTCATGGTTATCCTCGCGCACTATCCAAAAGAGCATCGTTGGCTCGCCAGCTTTCTCTTAAAGAGAACCCAGGAGGTCCTTTGCTGTCATTTCGAACGAAGCACAGCGCTCTGCGGCGCCGAAAGACTACTTCAACAGGTTGTACCCGCCAGGATCGAACGACCCCGTCCGGCGGAATGCATAGACGATTATGGCGAGCCCCACGGACACCTCGGTAGCAGCCACGGCAAGGATGAAAATTACGAAGGACTGGCCCTCCAGATTCTGCCACCGGGCCGAAGATCCGACGAAAAGCAACGAGGCTGCATTCAACATGATCTCCACGCCAAGCACGATCATTATGAGGTTTCGCCGCGCAACGGCGCAGAAAAGACCCAGGAAGAACAGGATTCCCGCCAATAACAGAAGATGCTCGAATGGTACGCTCATACGTCATCCTCCTCCACCCGGTTCTCGCCCTTTCCCAGATGCAAGGCGCCGATAAGAGCGATCAGCAACAACAGGGATACGATTTCTATGGAGAGCCAATGGTTCTTGAAAACGTAGACAGCGTATTCCCTCGGGGTGGCCATCACCAGTTTCAGCACCGCAGCATTCCCCGGAGCCCGCGACACGGCAAGATAACCCGCGATGAGGTAGACCGTCCCGAAGAGTGCGGCAGGGAGCCACTGACTGAGAGGAAAGAAGATTTCCTGGCGCCACTCCGGATCGATCATCATGACGATGAAAAGAAACAGCACCATGATCGCCCCGGCATAGATGATGACCTCAAGCGCTGCCAGTAAAGGCGCACCAAACAGGTAGAACAGAATGGCTGTGCCGAAAAAGGAGAATATGAGATAGACCACTGCGTGCACCAGGTTGCGGCGGGTGATCGCCATCGCCGTGGCCGCGACTACGACAAGCGATACAACGTAGAAAATGACATCGTAAATGGTCATGATCCGCTCACATGGGGTGCATCAACCATCGGAAACTTCCCTCTTACGGGAGGTTGCTCTTGAGGTTGACCGGTTCATCTTCCTGGACGTGTTCGCCTTTACCGCCCACGTCGGTAGCTACTCCAGCGTACTTGTAGAAATTGTATTCCTTATCTTTTCCCTGGTGATCCACCAAAAGGTTTTCCTTCTCGTAGACGAGTTTCAAGATGTCTCTTTCACACGTCTCAAAGTGCGGCGTCAGTTGGATTGCAGACGTCGGGCATGCCTCCTCGCACAACCCGCAGTAGATGCATCGAGCGAAATTGATGCGAAACCACGCCGCGTAACGACGTCCGTCGGTTGCCTCTGCCGATTGCATCGATATGCAACTGACCGGGCACACGGCGGAGCAAAGGTAACAGGCCACACAACGTTCGCCCCCGTCCGGGTCCCGGGTGAGGACGATTGTTGCCCGGGTCCTCGCGGGCAAGATCCGTTTGTACTCGGGGTATTCCTCGGTCACCGGCTTCCGAAAAAGATGCATGAATGTGTCGGCGAACCCTGATGCGAGAGCCTTCAGTGCTTCCACAGCCGATGTCATGGCATTGATTCTTCCCTTTTCGACGGTTCCAACCCGTGGATCAAGATTTCCAGATCAATACCCCCAACCCTGTCAGGAGGATGTTGACCAGAGCTATGGGGATGAGGACCTTCCACCCCAACGCCATCAACTGATCGTATCTCAATCGGGGCAGAGTCCCCCTCACCCAGATCATGATCAACGCGACGAAAACAATCTTGATGAAGAGCCAGACGAAAGGCGGCAGCCACGGTCCGCGCCAGCCTCCGAGAAAGAGCACGGCCACGAGGCCGCCCAGCACTTGCATGTGCACGTATTCGCCCAGAAAAAACAGGCCGAAACGCATGCCGCTGTACTCCGTGTGAAAGCCCGCTCCCAGTTCGTTTTCCGCTTCGGGAAGATCGAAGGGGATTCGTTTGATTTCCGCCATCGCGCTGATAATGAAGATCAGAAACGCAAAGGGCTGTATGAAAATGAATGGTATCTTCGCCTGAGCGTCCACGATATCGACAAGACTGAATGATCCCGCCAACATCACGATGGGTACGAGGGAAAGCCCGAGCGAAAGCTCATAGCTGATCATCTGAGCGGCTCCGCGTATGCCGCCCAAAAGGCTGTATTTTGAATTCGACGCCCAGCCCCCCAGGGCCACTCCATAAACTCCGAGCGAGGAGAGCGCAAACACGAAGAGAAGCCCGATATTGAGATCCGTTACAACCAGGGGCGCCTGCATCCCCCACAGGGTCAAGCTTGTTCCGAATGGGACGACGGCAAACATCAACAGCGCCGTGGCTGCGACCACGGCAGGGGCCAGCAGAAAAATCGTTCTTTCGGCCCCTTCCGGAACCGTGTCCTCCTTGGTGAGCATCTTGACGACGTCGGCGATGGGTTGGAGCAAACCGAATTTTCCTGCCCGATTCGGTCCGTAGCGAATCTGAAGCCGCGCGAGGAATTTCCGTTCCACCCACACCAGGTAGGCGGCCACGAGCAGCAACGCTCCCAGTACGACGGCAAGCTTAACGATCAGGATAAAAATCCCCGCCGGCCAGTTCATCATCGTTCGACACCGTTATCCCTATGCGGCACTGAATTGTTCATCGCTCGGGGCGGTCGCCCCTTCCCTGTTTCCGTCCATCGGATCGGCGCCGGTCTTGCCGTGCGCCGGCTCATCGATCGATGTCCGGCAGGATATAGTCCACCGATCCTATGATCGCAATGAGGTCCGCGATGCTTTCCCCGACGGCAAGCAGCGGCATGACCTGAACGTTGGCAAAACCGGGGCCGCGTATCCTCATCCGATACGCGTAGCCGATACCGTCGCTCACCACGTAGTAACCCTGCTCTCCTCTCGGAATCTCGCACGCGACGTAGGCCTCGCCCTTTGGAATCTTGGGTCCGGAGGTCACGTTGACGAAATGATGGATCAGAGTCTCGATGTGCTTCAACATGTCTTCGCGCTTCGGAATCACGTATCGGTAGTCGTCCGTAACATACCTGCCCGGCGGCATGTTTGCCGCGGCTTGTTGGATGATCCTGAGACTCTGACGCATCTCCTCGACCCTGACCAGGTAGCGTGCGTAACAGTCCCCGCCGGATGCCGTGGGGACGTCGAATTCGAACTTCTCATACCCTGAATACGGCAGTTTCTTCCGCAGATCCCAATCCAATCCGCAGGCGCGCAGATTCGGTCCCGACACCCCCCAGTCCACGGCGTCTTCGAGGGACATGCGCCCGACTCCAACCGTTCGAGCCTTGAAGATGGGGTTCTTCCTGATGAGCGCTTCGTACTCCCGAAGACGGCGGGGGAATATCCCGACCAACGCGTCCACGGCTTCCTTCCATCCGTCAGGGAGATCGGCGGCGACGCCTCCCAGGCGAAACCAGGAGGGGTGGAGCCGTCCCCCGGTGATGAGTTCCACTATGTCGAGGATCATCTCCCGTTCGGTGAAGGTATAAAAATTGGGCGTCATGGCCCCCACGTCGTGGGCGTAAGTGGCAAACCAAACGAGATGATTGCTCAACCGGAAGAGTTCGCTCAACAATACCCGGATCGTCTGTGCCCGCTCGGGAACCTCGATGCTCGCAAGCCGTTCCACTGCCAGGACGTACGGGAGATCGTTGGCAGCGCCCGCAAGGTAGTCCACCCGAGCACAGTACGGGATGAACTGACGCCACGTCTGGCGTTCGCCGATTTTCTCGACTCCACGGTGGTGATATCCGATGTCGAGGTCCAATCCCCTGATCTCCTCGCCTTCGAGCGAAACGATGTAGCGCAGCAAGCCATGGGTGCTGACATGGCTGGGTCCGATATTGAGCACCAGGCGCCGCTCTCCTTCCCCATCCTTCGCGTAAACCCCGCCGTCCAGGGGCTCGTGCTCGCGCGCATCGGCAACCGTATAAGGAGGCATTTCCGTGGCCCGGCCCGGATGATTCTTCCGCAAGGGATGCCCCACCCAATCGTGCGGCATGATGATTCGTTTGAGGTTCGGATGGCCCTCGAACCTGATCCCGAACATGTCGAAGACCTCGCGTTCATACCAGTCGGCGGAAGGCCAGATGCCGGTGACGCTCGGCGCAGCGGGCCGTTCGCCGCGAAGCGGGACCTTGATACGCACCCTGCGGGCGGCTTCAAGTGAAAGCAAATGATAGACAAGGGTAAAGTCCGAATGGTCGTCTCGTTTGCGCCGGGCGGATTCATCGACGGCGGTAAGGTCATCCAGGCGCTGAAACCGCGGGGATGCCTCATGCTTGAAGAAATTGAGAACTTCCCGCAGCCGATCCTCACGCACCATGTACGTGGGCATGTCCGACGTGAGAGCCCTTTCCTCCACCGCTTCGCCAAAGCGCTCCTTGAGGTTGCGCCCAAGTTCCGTCTCTTTTTCGGACAGTTCGATTGTCCGGGCGGGAGGCGACCACATGCGATCGGATCGACTCCGGTAGAATGAGGGCGGCACGGCCGATGAGCCTCGAATCGCCGTTCCTTCCATCCCCGGGCCGCGCGGATCGCTGGATTTCGTCAGACCGTCCACCAAAACGGGCCTCTGAGTTCCCTGTGCGCCTCCTCCCAGGTGAAAAACGGAACGCGCCGGCCGCTCCTCGGCAACGATTTTTTCCTGTAACAGCACGAGCCCCTGCAACACTGCCTCAGGCCTCGGGGGACAGCCCGGGATGTACACGTCCACCGGCAGGATCTGATCGATTCCCTGGACCACGCTGTAGACATCGTACATGCCGCCGCTGTTCGAGCAGGATCCCATGGATATCACCCATTTGGGTTCCGCCATCTGTTCGTACAGGCGAAGGACCACAGGGGCTATCTTCTTGAAAACCGTGCCGGACACGATCAGGAGATCCGCCTGGCGTGGGGAGGGGCGCAGGACCTCGGCGCCAAAACGAGCCATATCGTAGCGGGAGGTGAAAGCTGTCGCCTCTTCCACAAAACAGCACGAGAGCCCGAAGAACAAGGGCCACAGGCTGTATTTGCGAGACCAGTTGATCACGGCATCAGCGGCCCCAAGGAAGCGCTCGCCTATTTGGTTCTGTATGCCGGTCCCCAATCAAGTCCCCCCTTCTTCCAAACGTAGAGCAGCCCCGACAGCAATAGAAGAATGAAGAAAGACATCTGCATCCAACCCGCCCAGCCGAGTTCCCTGCAGGCAACCGCCCATGTGAAGATGAAAGCGCCCTCCACATCGAAGATGAGAAAAAAGACGGCTACCAGATAAAAAGGCGCAGGATAACGGAGACGCGCACTCCCGGTGGGAATGACGCCGCACTCATACGGCCTGGATTTCTCGATGCCCGGCTTCTTCTCTCCCAGCCAGGAGGCCAGGAACAGTTGGACAACCACGAAGACCAGTACGAGAACCGCGTAAACCGTCAGGCTGAATACCCCCGGTTCCCAGGGGGAGAGCGCTCCTGCGGGAGAAATGGGCTGCATACGTCCTCCACTGTGACTTCCTTGATCTGTAACCCGCTCAGGCGCCCCGGCATCAAGCCGCCTTGCGCCACCACGCGTACACCCCGTCAGTCCTCGCGAGACGTCACAGTCTCTCGATGCGATCGAAAGGAAACTTCACCGTGAATCCCACGAACTTCTGCCAATCCAGCCAGCGATAACGAGGGAGAACGAGGGTTCTTCGCGCCACATTCGGCGTCAGCCGTAAACGGACGTCAATGGGGCCCCTGTCGGCATGGAGCCGTACCCTGTCGCCATCCGAGAAGCTGCCGGCGGCGTCTTCGCCGTTCATTATGAGGCAGGGCTCTCCTTCAATCTCCCGAAACGCGTCGGTGTACGATGAGAGTTCCTCCGTTCCGAAGGTTCGCTCCACCAGGAGCAAGTCGAAAAGGTCGTCCGGAGCCAATTCTCCCTCACCCGACTTCGGCGGGAAACAGGACCCGTCACCCCTGCGATCGAAAACCACTCGAACTCCGTCGCCAGGGTACGGGAGGTCCGCAAAGTGCGCGAAGGCGAGACTTTCTTCGGCCAGCATCGCCAGAGGATTCTCATCTGCGCCGATCGCCCTCGGGTGCGACAGCGCGGCGGATATCTCGGCGATCAACTCACGCGCGTCCTTGGGATCGGCGCCGGGTATCCCGAGTCCATACACTCGCGGCGGATGAGTTCCACCGCCAGCCTCAAGAATGGGCAGACCGCAGAGATGTACTCGCTCGGCGTATTGGAGCCTCCCTTCCTGGTTTATGAACCCCGATGCACTCTCAAACACCGTCGTCACGGGAAGGAAGACGTGCGCCCGATCACCAATACGCGACGGCAGACAATCCAGGACTGCCAGGAATTCCAGTTTCTGCAGCGCCCGATCGAGCCTCTCCCGATCCGGATAATGATAGAGGGGGTCGCTTTCGACGATCAGAAGGGCTCTCACCTTTCCTGACTCGATGGCGCTCACGATACCCGGAAACGTCAGTGCCCCTGGGGAAGAAAAAAGTGCCGCGCCAAACGCATTGGCCAAGTGGAAAACGTAGTAGAGACCGCAATGTCCCTTCGACTCCAGCAGCATCTCGGCACAATCTGCTGCAAGATCCGGCAACCCAGCCCCGACGATGCCGGTCCCGCACACGATGACCGGTTTCTTGCTCCGAGCGAGCCTTTCGGCCAACTCCGAGAGTTTTTCAACAACGCACCGATCAAGGAGAGCGGTTTCCCCGTCCAATTCTTTCCGCGGAGACCATTCCCCGGGTACGCCGGCTGGTTCATCGTACCCCGCAGCCTCGTTCGCCAGCCGACGAAGGATTCCCTCCATGCCGCGGACGCGCACCGGGAGATGATCGAATGCAAATGGGAGCGACACCGGCCTCGGGTCCGCCACAACAACGTGCGCCCCTTTGCGGAACGCCTGGCGCATCGAAAGCGCAAGCATAGGGGCTTCGTTCACGGGGTCCGATCCGACGACAAGCACAAAATCGGCGTCCTCGACCTCGCGCAGGGAAACCGCAAGCGAACCACGCAATCGCGATACCGCTCGTTTCACCTTTGCTTCATTGGCCGGATCGACGAAATACGAAGGGTCGCGCCATAGTTGCCATCTACAAAGGCGCTTCAGGATGCTCTGGACTTCTATGCTGCTACGCGCCGAACCCAGGCAGGCGACTGCATCGCGACCGGCATCCAGAGTGATGCGCTTCAGTCTTTCCGAAACGAACCGCACCGCCTCATCCATGGGTACGAACTTCTCGCCGATTCGCGCGCGCCGGGGACGATCGGGCCGATTGGCATAGGAAAATCCGAAGCGGCCGCGGTCGCACAGGAAGTATCCGTTCACGGACCCATTGAAACGGGCTTCGACCCGGACCACTTCACGGTAGCGGGCGTTTCCGATGGTATTGCAGCCCAGGGAACAGTGGATGCAGATGGAAGGAGTGCGCTGAAGGTCCCAGCGCCGCGCCTTGAACCTCGCCGGTTTGTCCGTGTAAACCCCGGTCGGGCAGATGTCCACGAGGTTCCCGGAAAACGGACTCTCGAGCCTCCCGTCGCTGAATCGTCCGAAATAAACCCGATTGGCCGACTGCATGGGGCCGAGGTCCCTGTACCCGGCAAAATCCTGGTAAAACCTCGAACAACGATAGCAGTGGATGCACCGGTTCATTTCGTGAGCGATGAAGGTCCCCAGGTACTGGTCCCTGTAGGTTCTTTTCTTGCCGAGGTAGCGCCGTACCCCATGGCCGCCTGAAACGGTCTCGTCCTGAAGGAGACACTGTCCGCCTTCGTCGCACACGGGACAGTCGTGCGGATGATTCAGCATCAGGCATTCGATCACGAATTTGCGAAACTCAACCACCTCCGGGTCCGTCGTCGAAACGACCATGCCGTCCTGTGCGTCGACCATACAGCTCATCTGCACACCCTTAAAGGGTCCCTGCATGAACTTCACGGCGCACATGCGGCACGCCCCCACGGAACCCAGCGCCTCGTGGTAGCAGAATCGCGGGATCACGATCCCCAGCCTTTCGGCCGCCTCGATGACCTTGACCCCCGTCGGAACTTCGATTCCACGATCGTCGACAATCAGCCTGGGCATGGATTCCTCTGTCGCCCTTCACTCCCCACTGCGGATAAACCCCTCACTCCGGTTCGGCTTTTCCGTCCCAAAGACCGGATGGGGTCAGCCTGCACACATCCGAACGGTGCAGGTTCGCTCGTCCGGCCACGGTTTCCCTATTTTTTGAACGGGCATTTCCTTTTTCTGATGTGTTCCATCACTTCATCCTCGAAGTGCGTCAGGAGGCTCTCCACCGGCGACGCAGCCCCCGGCGCCAGAGCGCAGAAGGAATTCCACATGTGCCGGCACATCTTTCGGATCGCGGGAATGTACTCTTCCCTCCCCTCTCCGTTTTCAATGCGCCAGAGGAGGTCGCGCAGGTAAGGCAGACCTTCCCGGCACGGCGTGCACCATCCGCACGATTCGCGGGCAAAGAACCGCATCAGATTCAACGTAGCTGCAAGGAGGCACGTGTTCCCGTCGAAAACGATGATGGCCGCAGTGCCAAGCCGGTTCCCGCAGGCGCTCAACGGCTCGAAATCCATCTCCACACCGTAGTGTTCCTTCGTCAGGTACAGGGTGGATGCGCCTCCCGGCAGGCAGGTCTTGAATTCCGAACCCGGCAGCATCCCTCCCGCGTGCGCCTCGATGATCTCGTTCAACGGGGTCCCCATTGGCAGCTCGAAGCATCCCGGGTTCTTCACCTTTCCGCTGACGCAATAGAGCTTCGTTCCCGTACCGGTTTTGGACCGGGCAAGCCCCCGAAACCACTCCGCTCCGTTCCTCACGATGTGGGGAACGCAGGCAAAGGTCTCGATGTTGTTCACCACCGTCGGCCTTTCCCACAGGCCTTTTATGGTCGGATACGGAGGCGGTTTCGTGGGATTGGGGCGTTTCCCCATGAGAGCGTTCAAAAGAGCTGTGCCTTCACCGCATATGTAGCGTCCGCCGCTTCGATGGACGGTAATATCGAAAGAAAAGCCGCTTCCCAGGATATTTTCCCCGAGGAAACCCGATTGGCGCGCAATCCCGATTTCTCTTTCCAGAATGGCTGCGCTGCTGTCGTAGGACGGTCTGATGAAAATGAAAGCCTTCGATGCCGAAATCACGTATGCCGCCAAAGCCATGCCTTCGATGATCGTGTGAGGGTCGGCATGGATGAGCATACGGTCTTTGAAGGTGCCCGGCTCCATCTCGTCCGCATTGGCGGCGATATACCTTGGAAACGCTCCATCGGGCGGCACGGATTGCCATTTCTTGGCTGAGGGAAAGCCCGCCCCCCCGCGTCCGCGAAGCCCCGCATCCTCGACAACTTTGCATATCTCAACGGGGTTCGACTTCGTCAGGGCGCGAGTGAGAGCCTCATATCCTCCGCTCCGGCGATATTCATCGATGGTTGCAATGCGGTCGGGCTTCCTGTTCTGGAAGAGCACTTGGGGATACATACTCACCGTCTATTCCGTCTCCGAATGTTCGGAATTTTCTTTGAGCCTTCCGAGTATCCGATCGATTTTTTCCGGCGTCAGCCGGCCGTAGACTTTCCCGTCGATCGTCATTGCGGGTGCGCGGTCGCAATAGCCGATACAGCACACGGGAAGGAGCGTGAAGAGTCCGTCTCCGGTAGTGCCCCCCATCTCGACGTTCAGCCGTGAGGAGATATGCTCGATGACAGATTCATGGCCTTCCATCCAGCAGATGAGACTGTCGCAAACGTGAATGACGTGTTTCCCGACGGGTTCGCGGTAGATGTGATCGTAGAAGGTGGCCAATCCTTCCAGTTCGAGGGTCGTCATGTCGAGCAGCTCGGCTGCCTCAACCATCGCTTCATCGGTCATATAGCCATAGTGCCGCTGGACCTCCAGCATGACCTCGACCGCCTGTTCGCGCGAGGCCTCCGCGCACGCTATCCTTTCAGCCAGAGTGTCCCTCAATTCCTGCGGCAGCATTATTCGAGCCTACTCCCTCACGGTGCATCGCGACGCACTGCTGTTCATTTCACGGAGATCGAGAGGATTTTGCCATTTCGACCAGAGAGAGAAGTTCAAGATAACCGTGGAGAGTTCTCGCTTCGCGCGAAATGACGACGAACGTAAGACCGGATGCAAGTTCCCCTCTCCCTGTGGGAGAGGGGAACGCTCGAATACCAATTCATGTGACGTCATTCTCACGCCTTGGCTGTCTTTTGGCCAAGCCCCGCAACGATGGTGACGCCGGGAGGAGGAGTGAAAACCCTCTGGCCGAGTTCCCGATCCAGCAGGAAGAGGCCTCCCTGGCCGTCCTGGATCAACTTCAGCTTCTGCAGAACGTCGTTGGCGCTGGCTTCCTCTTCCACCTGTTCGCTCACAAACCACTGAAGGAAGTTGTTGGTTGCATGATCCTTCTCTTCAATGGCCAGGTTGACGAGATCGTTTATCAGCCCGGTCACCTTCTGCTCATGTTCATAGACTTGCTCGAACGCCGCTGCGGGCGAAACCCACTCGGTCGGCGGGCCGTCGATGGCCGTTACGAGAGCCCGCTTTCCGCGATCGTTGATAAAGTGAAAGAACTTCATGGCATGCGACAATTCCTCCAGAGTCTGCACCTCCATCCACGTCGCAAAGCCATTGAGGTTGATGCCCTTGAAATACGAAGACATCGCCAGGTACAGATAAGCGGAATAGAATTCGGCGTTCACCTGGCCGTTCAACGCCCTTGCAACCCTGTCGTCCAACACTTGTTATCCTTTCCACAACCCGTGGATGTTGCAGTATTCACGGGCAGTCACACTCCCGGCATCGATGCAGAACAAGGCTTCGGGCGCCTGCCCCGCTTCGAGAAACTGCCGATAGGCTTTCCCTTTTTCATCTATCAGTTCGATCCACTCGATGTGGTGCTTCTCCTCCATAGGGTGAGGAACGCTGCCCACCATCACTTTGAAGCCCTTGTCCGTTTTTTCGATCACCGGAACATGCTTCTCTTTACCAGCGTCAGCCGTTTTCGTTTCGAGCAGCTTCATCGGCTGGCCGCAACATACCAGTTCCCCTGCACCGCCAAAGAGCACTTCGACTATGTTCCCGCACACCTCGCACTTGTAGATTTCCAGTTTTTCCGCCATGAAAATTCCTCCCTCAGTTCCTGTAGTCACAAATAGACCGGTTACACCCTTGAACGACACGAACCAGTCAACACACTGCCACCATGGGGTGTTGCCCCATGGCCGGGACTCGTCGCAAAACCTTGACCCTACAGCGGGCTGCAAGAGCGAACATAAGGCCCTTGCGTGCGATCGTCTCGAACATTCAATTCCCTTCAGACTCAAATGTCATGGCAATTACCATATCTCCATAGCCCTCCACCATCGTTGTGTTTTCGTCTCTCTCCTTTGCATGCTATCTGCGCCATATTGGTTAACGGGTCGAAGGCAAACACTCCGATAATCTAGGGCTGCCCCCCTCACGTGTCAACTCGACAACCACGTGGATGTGCTCTGCCTCCGTGAGGCGGCATGCAGGAATCCCGTTTTGGGAATCCACAAAGAAAGCTGGACCGCCCCTGGACGATCCCGACGGGGATGGGGTTCAGTACGGATGGATTTTTTAAGCGGACTTATTGGATCAACGTTCTTCCGAGGCCTGTCGCCGCTCGATACATCCGGCAACGGGCCTCATGGGAAAGATCGTTCTTTCGTGTCTCGGAAAAACCTCAGGGATCTAGACAGACTTTGCTTCCCTGACATCGTCTTTTATTCGCTTGATATGCCCTCGCCCGAGGCCTTTCACCTCGCACCCCAGTTCGAAGTACCTGCGTATGGTGGAATCATCGAGTATGCCGAAGCAATCGATCACGGCAACGGGCCGACCGGTCATTGCGACCACATCGTCCGGTGAGAGAGACTTGTAGGCTTCATGGCGAACGGCCAGCACCACGGCATCCGCCTCATGAAGCGTCTCGTCCAATTCTTTGTTGACGCGCAGTTCGGTGAGCCGCTCCTGATTTCTGAAAAACCTGGCCCACGAATGCCCGGGAGAGGGATAGGACTCCTGCTTTTCGAATTCCCACCAGTGCCGCACGTATGGATCGTGGACCGCAACGTCCCCTCCCATTTCCGTCAATTTGCGGACAATGAGTTCCGAACCGCTGTATCGGGTGTCTCCCACGTCCTCACGATAGGATGCGCCCAAAAGGGCTACTTTGGAAGCTGCCACTATCTTCCCCATGTTCCGCAAGGCATCCCGAACCAGGGTCGCCACATGGAGCGCCCGGGTATCATTGATATCGATAGCCTGAGGAGTGATTTTGAAGATATCGTCTTCAAAACCCATCAGCGTCTGATATGCCCAGACTCCCAGTCCACCGTCTTTGGGCAGGCAGTAGCCTCCGATTCCCGGTCCGGGAAAGATAATGTTCGAGTGGGTCGGTCGAACCTTTATCGCCTCGATCACCTTTATCAGATCAACTCCATTCCTCTCGGCAAAAAGACTCCATTCATGCAGAAAAGCCAAAATCGTGGCTCGATAGGAATTTTCGACTATCTTGCAGGTTTCGCTTTCTATCGGGCGGTCCAGGACCGTGAGGGGGTAACGATCCACATTCAACACTTCCGAGAGGAAGGCTCGCACCCGCTGCCGTGCCGCCTCATTGACGCCGCTGCACACACGCCAGAAATCGCGGATGGAGGAGACGTAGTTCCGCCCGGGCATCACCCGCTCGAAAGAATGGGCCAACAGGGGTTCCGCACCTGTGAACCCTCTCCTCTCGAAAGCCTTCTTGATGATAGGATACGCGATGTACTCGGTGGCGCCCGGAGGGACCGTCGTTTCGATCAGAACGAGACACTCCGGCCTGATGTTTTCCCCCATGGTTTTCAGGCTCTCTTCAAGCGCGGCGATTTCAGCCCGTCCCTGGCGAACGTTGCCCAGCGTTTCCTTGTGATAGTCGCACTGCACGTCGACTACGACGACATCGGCAAGCGAAAGCGCATGGTGGGAGAACGTGGCGATGAGAGTGCCCTTTTCCTTCACGCATCGGTGAATCAGCGGCGCGACCTCGGGATCCTCCGCTTCAACCGGAGCAACACCTTCGTTGAGGTAAGGTATCTTCCAGAAGGACCGTGGAGAAGGGCGCTGCATTCCTATCACGAATTTGCCAGGTTTTCCGGTATTGGCATCAATCGAATCCGCGATGACCCCTGCCATTACCGCTCCCACAAAACCCACGCCCATCACCACGACGATTTCGCGTCCCAAGAGCCGCTGTTCCTCGACCATTTTGTCGAGCCGCTGTTCCTCCCGGGCATAATCCGTCTTTCCGGGGATCGGGAAGCTGCGTCCTGCCGGGCACGTGGAGACTTGTGCGCCGGGAGCCGGAGATGTGTCGGCGCATACTGTAGAAACGTTGGACGTCCTTGTGGTCATGATCGCTTTGCCTTTCCTTCGAGCGGAGAATCGATTTCCCCGGGCATGCAATCTATCTTCAGATTCGCGTAGCCCGGGACCACCCTCTTGAGTTTACCTTTTGATCTGAGTGACGGAACCAGCCGAGTATTCCGTTATGCCTTCGCCGGTTGCGGTTCGAGTATTATTCTGCAATCGGCGACGATGGTGCCCTTCCCTTCCTCGTAGACGATGAGTGGATTTATGTCCATTTCCTTTATTTCCGGATGGTTGACAGCCATCTCCGAAAGACTCACAAGAGCCTTCTCCAGGGCGGTCGTATCCAACGGCGGCTTACCCCGGAACCCCTTCAGGATCTGATACGACTTGATCCCTCTTACCATACGCCGGGCTTCATTGCGGCCGATGGGGGCCAGTCTGAAAGTCACATCCTTGAAGACTTCCACATAGATCCCACCGAGACCGAACATGAGCAAGGGTCCGAAACCCGGACTGCGGCTCAGGCCAAGGATGACTTCCTCTCCCGGAGGCGCCATCTCCTGAAGCAGAACCCCGTCGATCGGGGCTTGAGGCGCACGCTCCTTCACGCTCTCCATCATTCCGTCGTAGGCTTGCGACATCGCCTCGCGGGTTTCCAGTCGAAGCGCGACACCCCCCACGTCCGATTTATGCAAAATCTGCGGCGAGACGATCTTCATGGCGAGAGGCTGCTGCATGCCTTCCGCGAGGCTTAACACTTCCTCTTTGGTTCTTGCGAGATGCGTCGGAAGAACGCGGAATCCATAGCAACTCAGGAGTTCGTTCCCGTCCAGTTCACCGAGAGCCCGTTTGCCGATAGCAAGGTTGTTCTGAATGATCTCATTGGCCCGTTCGGTATCGTGCGTGAGAGCGAACTGTGCGAGTTGCTGGCGATTGACCCACTTGGAGTACCGGTACAGCGCGCCGAAAGCCTGGGCTGCGTGTTCCGGGAACCGGAACACGGCAATCCCTCGTTCCTGGAGATACTTGACTCCGGCGGAAACATCTATGATTCCCATGAAGCAGCACATCACGGGTTTGGGGGTGCCTTGAGCGATTTTCGCAATGACCTCGGCCGTCCCGAGAGCATTCGTCATGGACTGCGGGGTCAGAATCACGAGAGCGCCATCCACACCCTCATCCCTGATGACGGCCCAGAGCGCGTTCTCGTACCTTTCCTTGGACGCGTCCCCGATGACATCCACGGGGTTGTGAATGTTTGCCGTTGCAGGCAGATGGCTGGCCAGCACCTCCGTCGTCTCGTCTTTGAACCTGGCGAGGCTGAGGCCGGAAGAGATGGTCATATCCGTCGCCACGATTCCTGGTCCGCCTGCATTGGTCACGATGGCGACCCGGTTGCCGCTCGGGATCTTCTTGCTTGAAAAAGCGCCTGCAAAGTTGAAAAGTTCCTCGATGGATTCGGCCCTGATGATCCCGGACTGTTGAAAGAGTGCGTCGTATATCGCTTCGGAGCCCGCCAGAGATCCCGTGTGGGACGCCGCTGCCCGCGCGCCTGCCGCAGTCCGCCCGGATTTGATGACCAGAACGGGCGTGGGGCGATCGCCCGTGGTGATGCCTTTGACTTCCTCGATGAACTCATGGCCGCGCCGAAGCTCTTCAAGATAGATCATGATGACTTCGGTATCCGGATCGTTGTGGAAGTACCGCAGGAGGTCCAGTTCATCCACGTCCGCTTTATTGCCGATGGATATGAACTTGGAGAATCCGAAGTCGCGGTCCGCCGCAAAATCCAGAACCGCCGTGCAGAGGGCACCGCTCTGAGAGATGAACGATATGTGCCCGTAGGCGGGCATGCGAGCTGAAAAACTGGCATTCAGCATCACGGATGGCTGCGGATTGATGACCCCGAGGCAGTTGGGGCCCACCAATCTTATGCTCGCTTCTTTGCAGCGGGATGCAATTTCATCCTCGATCCTTTTCCCTTCGCCACCAACCTCCCGAAACCCCGCGGACACGATAACGACCCCCTTGACACCCTTTTCCGCAGACTGCGCAACCGCTTTGAGCGCTTCGTCGGGTGGAAGAATGATGATGGCAAGGTCTACCGGATCGGGGATATCCAGGAGCGACGGGTAGGCTCTCACGCACTGAACGGAACGCGCCAGCGGGTTGACCGGGTAGAGAGTCCCTTGATACTGCCCCTTCAGGATGTTCACGAATATATCGTGGCCAACTTTGCCCTGTTTGGTAGAAGCGCCGATGACAGCCACCGACTTTGGAGAAAATATCGCTTCGAGGTTATTCATTTCCAATCCCTCCTTGTGAGCGCTCGATACCGCATCCTTCGGAACCGCGGAGACCGTCCGCAACGGTTCGAGGTTTCAACCCGTTTTCCATCGAAAACAATTTGCTTGTCTGACAGTATTGCCGTCTTCCTAAAAATACACAAAAGAAGAGGGTTCTGCACCAACAACATGCGCCTTCGTTCCCCTTTCGGATGTCTGAGGGGATCTCAGAGAAGAGCGCGGTCCAAGACCGCGCGGAAAGCTGGAGCGGTGCGCCGATGCGCGTGCATCGGATGATGAGGCCCTGCGACCGCGATGAGAACAGAAGAACCGCAGCCCATCTGGCGCAGGATGACGAATACCAGACAGAAAAAGCCCGCTTTTGGCGGGCTTCATTTTCAAGAAAGAGACCTTGTAAGCCTTCAATCTTAAAGTATTTTTTTGGTGGCGGGGCTCAGAATCGAACTGAGGACACGAGGATTTTCAGTCCACTGCTCTACCGACTGAGCTACCCCGCCATGATCGGCGCGGATACTATCCAATTACTCAGGGGGTGTCAAGGATTTTCTCATTCCTTTTTCTGGGGTGTGGAGGTTGAAGCCTTGTCGGCTTTTTTTCCCTCTCCGCCCGATATCCCTTCCAACTCTGTCAGGAGGGTTTCGAGGTCATCATCCGAAAGCTCGATGACCATGTCGTCTGCGGCGGCAGCGGTCCCCGCTCCAGTGGCGACGGATCTCATGGCCGCCGGCTCGGGAGGAACCGAACTCCCTCCTGCTGCCGCAGGCGCATCCGGCTCAAGAGGTTTCTGCTCCTCTTTGATGCCGACGGCTGGACTTGAATCCCCATCGTCGAGTTCGAGGTCTACCTCGTCGCGATCCCAAGAAACCGGAGCACTCTCCCTGACTCCGCCGTGAGACATTTCTTCTCCCACCCCGCCCCTCTGGGGTGCGAAATCCTTCTCACCGAAATCGATGGAATATCCCCGCGGGAGTTCCTCCGTCATTTCGAGAGCGGGCAGATCCTGAATGGCGGCCGATGCCGCTGCAGGGCCCCCCATCTCTTCCCCGGTGCGGTCCGGATCTTCATCATCCAATTCTATAACCAGGTCGTGGGGAAATTCATCAGTTGGCTCGACGGGAACTTTGTCTCCAGGCGTGACGCTCCCCCGTTCAGTCTGCTCGCCACTGCCTGGTCTTCCACTCTGGATCTCCGTCTGTTCCGCAAAGTCCTCGGCGCTAAGATCGAACATCAACCCCTCATCGGGTTCTTTTCGGGAAGAGGACTGGGAAGCTCCTCTATCTCCTGCAGAGGCGTCCGAGAAGAGCGGCGGAATTGTGATAACAGGCTCGATACCCAATGCAAGGTTCATTTCCGGTGGCACCTTTCGGTCGCCTGTCTGCTCTCCATGGATCTCTTTCTGCAATTCGGGTACCCCCAGATCGAAGAGCGAAAACTCCGATTCAGTCTCGGCCAAAACCTCCCCCGAAGGCACAGCAGCCTCCGTCGGTGGACCGATATCAAGCTCGAAATCCTCCCCGAACTCGATCTCTGAAAGCCCGCCTTCCGGGGCCGGCCCGGGGCTCTCCCAGTCATCTGCAGCTCCCTCGGGCTGTGCGCCATCCTTCAGAAGAGATCCCAGGAAAAAAGGCACCGCCGGTTTGACGCCAATCATTCCAAGCTTCTCTTTGACTTCAACCAGACCAATCCCGCATTTCCCGCATTCAGTCAGATAGTCAAAACTGAAATAACCGCATTTCGGGCATCTCATGGTTTTATTCCTTCTGAAAGTATGTCGCCAAGATCTCCCCAGAGGAGCTGGATTGTCGTCAGGAACGCCGTCGCTGCCGTCTCCAGCCGCAAAATCCTGGGCCCCAGGTGAACTGGATGAAAACCGGCCTCAATGAACTGATCCACCTCACCCCGTTCCCATCCCCCTTCGGGGCCGACCGCAGCCAATGCCCGTCGACACACCGGGAAAGACCGCCTCAAGGATAGCACGCTCCCGCAACCAGGGCCTTCAAACGCCACCATCTTGAGGCTCGTTCCGTCCTCGATTTCCCACTGCCGGACACTCTCCAGAAATTCTCTTGTGTTCTCAAGGATCGCAATACGCGGCGCCATCGTCCGTCCGCACTGGCATAATGCCTGGTCCGCGATCCTTCGCCACCTTTCCAATCTTTTTCCAGCTTGTTCGCCGGTCAACCCATATTGGCTCCGGGCTGCTCTGAAGGCCACAAAACGGCCTGCACCCAACTCCGTCGCCTGTCTCAGGGCAAGTTCCATGCGATCGGCCCGCGCAAAGGAAAGAGCAAGCATGGCGTCAACCGGAGACTCATTTTCGACCCGAATCTCTTCGATCAGTTGAATCCGTACTTCATCTCCTCCAACATCGCTGACAATCCCATGCCAGACCCTGCCACGTCCATCCCCGGCTTCAACGGCGTCTCCCCTTTCGAGGCGTAAGACGGTTCCTGCATGGTGTGCTTCCGCTCCTCGGAGTATAACATATTCCTCGCCCGTTTTAACAGAGGCTGATAGGAAACGTTTCCTCGTCATGGAATAACGAGCCTCCAGCGACTACGATCCTGCAAACTCATTCATGTACCACCGGAAGAAGTCCTCGCCCCAGAAAAGGTAGCACACTGCGCCAAAGGCCAGGAACGGGCCGAAAGGAACCATTGTCGACAGCCCTTTCTGCGAATGCGCCATCAGGAACAATCCCGTTGCGCTCCCCACCAGCGACGCCAGCAATAGCGTGAAGACTACTCCCGGCAATCCCACGAACGCACCGATCATACCGAGTAATTTTATGTCCCCTCCCCCGAGACCTTCCTGGTGGCGGAGCCGCTGATAACAATACGCGAGGAGGTAGAGACAACCACCCCCGATCAGAATCCCGAGCAGCGAATCAATCCACGTGACGCGAAGTGAAAAAAATGACAGCCCAAGTCCTGCAACGATCCCGGGGAGGGACAGCACGTTGGGAATGGTATAGGTGTCAAGATCAATGAAGGCGATGAGAATGAGAATCGCAACGAACGAGAATTCTATGAGAAACTGGACGTGCAAACCATACCGATTGTAAAGAAGAAGCGCCATCGCGCCCGTCAGCGTTTCCACGAGAGGATAGCGAAAAGAAATCGGCGACCGGCAATGCCTGCATTTTCCTCGAAGAAGGAGGTAACTCAGCACGGGGATGTTGTCATAAAATGCAATGGTATGCCGACAGTTGGGACATCGTGAACCCGGATGGACCAACGACTCCTTCGCGGGCAGCCTGTGGATTACTACGTTGAAGAAGCTCCCCAGGCACGCGCCCACCATGAAGCTGAACGTCTGCAAGACCGCCTGGAAGGCATCAGGAGACATCAGCTCGACGCCTTCGTGTTATCAGCACCATCCCTGGCCTCTTCCTTCTCCTCATGCTTGCAGGATGGATTGACACAGACGAGCCGCGGTCCGCTCCGCCGGTTTTCCTTCTGGACGAGAAAAGACGCCCCGCAAGCCGGGCATGACTTGCGGACCGGTTGCCCCGAAAAAGCCATCTTACAGCCCGGATAGCGATTGCATCCGAAAAATCGCCGCCCGGCTTTGCCAACCCGTTCCACCAGTTCACCATCACATCCTTCCATCGGACACCGCAGACCGCTGCCGCGCGATCGAGTATTCTTGCATTCGGGATAGCCGCTACACGCGAGAAAAGCTCCAAACCGCCCTTTCTTCAATAACATCGGCTTTCCGCATTTCTCGCAAGTTTCCCCGGTTTCCTGGTCTTTGACAAGCTGGATCGCGCCATGCTCATCCCGGTCATAGTCGGATGAGAAATTGCAGTCGGGATACGCGCTGCAAGCGATGAATGGACCGTTGCGACTCCAGCGTATGTTGAGGGGGCGTTCACACTGCGGGCATTTCTCGCCCGTACGCCATCCCTCCCTCTTCATGTCCAACATGTTGTGCCGGGCAGATTCGAGTGTCTTGGCGAAATGGTCGTAGAAGCCCGAAATGAGTGACGGATAGTCGTGCTTGCCTTGCTCAACGTCATCCAGGCTTTTTTCCATCTTGGCCGTGAATTCCACGTCCACGATATTGGGAAAATTCTCCACCAGAAGCTCGTTGATTATCCACCCCAACTCGGAAAGATAGAGGCGTTGTTTGTTCAGTACAACATATTCCCTATCGAGAATCGTCGACAGGATACTGGCGTAGGTGCTCGGCCTGCCGATTCCCCGCTCCTCCAGTTCTTTGATGAGACTCGCCTCCGAAAACCTCGGAGGAGGTTGGGTGAAATGTTGGCTCGGTTTCAAGTCGATCAGCTTCAGAACCTGGCCCTCGGCCAAGTCGGGCAGAATGCCTTCCCCGTCTTCACTTGATTCGCCATTTTCCTGGCTTTCGACATACAGGGTCATGAAGCCGGGAAACTCTACGATGGACCCTGCTGCCCGAAAGGTATAATCCCCCACCCCTATATCGACGGTCGTCTGAGCGATGACGGCAGGCGACATCTGGCAGGCGACGAAGCGTTTCCACACGAGCGAGTAGAGTTTGAGCTGTTCTTTGGTCAGGAAACCTGCGACCGATTCCGGCGTGCGGTTGACGTCCGTCGGGCGGATGGCCTCGTGAGCATCCTGTGCTCCTTCCCGCGTCTTATAGACCACCTGTCGCGCGGGCAGATAGTCTTTTCCCCACGTATCGCCGACGTAGGTGCGCACCGCCTGAACCGCATCGTTGGATAGCCTGGTGGAATCGGTTCGCATGTAGGTGATGAGGCCGACAGCCCCCTCCTTCCCGAGTTCCAGCCCTTCATAGAGCTTCTGAGCAACACCCATGGTCAGTCTCGCGGAAAAATGAAGCTTGCGCGCTGCTTCTTGTTGGAGAGTGCTGGTGATGAACGGAGGCGCGGGATTCCGATGCCGCTTTTTCTTCTCGACCTTGTCCACACGGTACGTCAGCGGGAGTAAAATTTTACGGAGAGTATCGGCTTCTTCCCCGGTGCCGATGCTGCATTTCTTCTTCCCGTGGCGCAAGAGACGCGCACTAAACTCGCGACGCGAAGGATCGTCCTGGCCGTTGCCGGATGAATTCAGCAGGGCGTCCATGGTCCAGTATTCCTCCGCGTTGAACGCGCGGATTGCCTTCTCGCGTTCGCTTATGAGACGGAGGGCTACGGATTGCACCCGGCCCGCACTCAACCCCCTCTTGACCTTGTCCCACAGAACCGGCGAAATGAGGTAGCCGACAAGCCGATCCATGGCGCGCCTGGCCTGCTGAGCCTCATAACGATCCCTGTTGAGAGCGTCGGGCTTCGCCAAAGCCTCTTGAATGGCTTTACGAGTCAACTCATAAAAGAGCACGCGGTAGACGGGCTTGTTCTTGGCCTTGATCTCTTCGGAGATATGCCACGCGATGGCCTCGCCCTCCCGGTCCGGGTCGGGTCCCAGGTACACCACATCGGCTGCCGCGGCAGCTTTCTTTAATTCCGCTATGATCTTCTTCTTCCCTCGCATCACCTCGTATTCGGGCTGAAAATCCTTCTCGAGATCGATGCCCAGTTTGCTTTTCGGCAGATCCTTCACATGGCCCACCGAAGCTTTCACTACAAAATCATTGCCGAGATAACGCCCAATGGTCTTGGCTTTGGTAGGTGATTCAACGATCAACAGAGACTTAGACATGCAATAATCCTTCATTTTCCCGTCAGCCGGGAGAACCGCTATCGCAGACAAAATACTTGCCGGGCAATTGGCGCACGATACCCTTTAGCTCCAGAGCCAGGAGCACAGCCATCACTCTGGAAACCGGCCATTCGACGGAGCGGCTGATTTCATCAATATGAATCGGAGATCGGTCCAGAAACACGAGAAGTTTTTTTTCTTCTTCCGTGCAGGCGGCGACCTGCGGAGCCGGATCGGTCCGATTGCAGACGGATATGTCGCTCGCTCTCAAGAGCGGGCGAATTTCCTCCAGGATGTCCTCTGCGCATTCGACAAGTTTTGCGCCATCCTTCAGCAGCCTGTGCGGTCCGACGCTTCTGAAGTTCCGAGCCATGCCGGGAACGGCAAAAACCTCCCTCCCCTGCTCCAGGGCCAGACGAGCAGTGATGAGGGACCCGCTTCTATGAGCTGCCTCCACCACGACCACACCAAGGGAGAGACCGCTAATGATGCGATTTCGAAGTGGAAAATGGACTGCCGCCGGAGGCGTCGACATCGGAAATTCAGTGACCAGTGCGCCCGAGCATGCGATCTCGTCTCTCAGCTTCTCGTTCCCGCGAGGATAGTCGACATCCAATCCGCACCCCAGAACGGCCAGCGTCCGGCCTCCGCCTTTGAGCGCCCCTCGGTGGGCAGCGCTGTCGATTCCCACAGCCAGACCACTCACAACCGAGACGCCACATTGGACCAGCTCCATGCAGAGCCTCTCCGTGAAGACAATCCCCGTCGGAGAAGCCGCTCTGGAGCCGACGATGGCAATGGAAACGAGATCCCGGGGTTCGAGTGTTCCTTTCATAAAGAGCGCAACCGGCGGATCAGGGATGGCGGCAAGGTTCGCGGGATAGTCGGCATCGTTGAGGCAAAGCAGTCTGATCTTGTTCTTCTTGAGCAGTTCCCATTCACCGGCGGCGGGACGAACAGTCTCCCGTCTTTGGATTGCCGCCAGCGATTTCTCTCGAAGCCTGGGAACCGCCGCAAGATCCTTCGGTCGGGCGCGCAGGACGCCACCCGCCGATCCGAAGTGCCGGACCAGGCGCAAAATGGAACGGTTCCCCAGTTCGGGCATCAATTTGAGGGTCAGCAACGCGATGCTTTCCTCTTCCCCGCAGGAACCGTTCCCGTACATTTTAGAGTTTTCTATCCCGTCCACGCCCAACAGCCAGCCCGATCGCAAAACGCATACGGACTGCCAATTGCCGCCCAGTCCGCTCCAGATACTAACGCTAGTCTAGTACAGGTCATTCCTCGCTTTGTCAAACCCATGATAACCATTTTCTCTCGGGGAGCCAAATCGACGCAGCATTCCTCTTGGGCCCTCCATCGCCATTTCGCGGCAGGTTCCGTTTTCCCCATTGAGTGCTGCAGATCGCCGCGCCGTGATAGAATAACGCAGACCAAGGAGACTGAGGAGTTTCTGAAAAGCACGCCAGGCAGTATAATCCCGCGTGCGAATCGTCACGCCGCCGAATGCCCCGATTCACTGGGCCGAAGAGTCCATCGGAGCACCGCGGTATCCCAAAAAACCAGGAGGCCAGGAATCCCTTGGACACATGCGTCAACTTGAAGAAAGAGCGAACCAGGCCAGAACTTCTCGCCCCCGGCGGGAGCCTCGAAAAATGCAGGTTGGCGTTTTTGTATGGGGCGGATGCCGTTTACGTAGGAGGAAAGGGCTACAGCCTGAGGGCCTACGCCCGAAACCTGAACGGAGAGGAACTCGCGGCGGCGTCCTACCTCAGTCACAGCCTCGGGAAGAAGCTTTATGTTACCGTAAACACCTTCGCGAGGGAGGCAGAGATCGATACGCTCCCGTCGTTCCTCCAATATCTCGAGGAAATTCAAGTCGACGGAATCATAGTCAGCGATCCGGGCGTTTTGCTGCTCGCAAAGCGATGGTCACCCCGTGTGCCGATCCACCTGAGCACTCAAGCCAATACTACCAACACCCTCAGCGCTCACTTCTGGCAGTCCTGCGGCATCCGCCGCGTCAATCTTGCCCGCGAACTCTCTTTCGCCGAAATATCGCGCATCGCAGAGAGTTCCTCGATCGAACTGGAAGTATTCGTCCATGGCGCCATGTGCATGTCTTACTCCGGCAGATGCCTGCTGAGTTCGGTCTTGAACGAACGTAGCGCCAACCTGGGACTTTGTTCTCAACCCTGTCGCTGGTCTTACAGGCTTGTGGAGGAAAAACGCCCGGGGCAGTATTTTCCCATCCATGAAGACTCCCGCGGCTCCTACATCTTCAATTCGAAGGACCTTTGTCTTCTGCAAGAAATGGGAAAACTCATGTCCCTGGGGCTGCACGCATTCAAAATCGAAGGGCGCATGAAAGGGGCGCTTTACCTTGCAAGCGTGGTGCGGACGTACCGGCAGGCCATCGATCAATTCTGGGATTGCCCCGAAGCATTCCACAGCAGGGAAGAATGGATCCACGATCTCGAATGTGTGAGCCATCGCCCTTACACCAGCCGATTTCTTTTCCCGGATCGACCCGGACCAAACAATGAGACTGTGTCATCAGCCGCCTGCGTGCAAACCCACACGCTGGCAGGAATCGTAAGGCCATTTCCGGGCACGGGACGGTTCGACGCTCCCCCTTCGCCCCATGACGCCGGACGCCCCGTCTGCATGGAGGTGCGAAGTCGCCTTGCCGCAGGCTCCCAGCTTGAATTTCTCTTTCCCGACGGCGCAACCTTGAAATATGTTCTAAGCGACTTTCAAGACCTGCACGGGAACGCTCGGAGCGTCGCCCAGCCCAACGACTGGATACAATTTCAAACGACCTTTGGCACCTTTCCTTTGCAGGTGATTCGTTGTCCTCAGACCCGGGGGAAGGATTCGCGCTAAGCGCCGCCAATACATGGAATCGCTCTTGCCTGCCGCCACCACATCTAGTATGAATGCACGGCGCCAATCGGCTCCGTGCATCAGCCTCCGGCGATTCACTGCACCGGCGCAAACCATTTCCCATTTCATCACCGCCATACGTGCAGAGACGCCGGATTTCAGACCATACTCCAATCATCCGGGCTAGTTCCCGTTATCCGGAGGAGGACGCTTTATGTTCGAGGAATCCCAGATCGGCTTCATCGGCGGAGGGAATATGGGAGAAGCCTTGATAAAGGGCTTCCTGGCCACCTCTTTGTTCAAACCGGACAGGATACACGTTTTCGATGTCAGCAAAAACCGCCTGCAACATCTGAGCGCAACTTACGGCATCGCGGTCTCCTCGCAGCTTGCAGAGGCGGCCCGAGCGAGCAGTCTCCTCGTGCTTGCCGTAAAGCCACAATCCATGTCGGCCGTTCTCGATGAGGTTCGCCCCCATCTCTCGCATCGTCCACTGGTTGTCTCCATCGCAGCAGGCATCACTCTCGCGACACTCGAAACCGCGCTGCCGGAAGGCACTCCCGTCGTCCGTGTCATGCCCAATACTCCCGCCCTCGTTCAAGAGGGAGCCGCAGCGCTCGCCCGCGGCGCATTCGTGGATGACAACCTCATGCGCCAGACGATGGCTCTCTTGGAGGCCGTGGGAACCGCGGTCGAGGTGGATGAGAAATGCATGGATGCGGTAACGGGTTTGAGCGGCAGCGGACCCGGATTCGTGCTGCTTCTCCTGGAAAGCCTCATCGACGCGGGCGTTCTCGCCGGACTGCCGAGGCAGGTGGCAAGGGAATTGACGCTTCAGACGATGGTGGGCACTGTTAAAATGGCCCGGGAAACCGGGAAGCATCCGGCCGAACTCAAAGACCTCATCACATCACCCGCCGGCACAACCATTCGAGGCTTGCAGGTCCTTGAAGAACGGGGCGTACGCGGCGCCCTTCTGGCTGCTGTCGAGGCGGCTGCACGTCGTTCGAGCGAATTGGGCAGGAAATAGTTCTTCGGTTTCGAGGAGGATTTCCAGGCCAATTCTCCTCGAAACCCTATCGGGTGCGGGCCAGCCTCAGCCCTTGATTCGCAGAATGCTTCCCCGCGGCTTCCATGCCGATGGCTTTCGCTGCACCGCCCTCTCGAAACATTCCACCAGGTCCCCCAGCCTGACCTCCTTGAAATCCTTCACTTTGATGCCTGCTTCCTGGCTGCTTCTCGCTTCGTTGACAGCCTTTTTCTCGATGTGAAGCGATTCAATCCTCCCGGTGTAGACAACCCCTGCGGCACTGATGATCCTGAAGTTTTTCCCAAGAACGAGGCTCCCTTCCTCCACCCGGCACCCCAGGATGATCCCACCGGGGCTCGACTTGAAAAGCGCGATGACCCGCGCCTTGCCGGCGATTCTTTCCTCGACCTCCGGAACAACCAGGCTCCGCGCGATGACCGCAAGGTCCTCGGTCAACCTGTATATGACATCGTACAGCCGGACTTCAACCTCATGTTCTTTGGCCCACAGGTCCAGTTTGGGCATGACCCCGACATCGAACCCGATGACCAGTCTGCTTCCCGTGAGCGCCATCACCAGGTCCGATTTGGAAACGGTCCCTATCCCGCTATGAATCACGCCGATCTTCACCTCGGGTACGTGGATGCGTTCGATCGCAGCGATCAACGCCTCTTCGCTTCCGAAAGAATCGCATTTCAGGACGATTTCGAGCTTTTTCGCAGGACCGTCCTCGCGTTTCAATTCCTTGAGCGGACCCCGCCTCACTCTCCCCTCCTCGGGAGGATGCGCTTCCTTTCTGTGAGTCATCCCAGCCTCCTGCAATTGTCCCATGGGCACAAGACCGGAAAATTCCCGTTCGCCATCTTTCACACAGTAAGCAGCCGTGATGGAAAAGTCATTCGAGGTTAGAGGAATTTGTTCGCTGCCCAGTAGAGCAGCATTCCAAGGATGACCGTCCCGCCGAGAGACTGGGTTCTCCAGGCAAAGATAAAGGTGGGGATCGCTACGAGGGATTTGGTCTGAAAGAAGTCCAGGTGCAACGGTTCGCCAGTTGTGAACAAATCCGGAAAGATAAGAGCGCCGAAAATTGCCGCCGGAATCAAATCCAGCCATTCCGCCAGCCAAAGCGCCATGGGACGCCGCGTCAGGAAAAAGAGCGGAAACCAACGGGGAATATATGTGACGAGACCCATGCCCGCCACCAGAAGCAAATACTCACTCTTCAACATGAGCGGTCTTTCTCCTTGCGAAATACTTTCTCAGGATAAGCCCGAGAGTGGCGGCAACAACAGAAGCAAGGACGATGTATCCGTTTCCGGAGATCAAGAACGAGAGGCCAAGCGACAGGAATCCAGCGATGACCGCAGTGACGGCATAAATCGAGCCGTGCAACTGGAACGCGAGGAGGCAAAGGAAAAGAGCGCTCAGGGCATAGTCTATTCCAAAGCTTCCCTTCGGGATGAATTCTCCTGCGTAGCCTCCCAGCACGGTGCTGCCCACCCACGCGAACCATGAAATATAGTTCACGAGAATGGCCTGGTCCGACCGCCATCCCCCCAGCCGGAAACGGGTCGTATTCACGGCGAAGCATTCATCGGTGACGCCGAACGCGAAAGCGATGAGAAATTTGCGGCTCAGCCCCCGCAGGTGAATGGCGAGGGAAGAACTCATCAGGACATGTCTCAAATTCACCACAAAAGTCGTCAACACGATGGACATGACGGCTGCACCGGAATTCAGCATGGAAACCGCAATGAACTGGGAGCTTCCGGCAAAAACCACGAGGGACATGAGCCCTACTGCAAGAGGGTGGATGCCCGCCTGTTGGGCGAGCACGCCAAATGCCAGGCCCGTTGGAAAATACCCGACGCAAATCGGCCACGCGGCTTTGAACCCCTCGCGGGCTGAGGCTCCCGATATTCCACCATCGCCGTTTGAAAGGGCGCCCATCGAATGCATCAGGCCAGGCCCCTCCCAATGGATTCACTCCGCTGAATTCTCGTTCCAGGGGGAATCATTCGGGTCACGAGCATTTTGAGGAAAGTTCCATGCTGAGATCGATCGCACGAGCAGAATGGGTCAGAGCCCCGCAGCTCACGAAATGGACGCCGGTACGCGCTATGGCGGCTATGCTTTCCAGCGTCACGCCTCCGGAAGCCTCCAGCAAGACCCGGCCCTCGCTTCGTGCGACGGCCTTCCGAAGCAGTTCGATTGGAAAATTGTCCAGAAGCACGACATCCGCTCCCGCATCGATGGCTTCCCGCAATTCGTCGAGGTTTTCGACCTCGACCTCTATTCTCAGAGTGTGAGGAGACCGGCTTCTGGCTCTTTCCACAGCCGTCCGAACCCCCCCCACCGCAGCCACATGGTTGTCCTTGATGAGCACGCCGTCATACAGGCCGTGCCGGTGGTTGGTCCCGCCCCCGTGCCTCACGGCCTCCTTTTCGAGAAAACGCCAAAGAGGTGTGGTCTTCCGCGTATCGAGCAGTCTGCACGAAGTATCGGCCACTGCATCCACCATCTTCCTCGTCAGGGTTGCTATGCCCGAAAACCTCTGAAGCAGGTTGAGGGCGGTCCGCTCTGCGCTCAGAAGGCAGCGCATGGGCCCGCTTATTCGGAAAACAGGCTCATTTGCAGGGATCGAAGTACCGTCCGCAAAGTACGACTCGATTGCGATGGTAGGATCAAAGAGATGAAAAACTCGTTTGAATGCCCTCGTCCCAGAGAGAACGAAATCCTCCCGCGAGAAAACAAGAGCCTCGCCAGCCACGTGCGGATCCACGGTTGATTCCGTGGTCACATCTCCATGGCCCATGTCTTCCTGAATTGCGAGTGAGAGCAGCAGGTCAAGCCGATCCATTATGATTCTCCCGCGGAAGCGCTCTTGAGCAACGATTCGACTATCTGATGATGGTGTCTCAGTTTGTCGATTTTCTCCCCGAGTCGAACCCCTTTTTCACGCTCTTTTTCTATCACATCGACAGGGGCTCTTTGCAGGAAGTCTTCGTTTGTCAACTTTTTCTGAGTATTGCCGAATTCCTTCTCAAGTTTCGAGATCTCCTTCTTCAGGCGATTCGACTCGTTTTCGAAATCGAGTATATCTTTCAGAATCACGTATACTTCAACGTTTTTGACGAGCGTATTCGCGGCAAGCCGCGGCTTACTGACTTCGCCGTGCATCCCCACGTGCAGATTCGACAACCGCGCGAGATCGCGAATCGTATCGGCGTAGCCCCCGATCAGTTCCTTCTCGATACTCGTCGCACACAGGCAGACGGCCTCAACACGGGTTGCGGGCGGAACGTTCATCTCTCCTCGAATGTTGCGGATGCCATTCACTACCCCCATGATGAGATCCATCTCAGCCTCTGCGTCGGGGTCGATGCGTTCCTCCTGAACGGTCGGGAACGACGTGCGCGCGAGATCGCTGGAACTCTGAGGCAGTTTCTGCCAGATCTCTTCCGTCACGAACGGCATGATGGGGTGGAGCAGTATCAATATCTGCCCCAGAACGTGAACCGCGACCGATTGGGCGAGGGACTTCGCCTGAGGGTCGCTTCCATAGAAATCCGCCTTTATCATCTCCAGGTACCAATCGCAGTATTCATGCCACAAAAAATGGTACACGGAGTTGGCGTACTGGTTGAAATAGTACTTGTTCATCGCCTCATCCACCTCCGCCGTCAGCCGCTGAAGACGGCTCAACATCCAGCGGTGCACGAGGCTGGAAGGTTTCAACGGAATCTCCTCAGGCGCCATGCAGCCTTCCAGGTTCATCAGCACCAGACGGCTCGCGTTCCAGAGCTTATTCACGAAATGTTTGTAGCCTTCAATCCGCTCTTCGGAGAGCTTCACGTCCCTTCCCTGAACGCCGAGCGCCGCCAGTGTGAATCGGAGTGCGTCCGTGCCGTACACATCCATCATCACGAGGGGATCGATGACATTCCCCTTTGATTTGCTCATCTTCTGCCCTTGCGCATCTCTTACGAGGGCATGCACGTAAACATCGTCAAAAGGTTGTTGGCCCATGAAGTGGAGCCCCATCATCATCATGCGCGCAACCCAGAAAAATAGTATGTCGAAGCCGGTTACGAGGACCGAGGTGGGATAGAACTTCTCCAGTTCGATGGTGTCATCGGGCCATCCCAAGGTCGAGAAGGGCCAGAGGGCTGAGCTGAACCAGGTGTCGAGCACATCCGAATCCTGTTCCAGTTCGCCGCCGCCGCAGTTGCCGCAGGTCGTCGGATCTTCCACACGCACGTTCGTGTGGCCGCATTTCACGCAGTACCAGGCCGGAATCCTGTGACCCCACCAGATCTGCCTGCTCACGCACCAGTCTTCAACCGATTCGAGCCAGATGAAATAATCCTTTTCCCATTTGGCCGGTATGATGTGGGTCCTTCCGTCGCGCACGGCAGCCATGGCCTGGTCCGCGAGCGATTTAGTGGCCACAAACCACTGGAGGGACTGCATCGGCTCCACGACGCTCTTACACCGGTAACAGTGCCCCACGCGATTCTTATGGTTTTCGGTCCTGACAAGCAATCCTGCGGCCATCAGATCTTTGACCACCTTCTTCCGGGCCGCATAGCGCTCCAAACCGGCGTAAGGCCCAGCCAATTCCGTCATGGTTCCGTCTTCGCCGATCACGCGAACGAGATCCAGTTCATGTTTCCGAGCCAGATCGAAATCGTTGAAATCGTGGGCAGGCGTGACCTTGAGCGCACCGGTTCCAAATTCACGGTCGACGTATGGGTCCGCTATGATGGGGATCTGCCGTCCCACGAGAGGCAGCGCGACCTTCTGTCCGATTTGAGATACGTAGCGCGGATCCTTGGGATGTACCGCCACGGCAGTATCGCCAAGCATGGTTTCGGGACGCGTGGTGGCGACAACGATGGACCCTTTCCCGTTAACGAGCGGATAGCGTAGATAGTACAGTTGGCTGTCCAGTTCCTCGCTTTCCACTTCAATATTGGCAAGCGCGGTCATGCAGCGGGGGCACCAGTTGATCATTCGCTTTCCACGATAAAGGAGTCCCTCCTCGTACAATCTTACAAAAACCTGTCGTACTGCCCTGGACAGTCCTTCGTCCATTGTAAATCGTTCACGAGACCAATCACAGGAAGCCCCAAGCCGTTTGAGCTGGTTTAAGATCATCCCGCCGAATTTCTCTCTCCAAGTCCAGACTCTTTCGAGAAAGGCTTCGCGCCCCAATTCATCCCGGTTCAGGCCTTCCTGCGCGAGTTGCCGTTCCACTACGTTTTGAGTGGCGATTCCCGCGTGGTCCATCCCCGGCACCCACAAAACCTCAAAGCCTTTGGCTCTCTTATACCGGCAAAGAATGTCCTGAATCGTAATGTTGAAGGCGTGGCCAATGTGCAACTGCCCAGTCACATTGGGCGGCGGAATTACAATGCTGTATCCGGGCCTGGAGCTTTGCGAATCGGCCCGAAAACAACCTTCCCGTTCCCAATAAGCATACCAGCGCGACTCGACTTCTGAAAATGCGTACGACTTAGACAAGCTGCCTTCCTTCATGAAACCGCTCCCTGAGGACATTCTGTCCATGATATCCGCTTCGTTGTCGTTCCCGTGGATCCCACCTCTCACATTTGAGAGGAAAAACCACCATAGACCTCGCCATCATTTCAACGACTCAGCATCTCGCTTTCCATCGCCGATGAAACGACGGTCAATGTTTCATCTCCGCTTTCAGTTTCAGAATCTCTTCCTGCAAAACCGCTCGAACGATGTCCGGCAATCTCGCCTCGACCATTTCTCGAACCATCTCACAAAGCCGCGACTCTATTTCATCGACTACTCCGTCGAGGGACGGCTCCCGAGCATCCATGACTCCAATACCAGCCGGGACCGCCCTGGTCCCCGGAATCTGAATCAAAGACTCGTCGAGCAGGCCGTCATCGGCGAGGGCGTCTCTGCGAGCTTCTGCAGGGGCCTTGCGCTCCTCTTGAGCGGCGTCCTTTTTCAACGCCGCGCTCTTTTGTATCGCATCCCCCTTCGGTTTCTCTTCCGCAGCAAAGACGAGGCCTTCCAGAGGATCATCGGCCTTCGTTTCGTCCACAAAATCCATCTCTTCCACGGCCCCACGCGCCTGCGATTCCCCGGCATCAAAGGAGAAACCCTTCATGAGGTCCGCGTGTTCATCCCCATCGGAGAGAGCAGTTTTCCGCGCGCCCTTTTTTCCGCGAAAGTCCCTGCCCATGGGCAAGCCCTTCAAAAGGCTCTCCTCCAGAGCATCATCATCAGGTCCCCCGCCGGCGCCGATATCCTTGAAATCCATGTCCGCTTCAAGATCGATGAGTTCGACGCCCAAATCCAACTCGTCTTCTTCCTCCGGTTGTCCGCCAAGCTCTACGATATCGTCGAGATCGATAATTTCCTCATCTTCATGTTTGTCCAGTTCAATCCCGATCTTTCCGGAGGGCCCCGACTCCTGGTCTTCCAATTCAAAGGATCGTTTCGATTTCTTCATTTGATCTCTCTAATCCGCGCCCTCAACCCGAGGGGCACAATAATCTTGAAGTGGAAACATGCAAGGCAGAGGGGCAAACCGACCCCCTCCCTACACCGAGAAAGAAGCAAGCAACCGATACCACGCAAAAAAATCTTATGTCAAGGCAAAGGTACAGAGAAAACGGAAAGGTGCCGTTCCTCCTCGAACCCGGCGCACAAAGGGTTCGAGTCTTCGTTCATGATCGTTCGTCCTTTTCACATTGACCTCATCCGCTTCTTTTGGGTAGATTAAGCCGCCATGAAAAAAACTCTCTACCGCTACCTGATAAAAGAGCAAATCGTGCCCATGAGCGTGTGCATCCTTGGCCTGACCCTCGTTCTCATCACGGGGAGGCTGCTCCAACTCCTTCGATACCTTTTCGCTTCATCGATCACCTTTTTCGACATTCTCGAGCTCATGCTCCTCGCCATGCCCAAACTCATGCTCTACGCGCTGCCAATGGCAAGCCTTCTTGCGGTTCTGCTTGCCTTCCTGCGCCTGAACAGCGACAATGAACTGATAGCGTTCCGCGCCGCGGGCATTAGCTTCTGTCAGTTCTTCCCGGTCGTTCTGGCGGTTCTCCTCTTCGTCACTGCCGCATCGTATTTGAATACGGTCTTAGTCATTCCCTTCGCCACCACAGCTTTCGAGTCAAAGCTCAGATCGCTGGCGCGCGCAGGTCTCCCGGTGCTCATGAAAGAAGGCGCCTTCATCAATACAATTCCGAGGATGGTCTTTTTTTTCCGTTCTGTAAACCCCGAGAAGCTCTCCATCGACGGGGTATTCCTGGAGGACCACAGAGAACCCAGGGTGCATGCCACCATTGTTGCCGAACACGCGGCCATCGCCTACAGCCGCGACCAGAACCAACTGGTTTTCAGGATCTCCAACGGGATCATCACCAGGGTCGGTGACGATATGAAGGACGCACAGGCCGTGTCGTTCAAAGCATACGACCTGACGCTCTCCCTCGATGAACTATTCGGAATACGCGACAAGATTTCCAAGAGCCGTGGCCAGATGACCCTGATGGAGCTTCTCCAGAAGATAAAGGAGACGGCCAAAATGCCGGGGCCCAGAGTACATTTTGCGTTGGAATTCCAGCAACGCCTGGCGCTTCCGCTCAGTTGTCTTCTGCTGGGCCTCGTGGGCGCTCCTCTCGGCGCGCTATTCAGGGGGAGGAGTCGCATGACGGGCGTGACCCTCGGCCTGGGCGTCTTCCTCACCTACTATATCATACTCTCCGCAGGCAGAGGACTGGGAGAAAATCGAATCATATCGCCATTCATGGCCATGTGGGCACCGAATATCCTCACCCTTGCGGCGGCGGCCTATTTCTGGTTCAAGATTCAACGCGAAACCCCGTTCGGTCTGGCGGATGATTGGAATCGTTTGGCCATCCTTGTCAGAACTCGCTTGAAATTGCGCCATCTTCCGGACGAGCACAAGACTTGATATGAAGATCGTATCCCGATACATTCTCCGCCATTTTTTCCCGGTCTTCCTGTTGGCTCTCGCCGGGTTCACTGGCCTCTACTTCATAATCGACTTTTTCGAAAAAGTGGACAACCTCCTTGAAAAACAGGTCCCCTTTCAGATCATCTTCTCATATTTTCTCTATAAGATCCCGTACATCATGACCCAGGGCATCCCCATGGCCGCCTTGCTGGCCGCGCTGATCTCCCTCGGACTCCTCAAACGGAATCGAGAACTCATCGCTCTTGAGACTGCGGGAATCAACACCGGCTATTACATCCGTCCCATTGTCCTGGCTGCGTTATTCCTCTCGCTGGCGCACTTTGCCGTTGACGAGGCTGTCGCACGATCGCTCAATCAGAAAGCTCAGCAGATTTGGCAGCAACGCGTCCAGAACAGCAAAGCGTCCGTGTCGATGACCCGGGAAAACATATGGTATCACGGACAAGGTGTGATTTATCAGATCTGCTCGTACGACCCCAACCGCCAGACTCTCGAAAGGGTATCTCTTTTCTTTCTGAACCCGCAGTTCAAATTGGAGCAGCGGATGGACGCCAGGAATTTGCGATGGGATCAAAACCAATGGGTCGCCGAAGACGGTCTGCTGATTACATTGCATGGCTCTGATTCGACTCAGGAATGGTTCTCAGAAAAGCGTCTCGAACTGCAGGAAACCCCCGAGGACTTCGCAGGTCTGGAAACCGTGCCCGAAGACCTCGACTGGCTTGACCTCTATGCCTATGCAAAGAAAATTCGCCTGGAAGGCTATAATTCACTTCCCTACGAAGTCCAGCTTCACATGCGGCTGGCATTCCCCTTAACGACTTTCATACTCACAATTCTGGGGATCAGTATCGTTCTTGGACAGGGGATCCACGGCGGCATCGCCGCCGCCGTGGGGATCGGTCTGATCGTCGCATCCCTGTACCTCACTGTCCTCCAGATTGGATGCGCACTCGCAACGGCAGGCATTTTATTCCCCTTCATCGGAGTGTGGGCGGGTGATATCATTTTTTCCGCCCTGACTGGCTACCTCTGGATTACCCATTGCAGATAGACATGGATTTCGCAGATAATGGCCGCGACTGAGCCGCCTGTCGTTTCGTCCGGCAACGCCAATTTTCGGGAAGGAACATAACCCTTTCTTCAACGAGCAGGATACGCCCGACCGATATGCACTGCTTACGTTCGCTGCTCCACCGTTTCCATATGGATGATGATACGCCACGGGCTTGGGACCGCCGCTTTCTCTCGCTGCTGGGGGTTCTGTTCTTCTGGCGTTTCATATACCTTATCATTGTCCCCCTCGACCTGGTTCCCGACGAGGCCTACTATTGGGACTGGTCACGCAGGCTCGACTGGGGGTATTACAGCAAACCCCCTTTGATCGCGTGGATCATCGCGCTCTCCACGCACTTGCTCGGCTCCTCGCCCTTTGCAGTGCGGCTTCCCGCCGTCATTCTATCCACCGCGGGTCTCTGGGGACTCTACCTCCTGGCAAGACATCTCTTCGGGCAGCGCATCGGTTTCTGGGCCGCGGCCGCCGCCGCGGCTTCCCCCGGCACCTCCGCGCTGGCCCTCATCATGACGATTGACGCCCCCCTCGTATGTTTCTGGTGCCTCGCACTGTATACTTTTTTCCGAGCGATCGACGGTGCTGAACGGGCATGGCCATGGTGGATCTCCTGGGCGGCATGCCTTGGCCTTGGATTCCTCAGCAAACAAATGATGCTCGTATTCCCGCTCCTGGCAGTTCTTTTCCTGCTTTCAGGAAAAGACGACCGCCATTTGCTCCGGAAGCCGCAAATCTATATTTCCCTCATCCTTGCCCTTCTCCCCCTCATTCCTGTCATCTGGTGGAATTTCGAACATGATTTGATAACCATCCGCCACACTGTGCACCATTTTCAAGGAGTCCAGCAGAAGAGCCCACTCTTTTTCCTGGTCACGTTTTTTGATTATCTCGGTTCTCAGATGCTGATCATCTCTCCCCTCACATGTTTCCTTTTTGCGGCCGTATCCGTTACTTTGCTTTTTCGTTTCCCGTTTCACGACCGCAAGGTCCGATTTCTTCTCGTCTTCAGCATCGTGTCCCTTCTGGTCTTTGTCGCCTTGAGTTTACGGCAACGCATCAACCCAAATTGGCCGGCAGCATTCTATCCTGCCGGGATCGTTCTGTTTGCTGCATGGGGCTTTGGATCGCTAACCACGGGAACGTGGCTCGACGAATGGCAAAAGTTCTCTCGGTCGGGGATTGGGATTGGAGCGGTATTCGCCGTGCTGACCTATGCCCTTCCCTTCTTCCTGATGGCCGTGGGATTGGATGGCGGGCCCCTCGATCCGGCTGCTCGCATGAAAGGCTGGCAGCAATTTGGAAGGGACGTCGGATCGATCCTGGACGCCCAACCACAAAAGGAGCGAACGTTCCTCTTGGCATCTGACAGGCAACTGTCAAGCGAACTGGCATTTTATGTCCCCGGACAGCCACGTGTCTTCAAATGGAGGGATTCGGCCGATATCATCGACAGCCAGTATGACATCTGGCCGGGGCCCTCGGACAAAAAGGGATGGGATGCCCTGGTCGTGCTCTCGTTGGATCAGAAACCCTCCCGGGCTCTTGTTGCTTGTTTTCAATCCTTCAACTACCTGGGAGGCATCAGGTTGTCTCGCGGTCAGGCCGGTCAACGCGAATACAATTTATACATCGGGCATTCCCTGCAAAGTTGGCCATAGGGAACTTCTATACTGAACTGCGGCTTTCGACTCTACCAAAATCATCATCCCGAGGGTCGGCCAGAATCATCTTTCGGCGGGAGCAAAAATAGCCATATTGTCTCACTACAACACACATCGCTCGAGACAAACAGCAAAAGATGCTTCGCAAGCACTTTCAGCCGCCATCGTACCGAACATCCCGACCGCGGTCGCCAATAGCCAGCCGATCCAGGCCGAGCAGATAGTACAACGATAAGCCACACAAATACACCAACCCACCCGACCAGATCACATCACTGGCAAAGTGTCCCCCCTGCGCCATCCGTCCAAGACCGATCAGAAAACCGCAGATCAACCCCGAGCCAAGAAATACTCTCGCACGCCCTGGGAAAGACGCACGAAAGGTGAAATATGGAGCGAACAGGTAAAATCCCATTGAAGCATGCCCGGATGGAAACGATCTCCCTTTCCCCCCTGTCCCTCTCTCAAGAACGGTTAGATAGCGCTCCTTGCCGCCGAAGACATCTACATCGCGGGGTCGAGGCCTTCCCCAATGCTCCTTGAACGCAACGTTAACCAGGAGACCCGGCCCCATCAGCAGCAGGAGCACAAAAAACAGCGCTTTCATCCTGTATGGAGACAATCGTCCAACCAGGAAGGAAAATAGAAGGACACAAAAGGAAACACCGGAAAGGAAAATGGCAGGAAATGGTCCGTAGCGGTACAGGAAAGTCCAAAGCTTGTAATGATGATAAATCCATCCACCCTCGGGCGTGTAGAAGAGTCGTTGAATTTTTACATCGCAGTCAGCGACCGTCCAGATAACCGTCAAGCCTCCAAGGATTACAAGAGGTATCGTGAACTCAAGAACTATCTTCCGTTTCATTCAATCCGCACAAAATTCCGTTCAAGTCGAACAGAACAATCCAACGCTCATCAGGAACCCTTCGAAAGTAGAAGGGCATCAAGACGCCTGCATCCAGGCAATTGCTCCAATCCATTCGACACCGCCAGCACAACCTTTAGCTCTAGAGATCGGAGTTCACATCCCCGAAAAAGCCTCTTTGCCATTTCACATTTCCTGCGGTCAAAGATTTCAAAAAGACTCAAAGACGTCATCAGTCAGGAAGCCGTGTCTCCAGAGCCACCGCAATCTTTTTTTTCAGTTCCGTCAAGTCAAAACTCTTTACAACATACGAATCGGCAGCAATAGATTTCATATCCTCTTTAAAAGTATCATAGGCTGTTGACAAAATCACGGGGAGATCATAAAATTGGTTCCGGATATCTTGCAGAAGGTCTAATCCATTATAATCAACCATCTTGATATCCAGCACAACAAGATCGGGCTGTTCCTTCTCGATAAGTTCCATCAACTTATAGCCGCTTTCAGCAGTGACGACTTCATAGCCCGCTTCTTTCAACTCTTCAGAATACAATAATCTGATATGTTCTTCATCATCGACAACCAGAATTCTGGGCATGATTGCATCTCCTTGATTTTTCAATATTATCCCCAAGTCTTTATCAGATACGGCTTATTCTCTTCAAATATTGTGCATTCATTTTCAATATATTCTTCAGCTTGCTGCAACGACATCCGCTCAGTCTTCTTGACGAAAGACAATACCTTCCCAAGATATAGAGGCAGAAGCGAATCGAGGAGATCAATTCTCTGTGCGGGTGTCATTGTTCGATAGGCAACGGCTGCATCGAACAGAATTCTTGCCCATGTCTGCGTCGGAAAGGAGAAGTGCTGAAACCCGAGGCTTCGAATTTCCTGCAATTTGGGATAAATAGTCTGATCGAAAATGCCTTCCCACATTTCATGATACCTGTCAAATCCCTGCAGAAACTCTTCGTGCAGCCTGTTGGAGTTGATTTCGGCGGGCAATGGAGTCTCAACCTCATGACCGTCGGCTCCGAACAAGGCCGTCGGTTTGCTCCATTTTACCTGCCGCCAGAAATCGCTGTTGATTCCCATCAGGTCGAACATGGTGCTGACCACCTCCCTGAAAAGGACGGTCAGATGGGCATAGGGATCTTTCAATCGGTGGATCTTGGGAGATCCTATGAAAGCCTGGCAGATGGGAACACGGGCGCTCATGGCGATGGTGGTCATCCAGATGTCCACGCCATAATGCTGCACCGCTTCAGTCCATACCGGAGAGCCAAGAAAAAGGTCGACCAGTTTGCCTTTGAAACCGAAGTCGCCGACATTGGGCTGCCGGACGCGTCGTCCATAGAGGCAACGCATGAGCGGGTAAATAATTGAAGTGGTTATCGTTGCTTCATACTTGTGTCTCACGTACAGAGGACAGGCGTATCCAGCGCCTCTCAAAACAGGTTCCGCGAGATTTCTGATCCATAGTGGCGCAATATTTCTCACGTCTGCTTCAACCACCACCGCTGCCTGCGCTTCGAGTTCGCGTACTTTCTCGAAGAGGTTTCGCAGATTGTTGCCCTTCCCTCGCACATCGGGCGCCGTGGAGAGATAGATTTTCGGAATCGAACCGGGAGCCGCGAAAAAGGCTTCTTTGGTTCCGTCGGCAGAATGATTGTCACAATTGATAATCACGGTCTTCAGATGACCATAATATTGCTCGAGGCCCGTACAAACCTGTTCCGTCGTATAGCCGATGCTGCCTGCTTCGTTGAACGAGGGAATCGCAACCACCAAATCGGCCTTGGTGATTCCTTGGGGATTCTCTTCATATGATGCCATGCCTGCGTCTCCTGCTCTATTTTCCCAACCTTTCACCACTGCCTTTCAGATACTTGAAAATATCCGCATCGGTCGTGAGAACGAACGATCCTTTTGAATTGGAAAAATTCTTATAGAAATCCAGCGTTCGATAAAAACCGAAAAATTCAGCATTTCTGCCGAAAGCCGCAGCATAGATTTTTGTTGCCTCCCCGTCCGCCTTTCCACGAATTTCCTGAGATCTGCGGAATGCCTCAGAGGTAATCTTGGCCATCTCTCGATCCATCTGGCCCAAAATGGCCGCTCGCTCCCCTTCGCCTTCAGATCGATACTGTGCAGCGATACGCTTGCGCTCGGAGATCATCCTGTCAAAAACCTTCAGTTGCACCGATTCGACGTAATTGATCCTCTTGATGCGTATGTCCAAAAGTTCTATTCCGAACTCGGGCAATAAGCGGCCTCCTGCTTCGACAACCATTTCCCGCGTGATTTTCTCACGTCCCTTCGAGAGATTTTCGGGCGCTTCTTCTCCGTAAGTCTTTTCTTCCCCTTCGGCCATCAGTTTGAAGTCCGGAACGCCTGCTTCCCTGGCCCGCTGCTTCGCTTCCTCCCATCCCTCACTGCGAACGAGTTCTACGAGATCGTTGTTCGATACATGATCCCGCACCACCGAGTCGATAATGCCGTCCATGCGGCTGTTCGCCGTCGGCACGGATCCGACTCGCTTCAAGAAAAGCAACGGGTCCTTGATCCGCCACCGGGCCGTCGTATCCACCCATATGTATTTCTTATCTTTGGTCGGGATTTGATTTGGTCTGCCATCCCATTTCATCACACGCTTCTCGAAATAATTCGCTTTCTGGACCACCGGGGTTTTGAGGTGCAAGCCCGCTTCCATGACGGGATCACCCACCGGTCTTCCAAATTGCGTGATGATCACCTGTTCGGTTTCGTTCACCACAAAAAGCGAATCGAAAGCGACCAGGCCGATAAACACAACCACCGCTATGATAATACGAATTCCTTTGGGAACCATCGTCATCACCCCGTCGTGATGGGCCTGTAGGTGCGCCGCAAGCTGCACGACGCCTACTTCTTCACATCAGGCTCAATCTTTCCTTGCTTGTTGAGGTCAAAGAGCGGCAGCAAATTCCGGTAATTCGCATCCATAATGTAAACGGACTCTACTTTCCCGATGAGTTCTGCCATGGATTCGATGTACATTCGGCGGCGCGTTACATCCGGCGCCTTTTCATATTCACCCAGGATTTCCAGGAAACGCCGGGCTTCACCTTCACTCCTGTTAACCCGCTCCAAAGCATACCCTTCTGCCTGAGTAACGGTCTGCCGAGCTTCGCCCAACGCTTTGGGAATCTTTTGGTTGTATGCCTGTTGAGCGTCATTGATCATGCGTTCCCTTTCCTGTTGGGCTTCGTTCACTTCATTGAACGCAGCCCGCACGGGATCGGGGGGGTTGGCATTTTGCAATTGCACTGCCACAATGTGCAGGCCGGTCTTGTATGAATTCATGATCTCCTGGATCTCACTCCTGGCTCTTTCAGCGATGGAAGCTCTCCCGACCGTCAAAACGTCGTCCGAATACCTGTTGCCCACGATTCTCCGAACTACCGACTCTGAAATATCATCGAGAGACGCCTCGACGTCGTGCACCCTGAAGAGGTAGTCGACCGGATCCTGTATCTTGTATTGAAGCGCCCATTGCAGATCCACAACGTTTAAATCGCCGCTCAGCATTATGGCTTCCTCTTCATAGCCTTTTTCCACAAATCGGGAACGCACGCCAGGCACCGTGGTTCGATAGCCATACTCGCGCTGAAGCACGCGGCCGGTAACGACCTTCCGAACTGTGTCGATGCCAAACGGGATTTTAAAATGCAGTCCGGCATCCCTTGTATACACGTACTTTCCAAGCCTTTGAACCACGGCCGTCTCTTCAGGTTCGACGATATAATACGAAGTAAGGAGAATCAGAGCGACCAAAACGATCGACAAAAGCAGCCACAATGGACCTTGAGCAAAGGATGGGAACCTGGCATTATTTCTGATGCGCCTGAGAATTTCTTCAAAGTCCGGTAAATTTCCCGGTCCTGTTCCTTTACGAGGCATTCTTTCCCAATCTACCATCTATTCTCCCCGGGAGGCAGTCCTTTGGACCATGTTTTCTTCATCACCGGCGAAGCATCTCTTGTCTCGAGCCCATCTGGATAACCCGATCCAAGAGAAAGCGAGCTTCACGACCGAGCGATGTCAGTTTTTCATTCCGTGATGATGTATGTATTCGAATACGTATGAAAAGAAGACCAATACCCCGGCTGTCAGGAGGACCATGCCGAGTCCCGAGGCGGGACGGAAAAACCGCGTGAGGAGAAGTGCGCCCAAAAGCCCCAGGACGATGCGAAGGGCCAATATCTTCAAAAGATTCCCTGGATTGTCATCCGTCATTCTCACCTCATGTCAGCCGGTTGGAAGCACGTCTCGGCCATCGAATTGACAACAGCATGAGAGCCATGGCCCTCCCGGACCCCTGCACATGAAGAGCAGCCGCCGCGGCCGAAACCACCTCCACCCGAGTCGGTCGAACCAGAAATCGCTCTCATGAAAGCTGAAGTCCCTTGTCTTGGTTTTCCGGCATCATTTCCGAATTTCCCTTCCCATCCATACGACGGTTCATCCTAATTGAGAGTTCGCGGTGTTGTCAAGTTTATCCGCGTCACGAATCCTCGCTCGCACTCGGCTCCAAACTGCATTTCAAAAAACCGTTCGTGGGCCTTGCGCAAGGGTTCGACGTTATTTCCACCAACCTGCCTATTGCGTTCTGTTTATCAGAAGAGGTATAAGAACAGACTTCAGGCGCTTCATCCGGCACGGAGGGCAGAAAGCAGGCCATCTCGCCGCTTGATGGTTCGTTCCAAACCGCGGCCGGTTGGAGCCGCCGCGGTCCCGACCCGCAATACCCGATTGTTTTGACGACGGCTCCTCTGCCGGTCACGACGGGCCGAGAACCGCGGATACGCTCCGCATGGCTGACTTATTGCGTGCCCCTTTGGTCATTTCAGCAAGAGAAGAGAGGCGCCTTATGGAACGTTTTCTCGTCGCAATGGATGGTTCGCCGGCCTCCGCAGGCTGCATTCAATACATTGGGCGGGTTTTGGGAGCACCCAAGAACGTCCGTCTCACACTCTTTCACGTTTTGCCGACAATCTCTCCCGACGTCCTCAAACGTGAAGAAATCCGTCGCATTGAACTCCTGCACGACCAGCAACCCGATTTGAGCGGATATTTCTGGACGATCGTGGACGAGGAACGGATGAACGCCGCTTTCCGAGACGCGGTTCAGTCGCTGCGCGATGCAGGTTTCGATCAGGCGCAGATCACCGTGCGGTTCACGGTTCAATCTGCCGAGGTGGCTCAACTCATTCTCGCCGAGGCCAAAAACCGCAAGTGCTCAACAATCGTTCTCGGAAGGAGGAAGCAGCGGTTGGTCAAAGAACTCCTCCTTGGCAGCGTTTCACACTCGGTGTTGAGACTCGCGCGCGATCTGGCAGTCTGGATCGTGCCGGAGTGATGGAGGAACTTCCTCATCGTATCGTAATGTGATACGACCCTGAACGAGTGATCCAATTTCTTCAGGGGACAGGCAATCATACACTTCAAGAGAAGAAAGGAGCGTGCCATGCAGGAGAGTCTTTTCAAGAACATCGTCTTCTGTACCGATTTTTCGGACAATGCCGACCGTGCGTTCTCGACAGCTAAGGATTTGGCCTGGCGATACGGCGCCACGCTCCATATCGTTCACGTTATGGTCAATTTCTCTCTTGCGCCTCCCATACACGCGACATACATGCCCATCGAGTATGACCCGGGGTTCGTCGAGCAAGTCAAGGAAGCCGCGAAGGAATCGATCGAAAAACGGTATCTCAGCAATTTGAGTGAAAAGCAATCCGTCAATGTCGAGCTGCTGTCAGGTTACGCCTCATCTGAAATCCTCAGATTGGTCGAGGAAAAAGAAATTGACCTCATTGTAATGGGATCTCACGGGCTTACCGGACTCGCCCACGTGCTGTTCGGAAGCACGGCCGACCGTGTGGTCCGCAAAGCCCCCTGTTCCGTCCTGACAGTCCGGCCCAAACATGCATAGCGTGCGGAACGCAGGATCGCAGCCGCGCGCACAGAAATTTCAGGGAATCTTATCTTGATGAACCGTCAAAAGCCTTTCCTGGTCACCGGCTCCGCTGGGTTTCTCGGCTTTCATTTGTCTCGTCGCCTTCTGGACAGGGGCGATGCCGTCGTGGGGGTGGACAATGTGAACGAATACTACGACGTCAGCCTCAAGTGGGACCGTTTGAAAATACTAAGGAGTTATCCGCGTTTTCAATTCTGTAAAGTGGATTTACAGGACCGCCCGGCGATGCAATCCGTGTTTGACGAGCACGGGTTCGAGATCGTCGTGCACCTGGCCGCTCAGGCCGGGGTGCGATATTCCCTCACCAACCCTCATGCCTACGTGGAAAGCAACCTTTCAGGGTTCCTCAACATCTTGGAGGGATGCCGTAGCCACGGCGTCAAGCATCTCCTCTTCGCTTCATCCAGCTCCGTCTACGGCGCTCACACCAACGTTCCTTTCTCCATACACCAGAATGTGGATCATCCGGTTTCCCTCTATGCGGCGACGAAAAAGGCGAACGAGCTCATGGCTCACTCATATTCTCACCTCTACGGTATCCCTTCCACGGGTTTGCGCTTCTTCACCGTCTACGGCCCTTGGGGAAGGCCCGATATGGCGCTTTTCCTTTTCACCAGGGCCATCCTCGACGGCAAACCGATTCAAGTCTTCAATCACGGTCAGATGGAGCGCGATTTTACCTACGTAGACGATGTGATGGACGCAGTGCTGCGCATCATGGATGCCCCGGCGGCGAAATCCGACCCGCAATGGAACAGCCACTCGCCCGACCCCGCGACCAGCCGCGCACCGTATCGCATATACAATATCGGAAACAACCGTCCGGTGAAACTCATGGATTTCATCAGAGCCATCGAACGATGCCTGGGAATCACCGCCATAATGGACTTGCTTCCAATGCAGGCGGGCGACGTGCCTGCAACTTGCGCCGACATAGACGACCTGCAGCGCGATTTCCATTGCACTCCCAAAACGCCTGTTGAGGCGGGCATATCGAGATTCATCGAATGGTACCGCGATTACTACGCCAAATAGCAGCGGCAGCGGCGGCGCGACAATCCTACGTGACCGTCAGGATGCCTTCCTTACGGTCACGAAATGCTCCTGCATCGCCAGCCCCCCACCCGCAGGGTCCCGGACATCGAGGCCCCCGCTCATAAAGTCGTTGTCGAGGATGCCTTTTTCGTATGCGCGGCTTTCGACGGGCAAACGATGGCCGAAACCATGCACCGCTTTTTCCCTTGGGAGAGCGGCATTGGTTGGGTCTCGCCTGCGCCCGCAAAAAAAGTCCCGAGACCGTCAATCGAAGAAAAGGCCCGCGTGGTTCAGCACCTCACACCCCGACCCGGTGACCAAAACCATGTTTTCCAGCCTCACTCCACCAACCTCTGGAAGGTATATTCCGGGTTCGATCGTAACCACCATATTCTCTTCCAGGATTGTCCCCCCATGTTTCCGAATTCCGGGCTTTTCATGCACCGCCAATCCAACCCCGTGACCCAACCCATGGCCGAAATTGTCGCCATATCCAGCCCTGCCGATGACCTTGCGCGCGATGCCGTCAATTTCCACGGAATCCTTTCCCGCTCTCAGACAATCCTGAGCGGCAAGCTGCGCATCGCGCACAACCCGGTAGATTTCCGCAATCTTCTTTGAGAAAGCCCCGCAGACCCAAGTGCGCGTCATGTCGGAACAATAGTGATCCAACCTGGAACCCAAATCGAAAATAACGGGTTCACCTGCAGAAATCACACGGTCCGTCGGAACGGCATGCGGCAGTGCGGCATTCGGTCCTCCGGCCACTATGGGCGGAAACGATACCGCCTCGCCGCCGCCCTCCCGGATGCCGCGTTCGATGTCCCAGGCCAGGCTCTTTTCCGTTCTGCCCGGCCGGATGGTTTCCCACACCGACATCAGTATCGATTCCGTAAGCCTCAAGGAAGCTCTGATCTTTTCAATTTCGCCGGGTTCTTTGATCACGCGAAGGCGTTCAATCAATCCATCACCAGGAATCAACATTCCTGCGGGATTCGTTTTTCTTAACAGGCCCTCAATTTCACGGAATCTGGTGAAGGTGAGATAATCCCCCTCGCAACCAAGACGCAGCACCTGGACCGAAGAGAAAAGATCCGGCAGCACCTGGGCGATTCCATGGCTGTAGATCACCGCTTCGAAATCCGGCGCCTCCTGCAAAGCAGCCTGCTCATAGCGAGGATCCGTCAGAAGATATTGCTTCGTATCCGTGACGAGGAGATAACCGGAACTCTCGGTCAGATGGAGATCCTCAGCTTCATAACCACTGAGATAGTAGCGATTTTCAGGCACAGCCACCAGAAACGCGTCCAATGATTCTTCAGAAAGCAATTTGCGAAATTTTTGCAGTCGTGATGCAAATGGTTCGAGGATCATTCAATTCTCCTCCTTTTCGTTCCACGATGAAGCAAGTGATGCACCGTCATAAAATATATCTCATCGGAATATTCCGTGCGAGCGAATCTTCGGGCGCAAACGCCAATCGCCATCCATATCGAACGGTTCTGAGCCCGCGTCCATGAACGGACCCGATCGCCGCGGTTTCGGGGAGAGCGAAACCTGTTCTTTCCCAATCTAATTGCCCCTCAGCCAACGGACAACGGTTACAGAAAATTTCACAGCATATCCAAGAGGTCCGTTCTCGTCATTTCGAGCGAAACGCGCCGAGGTGAGAGACCTGAAATCGTGGCGGCTGTGCGGCGCGTACAGAAAATTTCCCGCTCAGAGCGCGAGACAACACCTTTGGGAGATGCTGTCTCAAGAGGAACGCCCCGGAAGAATTTGGCTAAACCAGCATCATAGTGTTATGGTTCCCGGGCTTCTGCATGGCAGAGAAGCGGAAGGGCGACGCCTGGCCACCGACCCGTTGCTCCGCTCGGCTTCTTCCACCTCATAATTCTCGCACGAATCGGAGTCTCTTCCTATGGGCAAACGTGCAGCATTGGAAACGCTCGGCTGCAAGGTCAATCAGTATGAATCCACTCACTTTCTCGAGACGCTCACAGATGCTGGATACGAGTTGACGGATTTTCGTGAGTGCGCCGATCTGTACATCGTGCACGGTTGCACGGTAACTTCCCGAGCCGGTTATCAGACGAGGCAACTTCTTCGTCGGGCGCGAAGAATCAACCCCTCCGCCACAATCGTCGTGGCAGGCTGCGCGGCCCAACTGGAGGCAGACCGCCTGGCTGTGGAGGGGCTGGCCACCCACATTCTCGGAAACAGCGCCAAGTTCGACCTTCTCTCCTGGATCGACTCTCCCGGAGCTTTTTCCAGTCCCTGTATGGCCGTCGCCGATCCCCGTCTCTGCCAGGCATGCACACCGTTGCCGGTCAGCCGCATGCTTTCGGGGCGAGCGCGCGCACTCTTGAAGGTTCAAGACGGGTGCGACGCATTCTGCACCTATTGTGTCGTTCCACTGGTCCGCGGCAAGAGCCGGAGTCTCTCAGGCGAACACGTGCGCGCGCAGATGGATCGATTCCTGGGCTCCGGCTACCGGGAAATCGTATTGACCGGAATCCACCTGGGACAATGGGGCAAGGATCTTCAGCCGCAACAGGATCTTTCAGACCTCCTCGTTCATCTTTCCGAAGGGCCACTGCCCGCCCGCATCCGCCTCAGTTCCCTGGAACCCATGGAATGCAACGCCCGCCTCATGGAACTCCTCTGCACCCGCCATTGGATATGCCCTCACTTTCACGTTCCGCTGCAAAGCGGAGATGAAGAGGTCCTCAAACGCATGGCGCGGCCCTACACGCCTCGACAGTATTCCGAGATAGTCCGCGAACTTCATCGCCTGCGGCCCATCGCTGCTATCGGGGCAGACGTGATGGCCTGCTTTCCCGGAGAAACGGAACGGCAGTTCGAGAATACCTGCCAACTGATAGAATCCCTTCCCCTTGCCTACCTGCACGTTTTTCCATTTTCACCGAGGCCCGGCACTGCGGCCGCTCGATGGAACGTTCGCATCGAGGGATCCGAAATCAAACGCCGGACGCACACCCTTCACCAAATCGGGTCGCGGAAGCGGCAGGCCTTTCTACACCGCTCGCTTGGAACCAACGCAGAAGTCCTCGTCGAGACCAGGCTGGATGGCGACTGGTGGCAGGGAACATCCGAAAACTATATTCCGGTCGTCTTCAGGTCCTCGAAACCTCTTTCACCCGGTTTGCTCGTGAGCGTTCGACTCACGAACCTCACAGGCAAGGCAGCAACGGGAGAGCTTCTCTCCTCTCCATCCCAAGAGCAGGTCCAGGACGGCCCTGCGTGACAACCCGACCGTTATTGAAGGATTCGGGGAGCGCAGCCGAAACCCATCACCAGGAATTGTCCGCCAATAACCCTGGAGCATTGCCGCGGAACCGTGATTATTCCCCTGAAAACAGGAAGAATCTGACGATGGCGGGGTCGGGCGGAGCAGAAAACGAGGACATCTCCTCTTCGTAGGATTCGAACAACGGATCGAGGTAGGTCTTTACCTGCGCGCTCTTCTCATCCTCGGGCGCAATTTCAGCCAGGTGCGTCAGAATCGTTTCTTTTATGGCGTCTCCCGCCAGCACCGGAAATGCCGAGGGCCAAGACGTCACGGCCAGCGGAGCGACTTCCCATCTACCGGTCAAGAGCCGCTGAGCGGCAGCCGTCCACACCAGAGCGCCGAGAGTCACACTCTCCAAATCCGGAATTTGTCCCCGATCCCACAGCTTCTTCGCCAACGATTCGGGATTGACTCGAACGCTCTCAAAAAGCACACCCGCATGCTCTATGGCCTCGACAATGCGATTCCCCTCTCCCAGATCGCGTCGGGATCTGAAAAAATCTTCTCGTGAATTCCGATGTGCCCCCGAAGCAGGCCGGAGAATCCGCGGCGTCTTCCCGAGCAGCAACTCCCCCCTTTCCAACCACTCGAAATCGAGCAACTTGATGCCCGTGGGCCAGAACGAAAGCCATCCACGCTGCTGAACCGCCTTCAAGCGTCCCTTGATCTGAGCCACTCTCCCCTGGGCGAGCCGGAACAGGTGTTCGAGAAAGACCTCTCGAACGATGCCCAAGGCTACTTTCGGATCACCCTCGCTCCTCAGTTCGAGACCGAGATTGACATAGGCGACGGTCTTCTCGACGGCACGGCGCAACGCCTGCGGGTTGTCGGAAGCGATTCCATCCGCCACAACAACCTTGTTTGAAAGGGAAGCCAGTTCCAGTTGAATCGTATCCATTGCCGCCGCATCAGGAATCTCCTTCAAGACGCCGCTCAGCAGATCTCCTTCGGGAATGCACGCCACTGCGAAGCTCGGAGCAGATTCACCGCTCGGGTGGGCCAAAACGACTTCTTTCATGGGGAGAATCTTCTCGACGCGAATCTCCCGATAGATCTCGATGGCTTCATAAAAGTCCGGGATCGCCCTGTCCTCGAGGCGCCCTTTGTGGAACCGATATGCATCTTCTTCCACCTCAGCGTCCAACGACCAGAGTACGTGATTCAAAAGTTCCTTATAAAACCCGTAGTTCACCTCGAACAGGAAACTCAGAACATGCCTCATCAAATCTTCATACTGGGGATATCTCGGTTCCCAGAAATACTGGTCGTCGAGGGTTCCCTGCGGAAGAGAGTCTCTTGCCTCTATAAGATCCGTATCCTCCGGAAGAACCGCAACGATAAGCCATTTTTTGAAAAGGGCAACCAGTAGCTCGAAATCCGCATCGAACAACCATGCAGCCAGCTTCTCCTCGCTCGCCCGGGAAAGCCTCTCCAGCCACCCTATGGCCGCTGCAGGCCGGACCGTATCCTTCTGCCACCACTCGATGTCAAAGAGATGCTTGAGTTGGGCGACCGTAGCCAGAGCCAGAAGGGGAAGCGAATCATCCGGCCCCGTTTCCTGAACCGAAATGTAGAAGTCCTGTACGGCAAGCGCCGCCACTACCGCTTCCGCATCGGTTCTATCGAGGATGACTTGCAGCCTTTCCCTCGGGGCCAGCCGCATCAGCCGCCCGCTCATTTCCCGAGGCGGAAGCTTATCGAGCCTCTTTTCCTCAAAATCCACAACCGTCATCCGGTTCTTCTCCCTGTGCCGCCAACGTTGATTTACTTGAAATTCAGTCGGAAACCGTACGCGATTTTTTTGATTTCACAGCAGTCTCGGAATGCTCGACGCCCGTTTCGGCAAAATGCCCCACGGAAACGTTCGCCGCTGAGGACGCTCTGGCCGCAGTGACAGAGGAAACGGGGCGCCGAGACGCTCCATGGAGCGGAGAATTCCTCATCGCGGCCCCTGCCCGTCAAGCAATCTGTCGATCTGCGCGCACTTCATCGCGTAGCCCTTCGATAGGATTTCCTTGAAACACCTGTCGAACGGCAGATCGGTCGAGATCCTCAGATGGGCTTCTTTATGGATTTCGCGTAGCGGCTCGAATGCCCTCACCATCTCATCAAGGTGCTGCAAACGGGCATCCGATATCCCCGGCATCCCTTCACGAGCTTTCAGCCTTTCCCGCAGTGTCTCGACCACGGCGGCGCATTCAACAAAAATGATGTTGCAGTCCAGATCGTTCCCCAACCGTTCGGCTTCTCCCCGCCATCTGGCCGTTGAAAAAGTCGCATCCAAGACTACCGATCGACCCGACTTGAGATTTTCCTGTGCGAGAGCAAGCATTTGCGAATACACCCGGTGCCGAAGGTCTTTTCGATAAATGCCCCGATCATACGGCGCCTCCCCCTGTTCCACGTGCATCGGCCACACTCCGCCTTTACGAATGCGGTCCGATTGAATGAGAGGCAAATCCATGGCATCTGCCATTCTCTCCGCGAGTGTGGATTTTCCGGAAGCTGGAAGGCCACAGAACACCCACAGCGTCGGGCGGCTGAACTGCACCGCATAACGGTAAGCGTCGCTTGCATATCCCCGGGCTGCCGCCTTCAACTCTTCCCGCTGAGCCTCGCTCTCCACTTCAGTAGAACGAAGGCAGGCCACCTTCACTTTTACCGCGGCCCGATAGGTCGCATAGAAATCGAGCAACGCGTAGAGGGATGGATCGTCCGCCCGCTCTGCATAGGCCGCAAGGAGGACCTCGCTCAGGTCGGCACGGCCGAGGTGAGCCATATCCATGTGAAGGAAAGCAAGGTCGCAAACCACGTCCCCGTAGCGAAAACGATCGTTGAACTCGATACAGTCAATAATCTGAATGCCATCGTGCAGATACACGTGTTCGCAACGCAGGTCTCCGTGTCCGTCGCGAATTCGTCCCCGAGCGATTCTTTTCTCGAAAAGACTCCGCCGGCTCACAAAAAAGGACCTGCTCGCCTGACGAATGAACTCCCACTCCTCATTGTCGACGAACTCACCCCCGAACGGTTCCACCTGCCGGAAGTTTTCCTCCATGTTGAGAGCAATCACTTCAGGGTGACCGTAGTGATCGATTTCGACGTTCCGGGCGCTGCCTTCATAGAAGTCCGCGAGACGCCCGCCAAGCTTTTCCATATCCGGCGCCGCAACTGCGCCGCCCGCAAGGAGCATCGCGAGATTGGCTTCGTCGGGAAGCTCCTTCATCTTGACCGCGTATTCCACGGTCTCTCCTGCTCCCTCCATCGCGAACCCTCTCTCACCCTCCCGCGTGATCCCGATCACCCCTTCATAGACGTTTCGGCTGAGCCGCTGGTTGAGAACCACTTCGCGATGGCAGTAAAGCTTCCGTGCCTCGAGGCTTTCGAAATTGAGAAAACCGAAATTCACCGGTTTTTTTATCTTATAGACCCACCCTCCGGTCAGAAAAACACAAGAGATGTGAGTGTCGCGACGTTCAACCCGGGATACCGCATGGGGATAAAACGAGGGATGGGCCATCGCCAGGCAGATTAGTTCGAGGGAATCCATCGCATTCATCATGATTCTCCACGGGGCGAGAACGGGAAGCAGCCGGTCCGGCCATCCTCTGTGCGACATGAGACAAGAGGGCCATACGCGCGAAATCGCGCGGTGATTGTGTGCTTTTTCAACAGGGAGCATCGGACGCTACGAAAACATCGCCCGTATTCGAATGTCTCACATGCCGAAACGGGAAAAATCAGGATCTTGAGAGAAGTGCGGACGCATTCCAAACATCCCGCCGCTTCGCGGACACGGCGACAGTCGGCACGGGATCCCAGAGCGGTCACGCCTTGCTCCATTCGATGCAGGCGTAAGCACTGTGGTTGTGTATGGACTCGAAATTTTCGACGTCCACCATGAACCACCGGACATTCTGTTCCCTCTTCAATTCCCTTGCGATATCGCGGACCACGTCCTCGACGAACTTCGGATTTTCGAAGGCCTTCTCCGTCACGAATTTCTCATCGGGCCTCTTCAGAATCGAATAGACCTCGCACGACGCAGCACGCTCCACCAACCCGACAAGATCCTCGATCCAGACGAAGCGTCGGAACCGTACCGCCAATCTCACGATACCCCTCTGATTGTGCGCTCCATGTTCGCTGATCTCCTTGGAACACGGGCACACGGTGGTGATGGGGACGTTCACTTCTAGTACGAGATCGTAACCTTTGTGCCGGTCCAGCGATCCTGAAACACGACAGACATATTCCAGCAGTCCTGGAGTCTCCGTGACCGGGGAGAGTTTCTTCAAGAAATATGGAAAACTGATGTCGATGTGGGCCGATTCGGCTGTAAGCCTCTCCTGCATGGATTCGAGAATCGACCGAAACTCGCGAATGTCCAACTCGCCGTGAAATTCGTTCAGAATTTCCACGAAACGGCTCATGTGGGCGCCTTTGAATTCACGTGGCAGGTTCACATACATATTTATGGAAGCGACCGTATGCTGCATCCCGTTGTTTTTGTCCATCACCGTGATGGGGTATCGAATATCCTTCACTCCCACCTTGTCGATATTGATATTCCGGTGGTCGATCTGATTCTGCACGTCAATCATGGAAGTCCTGTTTCCTTATTGTTCCAGCCCTGCTTCATCCGTTGCGAAGGCAATCAGATTTCTCAGGATGTCCTCGAAGGCCGTCTGAGTCGCCGGCAAGATATCCTCGGCAAAATCCCCCTTGAGATCGGCCTCGATGATCATCTCGTCATAGGGAATGAATCCGAGAAACCGGTAGCCGGGAAGACTAGCCCTCAGAAACTCCCTATCCTTCTCTCCTCGGATCTTGTTTCCCACAAGGGCCACGCGTTTCAGGCCGATGTCGCCGCTGAGACCTTTGATTCTGCGGGCCGTCTCGACACTCCGTCGACCCGGTTCCACAACGACGATCAAACAATCCACTGCGCGCGAAGTGCCTCGCCCAAGGTGTTCGATGCCCGCTTCCATGTCCATGATGACGACGTCGTCACGGTGCAAGATGAGATGCTGAACCAGGTTCTTGAGAAGCACGCTCTCGGGGCAGACGCAGCCCATTCCTCCCTTTTTGACCCCGCCCATCACCATGAGCCGGATCCTCTGCCCGCTCGGCACTGCGAGCTTCTCCGGAAGGTCATCCACCTTTGGATTCAACTTGAAAAAGCCCCCGAAACTCCCAGGAGTCGATTCAGTCCGCTCCGAAACCAGTTCCTTCATTTGCGAGATGGGCACGATCTCAGAGCAATCTTTAATGCCCAATCCATGCCCCAGGTTGGCATCGGGATCGGCATCGATGGCGAGAACATTTCTCCCCTCGGCGGCAAACCTTTTCGCAAGAAAAGCCGAGAGAGTGGTCTTGCCGACCCCTCCTTTTCCGCTCACAGCGATTTTCACCCGTTCATCCTTCCGTCGCGCCCGGAGAGCGTGCAAAGAGTATCACGCAGAGCCGCGGGCTCAAGGATTCACCGCCCGCCCCCGGGCGCTCCTCGCGATTCCCATGAGACGGTACACGAGCATCCCCGTCATAACGGCAATGTCCTCGGCCGAAAGACCGCGACGCATGTTCGCATCGAAGAGAAAACTCGCCTCGGGAGGGAATTCATCATCTCCGGCCCAGAAAATCAATTGCACTGCAACCCGCGGAAACACTTGAAAGACCATGGCGATGTCCCCTCCCTCGACGGGCTTTCCGCCAAGCGTCTCGCCGCAGGTCCTGAAAAGATCCTTATCTTCGCCAAAGGTTGCGAGAAAGGGATCTCGAGTCCTCTTCCGGAATGCTTCGTAATAGAATTGTCCATCGGGAATCTGGCGAAATGTAATCGGCCTCCCCGTCTCCGGCCCCCCCGGTGCGTGAAGAACGTAGTGGCAAATGAGGATTTGTTCGGGGAGGGGCACGCTGTCCGTGCTTCCTTCCCTTCCAACCTCGACCCTCTCGCCCACTCGTATCACAAAAAGCGACCCCAGGAAGGCAAGTCGCATGCAAACCTCTCCTCCCTCGGACACTGAAATTTCCATCCCGGCCTTTCCGGCGAGATGGCCGAGGTCGGCGCGTTTCAACTCGTCGGCCGCCAAACGGAACGATTCCTCATAGTCATCGAGGCGAGCCATGCAGTTTTCCTCCTGATTTCAAGTATAATTGGAGAACCGCCTTTATGCAATGTCTACATATTCCGGCACACATGACCCCGGCCCTGGCCGATCGCCTCACGTTGCGCGAATACGCGCACTCACGCCCGGCTGTCCATCTGCACGGCCCCCATCTGTGGGACCCGAGGCTTGAAATGAGGGTCATCGGCGATTATTGCCAATCCGATCGACAAGATGAAGCGAGCCGGGCAACTGGTGGAAATGCATTCAGGACCGATCGTTGGTTCCTATCCGAACGTGACCCGATTGCGAAGACGGAGTACGAGGATTCTATGCCATGGACTATGAAAGCATCATCGCGGGTTGTCCGTACCGCGGCGCCAGGATCGGCATGCCGGAAAGTCGCATGGCCAATGACCGGTCTTCGGAAAATGCCGCAGACCTCCGGCCCTCTCCGGCCGCTACCCGAACCGCGCGCTGATAAATGACAGATGCCCCGGACCAGGGCGGAGCCGGGGCATCCTGTCAAATCCATGCAAAGAGGCGCTGTCTGAGGCTCTCTAGCACCCAATCTCTCTATAGAAGTCGTTGCCCTTGTCGTCAACCAGGATGAACGCCGGGAAGTCTTCCACTTCGATCTTCCAGATTGCTTCCATCCCAAGTTCCGGATACTCGAGCACCTCGACCTTCTTGATGTTTTCCTGCGCGAGCAGCGCGGCAGGACCACCGATCGAACCAAGATAGAAGCCGCCGTGCTTCTTGCAGGCATCTGTGACCTGCTGGCCGCGGTTTCCTTTGGCGATCATGATCAGGGAGCCGCCGTTCGCCTGGAAGAGATCCACATACGAATCCATACGTCCCGCCGTGGTGGGACCGAACGAACCCGAAGCCATGCCCTTGGGCGTCTTCGCCGGACCGGCATAATAGATCGGATGATCTTTTATGTATTGCGGGAGACCTTCACCCTTGTCAATTCGCTCCTTCAATTTCGCATGGGCGATGTCGCGTCCCACAATGATGGTGCCGGAGAGTGAAAGCTGCGTGGTGACGGGATACTTGCTGAGATCCGCAAGAATCTCCTTCATCGGGCGATTGAGATCGATCTTTATGACGCCGTGAGAATGCTTGCCCCTGTACTTCTCGGGAATGAAGCGTCCGGGATTCTTTTCCAACTCTTCCAGCCAGATCCCATCCTTGTTGATCTTGGCTTTGATATTCCGGTCCGCCGAGCAGGATACGCCCATGGCCACCGGACAAGATGCGCCATGCCTCGGAAGCCGTATGATCCGTACGTCCAGGGCGAAATATTTCCCGCCGAACTGAGCGCCAAGGCCGCATTTGTAGGCAGCCTGCAAGATTTTTTCTTCCATTTCCAGATCGCGGAAAGCCTGCCCCCCCGCATTTCCAGTGGTCGGAAGCGAATCCAGATACCCCGTGCTCGCAAGCTTTACCGTCTTGAGGCAGCCTTCCGCCGACGTTCCGCCAATCACGAAGGCGAGATGGTAGGGAGGACAGGCCGCCGTTCCCAGCGTCATCATCTTATCCACCAGGAACTTCTCGAGGCTCACCGGGTTCAAGAGTGCTTTCGTCTCCTGATAGAGATAATTTTTGTTTGCGGAACCCCCACCCTTGGCCACGAAGAGGAACTTGTACTCCATGCCGTCCGTCGCATACAGATCTATTTGGGCCGGCAGATTGCACCCGGAATTCACCTCTTCGTACATAGTGAGCGGGATGGTCTGGGAATAGCGCAGGTTCTCCTCAGTGTAGGTCTTGTAGACGCCCTGCGACAGATATTCCTCATCCTTCGCACCCGTCCAGACCTGCTGCCCCTTCTTGCCGACGACGGTCGCCGTACCGGTATCCTGGCATAACGGTAGAATGCCTTTGGCGGCAACCTCGGCGTTGCCGAGCAAAGCCACGGCAACTCCGCGATCGTTCGCGGAAGCCTCCGGATCGCTCAAAATGGCGGCCACCTTCTCAAGGTGCTTCGAGCGGAGCATGGAAGACACATCGCGCATGGCGTTGTTCGCCAGGAACGCGAGTCCCGCCGGATCCACCTTGAGAATCTCTTTGCCATCAAAGCTGGCCAGCGAAACGTACTCTTTCGTCAGCAACCGGTACTTGGTTTCATCTTTTCCGAGGGGAAACGGATCTTGATACTTGAATTCTGGCATCTTTGACTCCTTTCCGTAAAATGAGACATGGGAAATACCTGGTTCAACGAGAGACGATCCACAAGAATCGAGCTTTGAATCGCTTTGGAGCGCTAGTTCCGGCCATCCGGTCGGAATTGTGCAACACATCGACCCAACGGACACTATCAGGCGGCCTTCGCCATAGAACTCTGAAGGCCCGAATGCCCTTCCTCCACGCAGGATTCTTATAATATCTACCCCATTTTTGTCAAATTTTTTATGAAATCCACCCGGACGCGAAGGCTACTCTCTAACATACTGAAATTGCAGGTTGTTTTTGGAGAAACAAAACATGAATATTCCGATTTTATAATTGTAGCAGTCAGTTAGCAATCATAGAAGAATTGGTACTAAATGTGAAAGAATTCGCATTACGACGATGACCGGGAGGCTCTCCAGGCGCGCTCCACACCAGGCCTCTTGACTTTTACAGGGCAGCGTTTAAAGTAATCTGTAATTACATCCATTAAAGTATGGAATTTATTCCATGGTTCCAATTCCATAACTGGATGATCCAGTTCTTGCGCAGTGAATCGCGTTGAATGATTCTGGCAGCATCTGACGACCATAAGCCCTTTGACAATATCAAGTTTATGGCACAATTTTTGATAGCAGGTCAATGGTATTGCAAGATGAAACTCGCCGCACTCATCCTTTCTCATGAGAAACGCAGGCAGTAGTCGGTTTGTTTAGCTCTAGAATCTTTCTGATAGCGGTGTTATCCTCAAGATCTCTGAATATATTCTCATCTAATGTTGAAATTCATCATCAGCTCTTTGTAATTCAAATCATAGAACTTATTGTCCTGGCATGGATTCTCCAAATTCCTGTTGTGATGTTTCCCATTATCTTCACATTGATTCTCTGCTTATCTATTTTATGCGTATGCAATTTCACAAATTTGTATTATTATGATATATAGATGATACGATATTAATATGACTATAGATGACAGAATATTTACTCGTACGCTTATTTACATTGCCATTATCCATACTCAAAAGGACATGGGTGCTCTCATCCGTTCTGTTCAAGATATGTCATTGCGAAATGTATCAATCAAATCCTGGAGGCACAAGATGCGCTCCATAGGCAGAATCTGGGATGAAATCGAGCAGACAATCGAGAGTCTGGACCTTTCCTACGAAAAAGTCCGCTTGTATCAGGACGGTTTGCCCGTATGCGCGCGCGCGGCCGAAATTGTCAAAGAACTTGCGCAGAAGGGCAGCCGCAATCATTGCCTGCTCGTCCGCCTGATGGACCGGGGAGCGACCCTGATGGGCACGGAGTCCGCGGAACTGCTCACACAGGAGTACCTGCTCGTCCAGCAGGCGGTTGCAGGTCCCAAAGCCCCATTCAAAACCACGGTTGACTCAACCCGGGACGGCGATCGCGAGTCATTGCTCGCGAAACGCGACCGATACATAGCCCACCGCATCAACAACACGTTGCTGCCGGGTGAAACCGGGGTGTTGTTTATCGGAATGTTGCACCGACCGGAAGCCGATCTGGACCGAGACATTCATATTGTCCATCCGATTCGCAGTCGCTTGGATGCCGGAGGGAAGTGAAGATGTCGAAAAGCTCTGTCAGAGTTCTCGTCGCAGATGATGACGAAGGCCACCGTATCCTGGTTTCTCATCTTCTCACCGGGGAGGGTTTCACGGTAACGAGTGTTTCAGACGGACAGAAGGCTCTTGAAAATGTCAGGGCCGGCGCCGTCGACATACTGCTCCTGGATTTCAAAATGCCCGGAATGGATGGCATGCAGGTCTTGAAATCGGTGAAGGGAATGGACCCCGATTTGCCGGTGATCATGATTACCGGTTATGCCGACATCCCAGGAGCGGTCAAGGCCATGCAGGCCGGAGCGCATGACTATCTCGCAAAGCCTTTCAACCACGACGACGTCATGCGAGTGCTGCATCGAGCCGTCGCCGAACGTGAACTCAAACGCAGAATCAAGTCGTTATCCTTTCAGGTCCAGGACAACTCCGATCTCAGGAGACTGATGGGTCCAAGCGACGCCATCGGCAGGACCATCACGGACATCGGTATCGTGGCGCAGTCCGATTTCACGGTCATCATCCGCGGGGAAACGGGGTCAGGGAAGGAGCTGGTGGCAAAAGCGATCCACCGGGCCAGTTCGCGATCGGAACATCCTTTTGTTCCTGTCGACTGCGGGGCGATACCCGAAACACTGCTGGAAAGCGAACTCTTCGGCTACGAAAAAGGAGCCTTCACCGGCGCGGCATCGCAGAAATGCGGCAAGTTCGAAATCGCACGCGGCGGAACGCTCTTCCTGGATGAGATTTCCAACATGCCCTTGTCTTCTCAGGCCAAACTTCTGCGCGCTCTCCAGGAAAAAAAGGTTTTCCGCCTCGGTGGTTCCAAGCCGATCATAGTCGATGCTCGCGTGCTTGTGGCCACGAACCAGGATCTTCTTGAATCGACCGCTTCGGGCGCCTTCCGGCTGGACCTTTTCTTCCGTCTCAACGAATTCACTATAGCCGTGCCTCCTTTGCGAACGCGCAAAGAAGACGTTCCCTACCTTGCAAAAATCTTCCTCGACACCACCAACCGCGAATTGGGAAAAGACGTGAAAGGATTTTCGGAATCCGCTATCGAGGCTCTCCTGGCCTGCGACTGGCCGGGCAATGTGAGACAGCTCCGCTCCACGATTCGCCGGGCGGTGCTTTTGGCGGATGCAACGATCACGGAGAGGCATCTCGACATCAAGTCGATCAGGAGGTCCGAAGTGGTTGATTGCATGGTGGCATGCAACACGACCTGGAAGGCGCAACCGCTCAAGGAGGTCGTTCGCCGAGGGGTCTCCGCCATCGAGCGCGAAATGCTCACCCAGGCGTTGAAACTCTCGGGCGGGAACAAGGCAAAGGCAGCGAGGATTCTCAACATCGATTACAAGACAATGCATACGAAGGTGAAAGAATACGGAATCTTAACGAATGGAGATGCAGATGGCAAAAAAGAGAACTGAGGGCGAAAAGGGCGGACATGGAATCGAGGGAATTTTCAAGGGCCTCGCAGACATGATCGAGAGACTGGGAGACCTGGCTGAAAAAGGAGAACAACTTTCGCGCACGGGCGAAATCCCGTTGAGCGGCAAGGACAGGGACATCAAGGGCGTCTACGGCTTCTCCGTCAAAATGGGACTTGGCGGAGAAGGAGTCAAGGTGGAACCCTTCGGCAACGTGAGTAAAGACAAGACAACCGGGCGGTCCGTCGTAGACGAGATACGCGAACCGATGGTGGATGTTTTCGAGGAAAAGGATCACGTCCTGATTGTTGCGGAAATGCCGGGCATAGAAGCATGCGACGTTCAGACGGACCTCCAGGACGATATTCTGGTTCTTTCCGCCCAGCGAGGAGACAAGAAATACCGCAAAGAAGTGCTTCTTCCAGTTGAGTTCCGGAAGTCCCAAATCAGTGTCTCGTGCACGAACGGGATCGTGGAGATCAAGTGCATGAAGCAATGAGGGAACCGGAGCGAAAAGACAGGACTTCTTCAAAACCGACACACGCCCACTGCCAACCACTGGGGGTATGAACCATGTCCAACCAAGAGAAACCGACGCTCAAACTCAAGGTGACGGAATCGCTCAGCAAGGACGTTGGGCGCGCTCTGGCGCGGATGGGGCCGGAGGACCTCGAAAGATTGCAGGTATCCATCGGTGATTATGTGGAAATCGCCGGGAAAAAGAAAACCGTGTGCAAGGCGATGCCGGCCTACAAGGAGATGCGGGGACAGAACCGGGTTCAACTGGATGGAGTGGCCAGGGAGAATGCCGGAGCGGGGCTCGATGAATATGTGACCGTTCGCAATACATCGTGCCGGCCCGCAGAACGTGTGACGTTGACTCCGATGAGCATCACTCCGAAGGGAAAGGATCTCGATTACGTGGGCAGCCTCCTGGACGGCCTCCCGGTCATACAGGGCGATCGGATCAGGGCTCTTCTTTTCGGCAGTCGATCCGCGAATTTCCTGGTTGAGAAAACGACGCCGGGAGGACCGGTGATCATCAATCCCACAACCGAACTGCTGATCGGAAGCCTGAAGGAAGAACGCGCCTCTCAAGGCGTTTCTTACGAGGACGTGGGAGGATTGAAACCGCAACTTCATCGAATCCGCGAAATGATCGAGCTTCCCCTGCGCTACCCTGAAGTCTTTCAACGATTGGGGATCGACGCCCCCAAGGGGGTCCTCCTCCATGGCCCCCCCGGGTGCGGCAAGACGCTCATTGCACGCGCCATAGCCCATGAAACGGACGCCAACTACTATTCCGTGAGCGGGCCGGAGGTCATTCATAAGTTTTATGGAGAGAGCGAAGCGCATCTGCGCAAGATTTTCGATGACGCAAGCAAAAAAGGCCCCAGCATCATCTTCCTCGATGAGATCGACGCGATCGCCCCCAAGCGCGAGCATGTGGTGGGCGACGTGGAAAAGCGCGTTGTGGCGCAACTTCTTGCGCTGATGGATGGAATCAGCAAACGCCAGAATCTCATTGTCATTGCCGCAACGAACCTTCCCAACGTCCTGGATGCGGCATTGCGCCGACCCGGCCGATTCGACAGAGAGATAACCATCCCCATTCCGGATCGTAACGGAAGGCTTGAAATACTGGAGATTCACAGCCGCGGGATGCCGTTGGCCGCCGACGTGGACATGCAGCATCTCGCCGAAATAACGCACGGCTTTGTCGGCGCCGATCTGGAGGCTCTTTGCCGGGAGGCCGCCATGAGCTGCCTGCGCCGCATAATGCCGGGGATTGACTTTTCTCTCAGCGCCATCCCCTATGAACAGATCATGAAACTCGAAGTTCACATGGACGACTTCCTCACCGCCTTGCGGGATATCGAACCCTCCGCGATCCGAGAGGTGTTCGTGGAGGTGCCCGACGTTCGCTGGAACGACGTGGGAGGCCTCTCGGATGTCAAACAGAAGCTCATCGAGGCGGTGGAATGGCCCCTGCAGTATTCGCAATTGTTCGGTCGTGCGGGAATCAAACCCCCCAAGGGGATTCTGCTCTCCGGTCCGCCCGGCTGTGGAAAAACCTTGCTGGCAAAAGCGGTCGCCAATGAGACCAAGGTCAATTTCATCTCTGTCAAGGGGCCTGCCCTGCTTTCCAAGTACGTAGGAGAATCCGAACAGGGAGTCAGGGAGATATTCCGCAAAGCCAGGCAGGCTGCGCCGTGCATTGTGTTCTTCGACGAAATCGACGCCATGGTTCCCGTCCGGAGTGCGGGTTCCAGCGATTCCCATGTCAGCGAGAGAGTGCTCAGCCAGTTCTTGACGGAACTCGACGGCATCGACGAGTTGAAGGGGGTGCTCGTTCTCGGGGCGACCAACAGGCTCGACATGCTGGACCCAGCCGTCATCAGGCCCGGAAGGTTCGATCAGATCATAGAGATCCCGATTCCAAATCAAAAAGACCGTGAGGACATCTTCAACGTTCATCTGAAGAACAAACCGCTTGGCTCGGGGATCGAGCCGGATGATCTCGCGCAACGCACGGAGGGATTCAGTGGCGCAGAAATCGCCGCCATCTGCAACATCGCGGCGTTGAGTGCGGTGAGGCGGGCTATCGCGGCTTCTCGAAACAGGCCCGACGAAGAAGCAAGCCTCATTGTTGAAAAGGGAGACGTCGAGACGGCCCTCGAAGAAGTGGACAGGGAGTAAACGTGCAATCACTCTCCGGTGGGAAAAACCTGAGGCACGAAAGTGGCCCGAGTGCGATTTATCTTTATTGCATCGGTTCATCATCCCTCCTGCAAACCGTGGATGGGATGGGGCTGGATGAAGAATACCCTCTTATGCTTTTCCTTTATCGCGAACTCGCAGCCATCGTGAGCCTGGTCAAGCTATCCGATTTTTGCGGCGCTTCCGCAAGGTGCCGGATGGAAGAACTCGAATGGATCGGTCCCAGAGCCTGCCGCCACGAGCAGATAGTCGAAGAGGTCATGCGCTCCTCTCCCATAATGCCTCTTCGTTTCGGCACCGTTTTCCATTCCTATGAGAGTCTCGAGGAACGCTTGAGCCGTCACCACAATGAAATCCTTCCATTTCTGCTTCGCGTCGCAGACAAGGAGGAATGGGCTATCAAGGGGTTGATTTCTCAAAAGAAAACACGAGAGATCTTCAGCACCCAGCAGATTGCGGAAGCGGCCATGTCATTGTCCCCTTCCCCGGGCATACGCCATTTTCAGGAACAGCGCCTGCGGCTGGCCGTCGACAGGAGATTGAATCAGTGGCTGCAGGAAATGAGCGAGAAGATCGCAGACGATCTGAGCGACCTCGGGATTGAAATCTGCATGAGGAAGATTTTCCCGCGCGGTTTCATTCAGGACGACAGGGACATGTTTTTGAACTGGGCTTCCCTGGTTCCAAAGCACTTGACAGGCGACATGCACGCTCGTTTTGACCGTGCGAATGCAGAGTACGCCCCGTACGACGTCTTCTTTGGAATCACCGGGCCCTGGCCGCCGTACAGTTTTTGTCCTCCTCTCGATGATGAGGCTTAGACATGCGCTATCTGCTTTACTGCATCTTTTCAAAGAGTGCGCGACAGCCGACGGTCGGGCTGCGTGGCGTGGATCTCCAGCCCGTTCTGGAAATCACCAGCAACGAACTCTCCGCCGCCGTCTCTCAAATGGATCGCATGCCCGCGCCTCACGATGTCCCCCAGGTGCTGATTTACGAAAGGGTTATCGCTACGCTTCACAGGGAGCACACTCTGATTCCCATGCGGTTTGGATGTCTCCTGGACGGTCCTTCCGGCGTCATCGAACTGCTCGAAGAGCGAGGCTCCGCCTTCAAGGACACCCTGGCCGCCATGATGGACTGCGTGGAGACGGGAATTCATGTTCTCTTCGAGAAGCGGGCCATGGCCGGCGAGACTCCGCTGGCGCCCGGAACGCGGGCAACGGCATCGGCAAACGATTCTTCGAGAAATGGTCTGGCGTACCTTGTCGCCCGAAGACAATACTACGACCGAATCGACAGGGACACTCAAGACCATCAGCAGATCATGGAACAATTTTGCTCCGATTTCGCAGGACTCTTTGTGCGATGCAAAGTGGACGACCATAGCCGAGGACTCCCATTTGCCCCCTGCGGCATTCGCATGGTTTCGTTTCGTTTTCTCGTACATCGATCATTTCTTCGAGAATTTTGCAGTGCGGCGGAACGCGTCATAGCAAGAATGGATGAGGATTCTTTTTTGAGCGACCCCTGTCCACCCTACAGCTTTACGGAATGCCAGGCAGGTGCCTTGTGACAGGAGACCGCATGCCAGATGGCGTGGAGATCCAGACCGTCAGCAAAACATGAGGATACCGGGGATGCGAGAGGTTACAAACGGATCGTCTTCTGAAGAGTCGTCCAACCGCTACATGAAGCTCTATACCATGCTGCTCGACGCCATTCCCTCTTCCATTTTGTTCATCAACCGGGACATGCGCATTGTCGCGGCAAACCAGAATTTCCTGCAGAAAAGCAAGAGAAATATGGAGAACACCATCGGTCACCGTCTGGAATCCGTATTCCCCGCGATAATTCTCGATCACATCAATATCACACGCAGGATACGGCAGGTGATCGAAGAAAACCGCCCCACACGCGGAGAGCGGTTGACCTATCGAGCGCCCGGACTGCCGCTGAGGGTCTATTATTACATCATTTTGCCGTTTTCGTGGGAGGGAACCGTCGAGAGCGCCATCCTCTTGATGGAAGACATTACCGAGCAGGTTCGCTTGAGTGAGGACTTGCGGCGCCTTGAACGCCACCTGGCGAGCGTGGTGGAATGCGCGAGCGACATCATCCTCTCGACCGATAACAACGGACGCATATTCACCTGGAACACCGCAGCCGAAAGGATTTCCGGCTACACCTTCAACGAGGTAAAGGGCAGAGTCCTCATCGAGTACTGCGCGGAAGACTACCATGAAGAGGTTCGAAAGGTCCTCACGGAGATGCAGGCCCGAGAGAGATCCATCATGGCCGAGTGGGACCTTCTCACAAAAGAGGGAAACCTCATTCCCGTCTATTGGGTTTTTTCGCCATTGCGGGTCGGGCTCTCGCAGCCCATGGGAATAGTTGCCGTGGGAAGGGATCTTACCGAGCGCCGAAAGCTCGAAATGCAACTCCTGCAGTCGCAGAAACTTGCCGCCCTGGGAGTCATGGCCGGCGGGATCGCCCATGAAATCAGGAATCCATTGGCTATCTGCTCCTCCGCCGCACAGTTCCTCATGGAGGACAACATCACGGCGGATTTTCGAAAGGAATGCAGCCACAAGATCCACTCCGGAATTCAGCGGGCATCCACCATCATAGAGAATCTGCTTCGCTTCGCACGTCCATCTCTCCAGACAGACGTGGCTCCGCTCAATCTGTGCACTCTCGTAAGAGAAACGCTCACGCTGGTCGCCAACCAGGCGAAGATTCAGAAAATTGATCTGACGTGCAATCTTCCCAAGGACCCGGTCATGATCAGCGGCATCGGCAGTCTCCTCCAGCAGGTCTTCATGAATCTTTTCCTGAACGCAATGGATGCGATGCCGGGAGGAGGCAGCCTGAGCATCAGCGCCTGGAAAAGGCTAGGTGAGGTCTTCATTCAGATCAATGACACCGGGAATGGGATTCCGAGAACCGAGCTTCATAAGATTTTCGATCCGTTTTACACCACCTCTCCCGTTGGGAAGGGGACCGGGCTGGGCCTCTCCATTTGCTATTCCATCGTGAAACACCACTTCGGCACGCTGGACGTGGAGAGCATCGAGGGGAAAGGAAGCAGTTTCATCGTAAGGTTGCCGTCACTATAAGCGCCAAGAAAGAGAACATGAACGAGTTCAGTTCTATTTTCCTCATAGTGGACGATGAACCGGATATGTGTTGGGCTTTGCAACACATTCTGGAAGGCAAAGGGTTTCCCTCCCACATAGCATCCAACGCCTCCGATGCGCTGCGGCTCATGGAATCCAGTAATTTCCGACTGGCCTTCCTGGATGCCAAGCTGCCGGATATGGAAGGACTCGAACTCGCAAAACGCATCCGGGAAGTTGCCCCGGCCACGCTCATCGTAATGGTTTCTGGTTACTTCTACAGGGATGATCTGGCAATACAGAAGGCCTTCGAGGATGGCCTCATCAGCGGTTTCATCAGTAAGCCGTTCCTGAATGACGAGATTCTGTTGGAGATCCGGAGGATTACTTCGCCGTAATCCATCTTCCTTACATTACCATCTCGTCAGCATTCGGCAACTCATTGCCTTTTCCGGAGTCTCATGATGGGTCGTGACAATCTGAATATGAGCCCTTCAATCCGGTTCATTTTTCGTTCTTTCGGCGGCAGTCTCCAATCCCAGGCCGAAACAGCCGTTCACATTCCCTGCGCCGGCAACGATTCCACCCATGCCCCCGATATGCTGAAGCTCCAACAGCAGGCAACCCGGGAGCCCGTTCCCCATATCTATCGCATCACTTCCATAGAAAAACCTCCACCAAATTCGCAGGGACCAGACCCCGAGAATTCCCTTCGAATCAATCCTCCTTCATTTCAGCGACTTAAGAATGGAGGGATCTCTTGAATGGTTTGGCACGGTTCTAGCGTTAGTTGAAATCAGAGCCAACCTGGCCAACTGGTTAAGGCAACATCTGGAAACCACACATCAGGAAGGAGGATTAGCATGGCGAAGGTACAAAAATCCACGGACTCTTCAAGCCTCGCAGAAGTGGTGGACCGCATTTTGGACAAAGGTATCGTGATCGATGCCTGGGCCAAGGTCTCCCTGGTTGGAATCGAACTCCTCTCCATTGAAGCCCGCGTGGTGATTGCCTCGGTCGAGACTTACCTGAAGTACGCAGAGGCGATTGGCCTGACCGCGAGCGCCGCAGCTCCAGCGTAAGGGGTGAACGTATCGTTCAACTTCAAATGAGGTTCCCCCTCGGGAGCGATGGAACGGGGGATGCTCCCGGGGAGGACTCCCATCAATCAGACGAGAGAAAAGGATCCTACTATGGCAAAAGTACAAAAATCAACAGATTCTTCGAGCCTGGCAGAAGTGGTGGACCGCATCCTGGACAAGGGTATCGTGATCGATGTCTGGGCCAAGGTCTCCCTGGTTGGAATCGAACTCCTCTCCATTGAAGCCCGCGTGGTGATTGCCTCGGTCGAAACCTATCTAAAGTATGCCGAGGCCATCGGCTTGACCGCCAGTGCAGCCGCCCCGGCGTGACGGAATGTACGGCAACGCCCCTGACTGCCGGAAATGGACTTCACGCACGGTTCCTCCCTGGCAGTGGGGGCCAGGCCGGCAGACTGAACGATATGAGGAGGAACGTTATGGGTGTTTTGACTGACGACATGGCCCGCCTGCGCGGCGAGGCCAATCATCTGCGGGATGAGCGCAGAAATCTCGCAAAGGACATGAAGGAAAACACGCAGAACCGCAAAGACGCCACAATGAAAATGCGGGAGCAGTTTCGCAACGCTCACTTCGCCATGGCAGAAAGTTCGAAACAGGATCGCATGGCCTGGTTTTCGGGTTTGAAGTCCAATATCTCGGCGATGAAAGAGGGGTTTTACAGCGACTTTGCGGTGGTCCGCGATTCGATAGCTGAAATGGCGGCGAGCACCCAGATGGCAAATTCCAGGTTCGTCGTAACCATGAAGAACGATGTCTCGCAGATGAAAGAAGGCTTTCGTCTCGCACATGCCGCAATGGCTGACAAGAGCCAAACGGACCGCATGGCGTTTCTTTCGGCGCTCAAAACCAGTGTCTCCAAGATGCAGGAGGATTTCGGCAAGAATCGAATGGAAACGGCGCGAAATGGAAAACTTACAAGGGCTGCCGCGCTGTCCGGCTTGAGGACAGATGTATCCAATCTCATGGCAAGCGCTCGAAGCGAGCTTGACGAAGACCGCAGGCTCTTCTCAGAGATGGTTCGGGAGGCCAGGGCCAACCGGGCCGAATTCTCCGATGGCCTCAAGAAATCGGTCGGCGACCTGCGGAAAAAATGTCTCGAAGACATCACGGGCGCACGCGTTGCGTGGTTTGCTGCGCCTCAAGAGACGGTTCACATCTCCGCAAAAAGCAATCGTCAGGGTCCGACCGCCGCCGAACTCAACAGGATGGAAGAAGAACGGCTGGCAAAAGAGACGACGACGCATCGTGCCGCAACCATCGAGGATTTTCAGCCCCTCAAAGAGCCCGAACACCAACCCGTCATGGTGGTTGAAGAACAGAAAACGGAGACCACCGTTCATGGAATTGAGGAGATGCCTGAAACACGCTCGAAAGAGGAAAAAAGGGCATCCAAACGGGACAGGAACCGCTGAGGTTTTTATCCTGCCCCATCGCTGGACCTTCATTGTTCAGGCGCGGATGACATGGCAAAAGGCGAACCAATAAACACGGAATCCATTCCCTGTTCTTTCTGCGGCGGCACGGGAAGAGACCCTTTCGGCATCATGTCTTCTCTTTCTTCGTGCTGCGTTTGCGGAGGGAGCGGGCTGGTTCGAGTCTCTCAACCTTATGCTCCCTGTGCCCATTGCAGGGGCACGGGCGCAATAAAGACTCTCACGTGCACGGTCTGCGGCGGAAAGGGATTCGTTGCCGAGCCTGCCGGTCCCAAACATAGATGTCCCGAATGTTTCGGAACGGGAGACGACTCCTCGGCTCCAGCCATGGCATGTCTTCGATGCAAGGGTCGAGGGTGGATAGCCTTCGAAACGTAACGCACACGCATCGCAGGGAGAAACTGAAAGATGAATACGGACAATCTCAAGATCTTCTCGGCGGCCACTTTGCGGGTTCAGACGGATGGCGACACGATCCTGCCTGAACCCAGTGAAGGCTTTGTCTCGACACCCTGCGTGGAACATGTGACGGAGAGAGCCCTTGCTTATCTCGAGGCAGGCTATCCGATTCATTTCTCGGGTCCGGCAGGAACAGGCAAGACAACGCTGGCGTTCCATGTAGCCTCCATACTGGGCAGGCCTGTCACTCTCATCCACGGCGATGACGAGTTTGGCAGTTCCGACCTCGTGGGCCGAGATGCGGGCTACCGTAAATCCAAGGTGATCGACAATTTCATCCACTCCGTTCTGAAGACGGAAGAAGAAATGAAGAGTTTTTGGGTGGACAACAGGCTGACCACCGCCTGCGAGAACGGTGATACGCTAATCTATGACGAGTTCAACCGTTCAAAACCTGAAGCAAACAACGCTCTTTTGAGCGTTCTCTCGGAACAGATCCTCAATCTGCCGCGACTTCGACGATCCGGCGAGGGATATCTCGGAGTGCATCCCATGTTCAGAGCCATCTTCACATCGAACCCCGAAGAATACGCCGGCGTTCACAAAACACAGGATGCACTCCTCGACCGGCTCATCACGATCAATCTCCAGCATTACGACCGCGAAACGGAAATCCGCATAGCCACGGCAAAGTCGGGCATTCCGAGAGAGGACGCCGAGAATATTGTGGACGTGGTGCGGGAACTACGCGGAATCGGAGTAAACAATCATCGGCCCACGATCCGAGCGTGCATCGCAATTGCCAGGATTCTGGCCATCAAAAACGGCAAGGCGCGGTGGGACGACGCGATTTTTCGCTGGGTCTGCCGCGATGTCTTGAGTGTCGACACCGCCAAGGTCACAAAGGGCGGCCAGCCGATCATGGCTCAGAAAGTGGACGAGATCGTCCAGAAGCTTTGCGGATCACTGGCGATACGATCCGCGAAACACTGATTCGCCAGCGCGGATGAGGAGGTGCACCATGCCCATCCCTTCAAGACCCGGGCGCGGTTTGCAGGATATCGGCACCCATGCCGGAAGGGTCAGGCAGGCTGCGATACCACACAAGGCCTTCATGCGTCAGAGCGGCCTCGCGATGGAGAAGTTCAGGCGCGCGAGAGAAAGAGCAAGCGCAATGAATCGCGTCCGCAACACCGACTCGCACCTTGCCGAGAACATTGTGGACGCAGTGCGGGAACTGCGCCGAATAGGGGCAAGCAATCATCGTCCCACGATTCGAGCGTGCATCGCAATTGCCAGGATTCTCGCCATTAGAAACGGCAGGGCCCGGCGGAACGACGCGATGTCTTGAGGGTCGACACCGCCAGGGTCACCAAAGACGGCCAGTCGAGCATGATTCAGAAAGAGGACGAGATCGTCCAGCGGCTTTGTGGATCGCAGGCCACACGATCTGCGAAGCACTGATTCGTTAGCGGCGGGTGAGGAGGAGTAACATGGCCATCCCTTCAAGACCCAGGCGTGGTTTGCAGGATATCAGCACCCATGCCGGAAGGGTCAGACAGGCTGCAATACCATACAAGGCCTTCATGCGTCTGAGTTGCCTCGAAATGGAGAAATTCAGGCGTGCGAGAGAAAGAGCAAGCGCAATGAATCGCGTCAATAACATCGACTCACGCTTTGCCGAGATCGAATCGGAAAAAGCCGCAATTCTGCTTGCGCTTGCAGGAAATGAAGATCGGAGCGATCCGGGCCCGAAGGCGCAAGTCGAACCGAGACCTTCAACCAGGCAAATGGCGGCTCCATTCAGGCTGAAGTATTGATCTCCGGGTCTTCGGCGGCAAATTGTCAGGTCCCCTGCAACTGCAAGAGCACGGCATCCAACGGGAGCTAAAGCCTTCGGAGAACGCAGGGCGCGATGAACGAAAGGGAAAAGGAGAACGTAGGATGAAACTCAATTGTCTACGCTGCGGTCACAAAATCGACCTCGACGACGCCTATGACGATTACGAGGGCCAGGTCAAATGCTACGTATGCGGCAGTCTTCTGGAGATAAAAGCTCAAGAAGCCAAACTCCGGACTGTCCGTCTGCTGCTCGACGCCTTCACGTCTTTGGAAGCCGCGTCCCTCAGTAAAAAGAAGGTGGCGTAGCTTTATGAACGAAAGGATGGACCCAAATGGCCAGGCAAGCTGCCAATGGGGCAGGATTTTATCTTTACGCCGTCATTCTCGGCACGCAGGATCGCGTCTATGGTCCGATAGGTCTTGAGGGCAGTCCGGTCTACACGGTCGGAAAAGGCCGGGTCGCCGCGGTGGTCAGTGATGTTCCTTCGGGCAGGATACGACCGGAACGGCGTCACCTGGCCGCTCACCAGGAAGTCCTGCGGCGCCTTCTTGAAGAGACCACGCCCCTGCCCATGTCTTTTGGAATTATCACGAAGGACAAACGTGCGCTCGACAGAATAATTGCACAGAACCAGAAAGGGTTCCACGAACAGCTCCTCCGTCTGGACGGCAAGGTGGAAATGGGGTTGCACGTCCTGTGGGATGTTCCCAATATTTTTGAATATTTTGTGCTGACACACCCGGATCTGCGAGCTGCGCGGGACCTCTTTCTCGGCTCGCACCGCGAGCCAACCCAGGAAGAAAAGATCGAGGTGGGGCGGATGTTCGACCGTATCTTGCAGGAGGATCGTGAATCCTACTCCGAAAGCGTACGCGAAGCCCTCGTGCCGTATTGCTCCGAGATCAAGAACAATCCTCCCCGCAACGAACGGGAGGTCATCAACCTCGCGTGCCTCGTGCTTCGAGAACAACAGGCTGTTTTTGAAAGCGGAATCTTTGAGGCAGCCAGGCTATTCGACCACAATTTCACTTTCGATTACAACGGTCCCTGGGCGCCCCACAACTTCGTCGACATGAGGATTCAGTTCTAAGCGTGAGGCTGAAAGGAGGCTGAGCGTGTTTCTAATCGATGACATCCTTCTTGCGCCATTCACAAGCATACTTTGGATTCTTAGAGAGCTGAACGCCGCGGTCCAGCAGGAATTGGCCTCGGAGGAGGACAACCTCGTCTCCGAGCTGAGCCAGCTCTACATGATGTTGGAGACGGGAAAGATCACTGAACCTGAGTTCGATGAAGGGGAGCGTCTCCTGCTCGATCGGCTCGATCAATTGCACAAACGGGACTCCCATCATTGAAAGAACGGGGAAATGAGCGTGGCCTTACCATCATTCTTAAACGATGCAAATCTGCGTCTGCTGTTTTTCGGCGGCAAAGGCGGGGTGGGAAAGACCACCTGTGCGACGGCGACGGCTTTTCGACTTGCCGCCGAATCCCCCCGCCGAAGGTTTCTGCTGGTTTCGAGCGACCCCGCCCACTCCGTGTACGATAGCATTGTTGAAACCCCCATCCCCCTCAATCTCGACGTTCTCGAGCTCAATGCCCGGGAATGTCTGGGCGTCTTCAAAGAAAAGCACTCCCGCCTGCTTCATGAAATTGCACGCCGCGGAACGTTCCTGGACGATCGGGATATCACCGGGGTTCTCGATCTGTCTCTGCCCGGCCTCGACGAAATCATGGCTTTGCTCGAAATCGCCAGGTTTGTGAACGAAGCCAGTTACGACTGCATCGTGGTGGACACTGCACCAACCGGTCACACGCTGAGACTTCTATCTATGCCGCAGTTGATACGGGACTGGCTCGGAGCGCTCGACGCGCTGCTCGCCAAATCCAGATATATGAGAATGCTCCTCCGTGGTTCCTTCCAGGCCGACGGCCTCGACGACTTTCTGCTGGGCCTCTCCGATAGCGTGAACCAGATGCAGCAGCTTTTTCGCGATCCGCGTCAATGCCGTTTCGTTCCGGTGATGCTCGCAGAAGCGATGAGCGTCCATGAGACGTGCCTCTTGCTGGATCATCTGGAAGAGATGAAGGTTTCCGTTGTCGACATACTGGTGAATAGAATCCATCCCGCTGGCACGTGCACGTTCTGCGCGGGCAGACGGGATTCAGAGATGCATGAGTTGCGAAACCTTCTTCGAAGGAAACGATCCAAACACCATTTGTTCTGGGCCGTGCCGCTTTTCCCGGCGGAAGTTCGCGGACCGGACGCCCTCCACGGATTCTGGGAGCCTGTAACAACCATTTCTCAGTCTGATCGAAGAATTGTCCATCTTCCGATCATGCCTCCCGTGAGCGAGGGAACTACCTCCAGACACCCTCTGCCCCTCACGAGACTATCGTTTTTCATAGGGAAGGGAGGCGTCGGCAAAACCACGCTGGCCTGCGCCACCGCCCTGCAGCTCGCTTCCACTCATCAGGGTTTTGAACCGAAGGAAGTGCTGCTCTTCTCGCTCGACCCCGCACATTCCCTTTCAGCCTGTCTCCAACTGAAAGTGGGACCGAAGCCGAAACGAGTGGCCCCGCGCCTCACCGCCGTAGAGATCGATACGCAGGCGGAGTTCCAAGCTTTCAAATTGCAGGCCCGAACAGATGTCGAACGGTTCCTGCAGTCCGCATTCTCCAACATCGATCTGGTATTCGATCGAGAGGTGCTCGAAAAAATCATCGACCTTTCTCCACCAGGTCTTGACGAGATCGTGGCCTTGACCTATGCGATGGACCTGGCGGCGCAGGACCGCTACGACTATTTGGTGGTTGACGCAGCGCCTACCGGACATTTCATCCGGTTCATGGAACTCCCCGATCTCATCACGCAATGGTTGAAGGTCATCTTTGGAATCCTCCTGAAGTACAGAAACATCTTCGGGCTTCCGGCGCTCTCAAGGCGTCTGGTGAAAATATCTAAACATATCAAAATATTGAAAGATGAATTGCAGGACCCTGTCCGGTCCGCACTCCATGTGGTTGCAATCCCGACAGAGATGGCTTTTCAGGAGACTCGCGACCTTGTCGCTACCTGCCAAAACATGGGATTCAATGTTCCCTCGGTATTTCTCAATCTCGTCACTCCTCCAGGCGATTGTTCCCTATGTTCGGCACGACACGAAGCGGAATCACAAATGATCAGGAAGTATGCCCAGGCATTTTTCGAGAAACAACGGACGATTGTGTACACCGGTCAGACACCGTCGGGTTTGAGTGCGCTGGAGGATCTCGGGAACGCCCTCTACGGCGTTCCTCGCGTCGAACTGATGCCCCAGGCTCGCTGAAGGGAAGAGAGGAAAAAACATGCCCCGCATTTCTCCCATCGATGTGGAACAGCTGACGCTCTGCGACGCGCTGGATCGCATTTTGAACAAGGGGGCCGTCATCTGCGGAGAAATCAAGATTTCCGTATCGAATGTCGACCTCCTCTACCTCGGTCTCCAGGTCGTTCTCAGTTCCGTAGCGGCGCTGAGGGAGACTGGAAACCACACTGGAAAACAGGAATCGCACCATTGACCAGATCGGCATGCCACCTCCAACACAACGCGGACACATGTCAACGAATGGGGACCAGTGAGATGGAAAGCGGCCATGCAGTTGAGAACACGCCAGACACATCAGGAGATTTTACGAGAGGCGCCTCGCCCGCAGACAGCAGCCGCAATCAGGCGTTCCCGGACACTGCGGCCTCTTGCCGTCTGCCCTCTTCCAGGCTGAATCTCAATGCCGATGATGTCAGGAACGGACTGGGCCGGCTGGTCTTGACCCTGGTGAAACTTCTCCACGAATTGCTGGAGCGGCAGGCTTTGAGGCGAATCGATGCGAACGACCTCAGTGAGGCCGAAATCGAGAATCTCGGGTTGACTTTCATGAAGCAAGCCCAGGAAATCGAAAACCTGAGGAAAGTATTCAACCTTGAGGAAAGCGATCTTAATCTGGATTTGGGACCACTTGGCAAGTTATTGTGAGGAGGCATGGAAATGTCCATACAGCGCGCGACGGCACATTCGATTGAGACCACGAACCTGGCTGACCTGCTCGAGAGGGTATTGGACAAGGGGATCGTCATTGCCGGGGATATCAAAATCAAACTCGTTGATATAGAACTGCTCACCCTTCAGATCCGCCTGGTGATATGCTCGGTGGACAAGGCCAGGGAAATGGGAATGGACTGGTGGACAAACAATTCCATGATCAGTTCGCATTCCAATGAACGGATTCCGGAAGATTCGGTTGCGAGCATCGAGGATCGCCTCCGGAAGATTGAATCGGCTCTTCAGGTTTGACTCCAAAGTACGCCCGTGATTCTTGAAGGTGCCGAAACCATGTAGTAAATCTGGCTTCATTGATCCTTCATGCAATTCAGATTTTCCAACCGCACGCGTCTTTAGGGCTTGCACCCCATGGCCCAAAATTTTCCTTGACAATTCTGGCGACCGCCGTAATTATGCTCTTATCATGAACATTTTTCATGGGCGCAGCAGAGTTGGCGATCTAGTTTGTATCGCGCGCTTTTTCTGGTGACGGAAGGAAATATCGCTTTTCAACGCTTTTATTGACTCCAACTCATTTTGTCATTATGTCTTCACATGAACAAATCTGATAAATATATGGGTTTAACAATAAGTCACGATGATTTGGTGTATAGGTCAATCGTAGATGCGCTTATTAATTCTCAAGCTATAGGACTCAGTATAGTTTGTAATGGAGTTTATGTATACGTCAACAACTCATTAACAGCGATGTTTCATTATGCGGATGCATCTGAAATCATTGGGATGAATTGTGAAAACCTATATGAATATGAATCCAGAACGCATATAAAATCCATCCAGGAATATCAATTTTCAAATAGTTCCACTCCTTTGCATTCCAGAGTTGTTGGACTGCGAAAAGACGGAAGCACCTTCGATGTGCTGATTCTTGCCCATCAAATTGAATACAACATCAAACCTGCTACTCTGAATTTTGCGATCGATATGAGCTTCCAAAAGAACCTCCTCGATCGCTCGTTGCGATTGGAAAAAATCGAAGCCATCGCCATGTTGGCACGCGGGATCGCACATGAAATCAACAACATAATAGGGGTACTTTCGGGAAACATAGAGATGATCTCCCTGTCTGCGCCCAATTTGTCCCGTGACAGCATTTATTTGGAGCAGGTGGTTGCTGCCTGCAAGCGCGGGAAAGAACTTTCCCAGCAGCTCTTCCGTCTCGCTCCCAAGCAAATCGAGGATGCCACATCGGTTTCCATGGCTCCGATCGTGAGCGAAGCCCTTGCCATTCTGAAACCTTCCATCCCTGAGTTCATCCGCATCCTTCAAAAGAATGAGATCCCGCCCGGGGAGGATTTGATTCATGCGAACCCCACACAGGTCATGGAGACGCTGGTTGACCTCTGCAAAAACGCCGTCCATGCCATGCGGGAGGAGGGGGGCGTCATCGAGATCGCCATGGGGAATCTGGTCCTGGTTTCGGAGTCCACTGAATACCCTGACTTCTACTTGCCTCCAGGACGGTATTTGAGGCTCGCAATCAAGGACGTGGGCCACGGCATCGACCCATCGCTCACAGAACGCATATTCGACCCTTTTTTCACCACCAAGGGTCCAGGTGAAGGAGCCGGACTGGGGCTCGCAGTTGCGTCCGCAACCATGCGGAACCTTGGGGGAGCGATCGCGGTGGAGAGCGTACCAGGAAAAGGAAGCACTTTCAACCTGCTCTTTCCGCGAATAGAAATCGATCCGTCGGAAATATCCAAAGATTCGGATCAACTTCCGACTATCCTCCTCATTCAGGACGACGCGGAACTGGCAGACTGGGGAGCGGCTCTGCTCGATGGCCTCGGTTACATAGTGGTCCGGAAATCTTCGGTTATCGACGCCCTCGACCTGTTGAGCGACGGTACGGCATCATTGCATGTGGTGATAGTGGACTCGAGCTTGCTCCAGGTGGGAGCCGTTCGATTCATGGAGGGACTTGTCGCTTTACGCCCGGACATTCCAACTATTCTCTGGGGCGGCAAGGACGAGGCCTTCTTCGAGGAAAGCAATGCCGTTCAACTCTTAAAAAAACCTGCTACCGCCAGAGATCTTGCCTCTGCCGTCCGGCGCGCTCTGAACGTTCGCTTGAAGAACTAGAACCATGCGCCGCCCGATGCGCTCAAACCCCGGCGTCCATCCTGCACCACAGCTTTAAGTCTTCCTAAATCTCCAGAGAAACTATAGTATGATCGCTTCATTTTGTGAATGATACGCGCCGCGCATCGAGTGCTCAACGATTTCGCATGGACGCCGCCACCCCGATCCCGAGTGGCTGGTTCTCCGAATGAGCGGGCGTTTGCCGCGTGCGTCACGCTGACGCGAATATTGAGGAGGAGCGACTCCTGCATGAAGATCACAGTCCTTGGTTCATCCGGATCAGAAGCGCCGGGGCAGAATCCACCAGGGTTTCTCGTAGACGACTTCCTGCTCATGGACGCAGGGACCGTCTCTCTCTCTCTCGACATGGAAGCACAATGCAAGATAACCCACATTTTCCTCACCCATTCCCACCTGGACCACATCAAGGCGATTCCCTTTCTGGTGAACAACATCGTCGCGAGCCGAGAAGGTTGCAGCTTGCTCATTCTCAGCAGCAGACAAGTAATCGCCGACCTCCGCCGCAATATTTTCAACAACAGGATTTGGCCTGATTTCACGCTCATCCCGACTCCAGCGAATCCTTCACTGCGATACCAGCCCATTTCCACACGGGAGGTCCTCGATATCAGAGGCTACAGAATCCAGGCGACCAGGGTCAACCACGGCACCGTTCCAGCCTACGGCTACATCCTTGAAAACTCGGCAGGCGACACGGTCGTCTATACCGGGGATACCGGTCCCACCGATAGAATCTGGCGCCGGACGCGTGGACGCCGGATAGGGTGCCTCATTGTGGAGGTTTCTTTCCCCGATGAAATGGCCGATCTCGCACTGGCGTCGGGACATCTCACCCCTGCCCTGCTCTCGAAGGAACTCAAGAAAATGGCGCAAATTCCTGAAAGGATTCTCATCACCCATCTCAAACCGTACCATAGGGGGGCCATAGAGGAGCAGCTTATGGCCCTTCAAGACGTGCGGGTGGAAATACTCTCTGACGGCGCGTGCATTCACGTTTGACATGGAACGGGCGGAACGCTCCTCCTTCACGGTCTCGAAGCGGAGCGGGACACTGCACATTTCGTAGTGCGAGTCTTCGAATGTCGGTTTCTATCCCATTGATTCAACGAAAATGGAGCCTTCTCGCAATCCTGGCGGTAGAGGGTTTTCTTCTATTTTTGTTCCCGCCATCCCTCATCTTCAGCACCACGATCATCACGGGCGGGGACACGGGGTCGCATTTTCCGACGGCTGTGGCGCTCCGTCACCAACTGCTTACAGGGGGCTCCCTTTTTACCTGGATGCATGGGAACTACGCCGGTTTTCCACTGTTCCTGAATTACTTTCCGTTTCCGTTCTTCCTGGCGGCCTTGATTTCCCTGGCCCTTCCCATCTCGATAGCCTTCAAACTGACCACGCTGCTCGCCATTTTCCTCATTCCTCTCGCTCTGTACGGGTGCCTGAAAAATCTCGGGTGCCGCTCTCCGGTCCCGGCGCTGGGCAGCGTCTTTTCTTTGCTCTTCCTCATGATGAGCGAGAATTCCATGTGGGGCGGAAACATCGCCAGCACCCTCGCCGGGGAATTCACTTACGGCATCTCGCTCGCCGTCTCGATCCACCTTGCCGGAAGGCTCTACGCCGATATTCCACGGAATCGCAGGCTCTTCTCCAACGCCGTTCTCGAAGCCATTACGGCCCTGAGCAACGGCTACCCGCTCCTCCAGGCCGGATTCGGGAGCACCTTTTTTTTCTGGAAACGCAGTTTCATCCCCTACACCCTTCTCCTTCACGCGACTGCTTTTGGAATGATCGGCTTTTGGATACTACCGCTCATATGGCGGCTGCCCTGGAGTACGCCCTTCACCCATTCCTGGAACATCGCGGGGTGGCGCGAAGTCCTGCCCGTCATACTCTTTCCTGCGGTGGCCGGAATATTTGCCGGTTGGGCAGCCCGATGGGTGCCGTGGAGAAGCGCCGTCTCCGATCACTCCCGGCAGTCGGATAATAATGACGCCGACGCCCCCTCTCCCCCGGACCCGTCTCTCTCCGATGCAACAGTCCTCCGCGTTCCCCATGGAAGCCCCGAGCAGTATCTCTGGTGGCATACGGGAGTCTCTCTCCTCGGCTTTGCAACCGCTCCCATTCTGGGATTGGTGGATATCCGCTTCCTGCCTTTCGCTCAGCTTTACCTCGTCATGCTCGGCGCCATCGGCTGGGGAGAATTCCTGCAAAGGTTCCGCTGCCGCGATCTCCTGGCCTGCCTCCTGGCCGTCTCGGTTTTCGTCTGTTCGGCTTTCAACATGGAACCCGCCGCAAGTTGGATTCGCTGGAATTACTCGGGTGTTGAAAACAAGCCCCTTTGGCCCGCCTTTCAGGCCGTCAACCTACGCCTCACCGGCGACGCCAACGACCCTCGCGTTTTCTACGAACACGCCGAACAAAACAATGGAGCCGGATCGGTAAGGGCCTTCGAGACCATTCCGTATTTCAGCGGGCGCTCCACCCTGGAAGGTCTCTACATGCAATCGAGCATCACTTCTCCTTTCGTCTTCTATATCCAGGCGGAACTGAGTCGAGCGCCTTCATGCCCGTTTCATTCGTACTATTATGCCGGATTCAACGCCGGGCGCGCCGCGCAACACCTGCGCCTCTTCAACGTGAACCGGGTCGTTGCCGTTACCGAACAGACCGCGCTCTCCCTCGATCGATCCGACGCATACTCTCCCGATTTCCAGTCACCTCCGTTCCGAGTGTACCGGTTGAACGGTGTGAACCCATCATACGTGGTACCCCTCCTCTATGCCCCTGTGAGGATTCCATACCGGGACTGGCGCAACGCACAATCTCAATGGTTGCGCAAGTCTTCGCTCGATGTTCCTCTGCTCGTAACGCCCGAGCATCCCGACGGGGACTACTGGCGCAACCTTCCCCCGTGGGACGGAAAACCTGAAACGATTCCCGGGCAACCCCTCTTCGACCCTTCTGTCGATGCCATCCAGGCTTCTGCGATCCTTGGCGAGGACACCATAACAGTCCATACTTCCAGGGTGATGCACCCGTTATGGCTTAAGATTTCCTATCATCCCGACTGGAAGGTCTCCAGTGGAACATGCGAAGTGTACCTGACGTCTCCATCCTTCATGCTGCTCGTTCCCCATACCTCCACGGTGGTCCTAACGTTCGACACCCGGCACGGGATCTACGCGGTGGGAATGGGACTGTCCGCTTCGACCTTCCTCTGCATAGTCGGCGCGACTTTCTTGAGACGACGACGGATGCACGGCCGGCGCGCCCCCCTTCACCCACCGCCTTCCTGCGCTCCTCCCTCAAACCACGGCGAAGCGATGTCTGGCGCGGCGACCATACCCCCTTCCCTCCCGGCACCGAACCACCCCGTCATAGCCAAGACTGAAGAGCGCAACACGATCGGGCGGCCTCCGTGCGGTCTCTTGCATCCAGGCGGAGTTACCGATGGCATGAAGGCGACGTATCCCGTCCTCCGGCCATGGGTGTGGGTTCTTTTCGCCCTGGTTTTCGCTCTGGCGCTTGCAGGACGCAGCGACCGGGATCCCATATTGCTCTACACCAGGGCCGTGAACGTCTATGACAAGGCCATGGCCATTGAGAGGGTGGCACCCGGGAGTGCGAGCCCTTCCGGAACATCGGAGGACAAAGCACGGGAACTGAATCGAGAGGCGGAAAAGCTTTTCACCCGGTGCATGGAAAAGTATCCCCACTCTCCCGTCGTGGACTACTGCGTCCATTATCTGACGGCCATCCTTCAGAAGGATGGCCGATGGAAGGAGTCGCAGGCCATCCTCCTATCGTTTCTTTCCATCTATCCCGATACGCGCTCGCGGGCTGAATTCCTGTACCATCTTGGCTTGTGCGCCCGCCACCTTTTCAATGGCGGGGTATCCGACGATTATTTCTGGCAGGTTCTCGCCTTCTTTCCGGAAGACCCCTGGGCAAGACACGCCGCATTCAGGCTCATCGAATCGACCCCTCCCGGGGACCTTTTACGGGTCGCAAAAGCATACTACACCGGTCAGGACATGGATCGGTCACGCCCGCTCCTCGAGGCTCTCTCCGAAAATGGGCCGCAGTCCCTCAGAGCGGAGAGCAGCATGTTGTACGCCTGCTCTTTCTATTACCAGAGCAACTGGAAGGAAGCATCGCGACTGCTTACCGATTGGCTCCAGCAATATCCCAACCATTCGCAGGCATCGGAAGCATGGTTCACCCTGAGCGAAACCCAGGCGTACATGCAAGACTACAACGCTGCGTCCGCCAGTTTGCAGGAAGCCCTGAAGCGGGATCCATCCCTCGTACGGGAGCAGCCTTCTTCAGCATTTGTGGAAACGCTGGATTCCCTCACGGGACATTCATCCGAGTCTCTCCCGTGGCAACCATGAACCCGAGAGGAACGACTCGACCTACCGGGAGGAAGGATCTCAGACCATGAACGTCCTGCTCTTCAATCCGTCGTGGGGAGCTTCGGTGCGTCAGCAGCGATACAACCGCTCCTGGCCCCCGCTGGATCTCCTGAATGTGGCGGCCATCCTCCGACGCGACGGTCTTGGCGTCTCGTTTCTGGATGCCAGAGCTTTCGACACCCCCCCGGAGTATTTCAAGAAGGAAGTCAATCGAGCGGACCGGGTTCTTGTGAGCACCTCGCCCCTCGACCGCTGGCAGTGCCCGAACATCGGCCTCGATCCTCTCATTCGCTGGACGGAACTCATCCCACCCGAAAAGCTCATCCTGTATGGAGCCCACGGGACCATTTTCCCCGAAGAAACGATGGGGCGGACGGGTGCGCGCATCATCCTCAGGGGGGAACCAGAGGCGTCGGTCCTCGCTCTCTTTCGGGCGCTCGAACGCGGAAAGGAAGCACTGTCTTCCACACCATCCCTTTCATTTGTCCACGGGACGCAAGTCCGGCACACACCCGCGGCATCCCCCGCCGACCTGGCGGCGTTGCCTTTGCCCGCATACGACCTGACTCAGCCTTCCGGCTATGAATACGAGGTGCTGGGAAGACCTCTTGCCGTCCTCGAAACCGCCCGCGGGTGTCCGCACCGTTGCACCTACTGCCTGAAGACGATGTACGGCCGAAGCCTCCGCCACAAGCCGGTCGAGCAGGTAGAGGGCGAGGTGGAAGGCGTTTTTCGGCTTGGATATCGTTTCATCTATTTCATGGATCTGGAGTTCACCCTGGATCGCTCCCGAGTCGTGAATCTTTGCAGGATGCTGAGAAGATTTCAGTTGCAGTGGTGCTGCCAGACCCGCGTGGATGCGGTTGATCCGGAACTTTTGAGGGAGATGGCTTCCTCCGGTTGCCGCTTGATACATTACGGCATCGAAAGCGGCAGTCCCGAGACGATCGAGAGAATTGGGAAAAAGATCGCGACCTTTCAGATTGAGAACGCAATTCGCTGGACGAAGGCGGCCCATATCGCAACGGCCGCGTTCTTCCTTTTGGGTTTTCCCTGGGAAACCGGCAGGGCGCGGAGGGAGACCGAACGCTTTGCAAGGCGCCTCAATCCCACGTATGCTTCCTTCCACTTTGTGACATTTTACGCTGGAACGGAACTCGCCGGCCCGACGTCGGAGCGCCAACCCTGGTGGGTGCAGGAACCAACGCACGACGCCGATGAGGGGTTGCTTCGACGAGCCTATCTGAGGTATTGTCTGCGGCTGCCCTATGCTAAGGAGCTGTTTCTAAACGGCAGGAATCGACTCTCGGCCATCGGGCTCTTCCTCCGCTTCCTGAGAGGCCTTTCTTCTTCGCCGATGTCCGCCGATTCCACGCACAAGGGATAACGCAATGCCCTCAATGCCGTCCCCGCCGGATTTCACTATTCTGATTCCCCTCTACAATGAGGCTCCGGATCTTGCCGCCAACCTGAGCGTGTTGATGCGCTTCCTGAAAGAGCGCCGCTTATGTGCCGAGATCATTCTGGGGAGCAACGGTTCCAACGACGGGACGCCTGTGCTCGGGGCGCTGCTCCAGACCGCCTTCCCGGGCAAGGTGCGTTTTTTCCATCTGAACGAGAGAGGCGTGGTTGGCGAGGTCTTCAAGAGGGCGGTCGATATGGCATCGTCCCCGCTCCTGCTTTCCCTCGACGCCGATCTTTCGATCGATATGGAATTCATCCCTCGGGCACTCGATTTGCTCGTGCGAAACGACATAGTGGTTGGCTCCAAGCGTTCGGGGTCCCAGAACCGGTCGTTTTTGAGGAGATTTGGAAGCGCCAGCTTCATCCTGTGCGCTCAAGCGCTGCTGCGGCTGCCCTACGACGATTACTCGATAGGCGCCAAAGGATACCGGGTGAACCAGATTCGGCGATGGGTTCAGGGGCTCAGCGCCGACACCAACTACGTTCTCGAACTTCTCCACTGCTGCCGTCGGGCGCGCCTTTCAATAGCCGTACTCCCCGTTGCCTGTGAAGACTGGAGAAAGAGCAGGTTCAACCTGACGAGGGAAGCGGTCGTCCGTTTCTCCCATCTGCTTCGTTTCTGGCTGTGCCGGCTGGCTGGAAGATAATCCGAAACGCTGCGCCCGTCCGGAGGATGACGGTTGCTTCCCGGCCTTCTGGAATCCGCCTTCATGCCGTGCCCCCGCGTCCCCTGCCAGTGCCGGCGATCGGTTTCAGGCAGTGAATTTGCGGGCGGCGTTCAAAAGAGAAGCGCTGCGTCCTCCAGCTTCTCCAGGTTCATCACGGTCTGCAACAGGGCTTCCACGCGCTCCGCATCCCACACCTCAAGGGTCAGACCGCGGAATTTCGAGGCCAGAGCGTCGTCACCCCCGAGGTTTTCCGGATCGCCCAGGGGGTAGTCCGTCCCTCCCGAGTGAACCTCACCGGATTTCATCCGGATCTCGACGGCCACGCCCCATCTTCCGGGATGAGCTGCATCGATGGCGTAGTCCACCACGAGGCGCACTCGCGCCATGACTTCGCGGATTTCGGAATCCCGGAGGTTCTCTTCGCTAAAGTCAGCAAGACCGCATCGTCCGTTCTTCAGGGCGAGAGCGACGCAGAAGGGAAGGCTGAACCTGGCCGCAAAGACGCTTTCCGGCTGAGGGTTATTCGTTATTTCAATGGCGGTGCGATACGTCCGGACCGTGACGCCCGAGACTGCGGCGGCTTTGATTCCGTTGCGGCGGGCCAGGTCGAGGGTCACGTCCATTGCGGGGTGAGTATGCCGGCATGATGCGTGAAACTTGAAAGAGTTCTCCTCCACCCGGTACGGGGCGCAGCCGAGTTTCTCCGTTATCCGGCCGACGTCGAAGCGCGGCGCCATGGCCCGGAAAAAGCCCTTCTCTCCTTCGAGAATCCGAGAGGCTCCGGAGAATCCCTCTTTTGCCAGGAGAGCCGCCAGCAGTCCATTTTGCGCCGCCTTTCCCGGATGCAGATGCTTCGACATGGTCGCATCGCTCAGGAACTCCCAGAGTCCCGCAGCCTGTGTGCCCGCGCTGCCGATGGCCCAGACCGTCTGTTCTCTCGTGAGTCCGAGGAGCTTTGCCGCCGCGGCGCAGGCCCCGAAGGCGCCGCACGTACCCGTATTGTGCCAGTAATGGTAGTGGGAAGGAGTGACGGCTTCGCCCACCCGGATAGCAACCTCATACCCGGCCACAATGGCCTCGATCAACCCCCGGCCGCTCGCATGAACCAGTTCCGCGGCCGCGAAGGCCGCGGGCATCACCGCCGCTCCCGCATGAACGATCGACCTCCTGTGCACGTCGTCGAGTTCCAGAATGTGAGAGGCTATACCGTTCGCAAGAGCTGCGTTCAGCGCGGAAGTCCTCTCACCGGAAGGGAGCAAAACCGCCTGCGGGGAACCGCCCTGATTTCTCAAAACGGACACAGCGATTTGCGCGGGTTTCTCGCAGCCTCCGCGTGCGGCCGATCCAAGCCAATCCAGAAAGGACAGTCGAGCCATTCGGACTGTCTCCCGAGGAAGAGCATCGAATTTCAGGCCATCGATGAAGTCGGCCAGATGTGCACTCAGCATCGTCTCCTTCCCGTGAAGATCCATACTCTCCTCGCTCCTGCTCCCGTGCTGACCGGCAGATCAAGCCGGTTTCGTCCCTTTGTCCCTATCGGGGACATCACCCGCAACGTCTTCCCGCATTGTTATCCCCTTCGGACACATCTCCGGGAGATTCCTGATGAAGAGTCTCAGGATCTCGAGGGGAACTTCCAGGAGCCTCAGACGATGCTCGCCGAGAGCATCTCGAGGGTCGCGGGCGAACCGCAAGGTCTTTATCAACCCGGCGGGCTTGATATCGCCGGCATCGTCGCACTCCGCCCGACAGATCCCGCAGAGTATGCACGTGGCCGGATCTTCCAACTCCCGGGCGATATCGGGCGCCATGCAACCGTCGTAGTCATTCCGCAGGACGATCCATGGAACAGCGGATTTCAGCGACTCGAAGAACGGGTCAAAATCCACCACCAGGTCTTTCAACTGCCTGAAATGCGGCAGAGGTTCGAGAACGATCGTTTCCCCATCCTCGGTCGCCTTCGCGATAAGGGTCTGACACGCCAGGGCGGGCCGGGAGTTTATCCGCATCGCACACGAACCGCAGATGGCGCTCCTGCAAGAACGTCGAAAAGAGAGGCTCGGATCTTGCTGCCATGCAAGCATCAGCGCGTCCAGCACGGTCTGCGTGCTTTTTACGGTCACCTTATATTCTTGGAAGAAGGGACCGGAGTCCTTTTCCGGATCGAATCGGCAGATACTGAGCGCAATCTCCATCTCAATAGCCCCTCTCCCTGGGTTCGTAGCGCGTGATTTTCACCTGGCCCGAGCTGAACTCGGGACAACCGTCCCTCAGGCGTGCGAACGTGTGATGAAGCCACATCTCGTCATCGCGCTGCGGGTAATCGAGCCGGTAGTGAGCGCCCCGGCTTTCGGTGCGCGCCAGGGCCCCGGCAGCGATCAACTCGGACAACTCCAGAAGATAACCCACTTCCAGGTAATCGATGAGAGCATAGTTGAACGGTTGAACTCCGTAAGAAGGGGGAAGCCTTCGATAACGCACCTGCAACTCGCGAATCCGGGCGACGGCGTCTTCCAGTTCGCTCCCGATCCTGAAAACGCCAACCTGGTCGGTCATGAGCGATGTCAACTCCCGCCGGATGTCAAATGTACTATCACCCGTTCCGCGCGCCCCGGAGCGTGGCGACAGCGCTACCTCCCACCGCTCCAAGGCCCGCGTGACGGTTCCCGCCGAAAGATGCGGCCACGGTTGGTTTTTAGCAAGGTCCTCAGCCCGCTTGCCCGCCCTCCTTCCGAACACGACGGTTTCGAGGAGCGAGTTTCCTCCCAGTCGATTGGCGCCATGCACGCTGACGTTTGCGACTTCGCCCGCCGCGAGAAGCCCGGACACGGTGGTCTCACCCAGGATGTCGGTCCTCACCCCGCCCATGCTATAGTGTTGGGCGGGTTCGATGGGCATGGGCATCCGGGCCGGATCGACACCTGCATAGCGAATGGCGAGATCTCTCACCTGGGGCAGGCGATCTGCCACAAGCGCCTCTCCGAGATGCGTGAGGTCGAGATGGATGTAATGCCCGTTAAAGCCCCTTCCATCCTTTATCTCTTTGAAGATGGCCCGCGAAACGACGTCACGCGGCGCCAACTCCATCTTCCCCGGAGCGTACCGGGCCATGAACCGCTCGCCCTCCGTGTTGACAAGATACCCCCCTTCGCCGCGCGCCGCTTCTGAAACGAGAATATTGGTTCCGTATAGCGTCGTTGGATGAAACTGGACGAATTCCATATCGGAGAGCACAGCCCCGGCTCTGTAAGCGATCGCCATCCCATCCCCGGTATTGGCGTGAGCGTTCGTCGTCTTCAGGAAGGCGCGCCCGTATCCGCCCGTCGCGAGAATGACCTGCTTCGCTCGAATCACATCGATTCGAGCTGAGGCGAGATCGTAAACCAGCGCGCCCGCCACGCGTTCATCCTCGACCAGCAATTCGAGAAGATGCCGCTCCGGGTAGATTTTCACGCCTCGTCTCAGAACCTGTTCGTACAGGGTGTGCAGCACCACGTGTCCCGAAAAGTCGGCTGCGAAGCATGCCCGGGGAAAACCCGCTCCACCGAGTGAACGCTGCGCGAGACCTCCGTCGGCGCTACGGGTCCAGGGAACCCCCATCTTCTCGAGTTCGAGGATGATCTCCGGCCCGTCGGAACAGAGCACCTCGATGGCGTCCTGATCCCCCAGATAGTCGCTTCCCTTCACGGTATCGAAAACATGCGCCTCGATACTGTCGTTTCGGCCAAGAACCGCGTTGAATCCCCCCTGCGCTGCCCCGCTGTGGGAACGCGTCGGGTAGATCTTGCTCAGGACCGCTGCATCGGTCTTATCCGAAATACTGAGAGCGGCCATGAGACCGGCCAGCCCTCCCCCTACGACAAGCACCTCATGGACGATCATACCCGCTTCTCCCTCAAATTGGCCCTGCTCTGACGGCCGAATCCACGCGAATTCACAATCTCGGTCCGGGCGCACCACCAAAGAAGAAGCCGACCCCGTCGAGTCGGCTCAAGTATCAGGATTCTCCCATGAAACGAAAGAAAACGATTCTTCCGCTTCCACCGCGTCACAGCACATGAAGTTGAAGACAACTCTGAGCATATGGCACCAGCGCATGAGAACGGGAACCAAACGAACACGGTCACTCTTTTACCATGTTTTCGGCCTTTAGTGACACGATTTCGGAATCACCGGTTCCTTTGGACATTGCATCCGTACGATAACGCTTCCTGTAGCGAGTCTGAGCGGAGAGAAATCCCCATGTTTCCAGGGCTGAATCGCCTCTCCCCCCACAGGACAATGTTGTTGAATCGGGGTTTTCTCTCCCGGCATGAGATGGCCATGGTGAGAGAGAACGGGTTCTTGACAACCCTTACATGAACCCTGTGGCCCACAGAGACGGAGAAAAAGTTCGTCCCGCATCACGTCAACTCCCTCGCCGTGCCCCCCGAAGGAGCGGCAACCGGCGCCGAATCCTTTGATTTTTGTAACGCCATGGATTACAATGGAAATCTCGTCTTTTGGAAGCGCGTGTTGCCTCGCACCTTCCCTTGGGACAGAAGGAGACACCAGAAATGAGATCTCGATCCTTTCATAAATATTCAGCGGTATTTCTGCTGACTATGACCATTTCCATTATGGCTTCCTGCCAAACGGCAGAGCCGATAAAAGCTCGATCCAGACCACCTGAAGTGACAATGGATAATGTTGCTAAAAAACCAATCATTGACATGATAGGCCGCGAAATGCGCAACAGCGGTTTTCAAGTACGCTCCGCAAACGACTCGACACTGGTTGTTGGGAGGAAGTCAACATCAGAATTAACAGCGACTGTTTATGGATCGTCATTTACTGGCATGGCCGAAGAGCGAATTGCATATAGCGTAATTGACATTGGGAATTCGGTCAAGGTATCAGCAGATATCTCTATTGTAGCCAATCCCGGAACATCATTAGAAAAAATTACCAACCTGAACGACACGGAATACGCAAGCAGCATGCAGGCATCACTGGAAAATCTGAAGCGTTCGGTCCAGGCAAATCCGCAGGCCCCCATTCAAAAGCAAGACATTCCTGCAACCACACATCGGAAATCCCTCTCTCCCGCCACACCCGATAGCGCACAATTAGATATCTATATAAGCGACATCCGGTCCAAGGGCAGCATCTCGGCGAAAATGCGGGCGGCGGCCGATTTGTACAACCAGGGCAAGATCACGAAGGAGGAGCGCAACAGGCTCCAGGCGGCCATATCGAAGGGCGAACTGTGATTGGTATCGCTCGCCGCCATGGCGATAACCAATTGAATCCTTTCCACATTCTCTTCGGAACGGAGTCCTCGATTTGCGCGGTGCGGCACCATGTGGAAAGACGGGCACAGGGTGAGGGGAATTTCGCAAAGCATTCGAGGCAGGGACACGTGAATCAGGCAGCATTTGACGTGACCGCCCTTGAAGAGGTACTGGCGGAGGATGCCGCCCTGGAGCCAGGTGAAATCTCCCGGGCGGCATCGATGTTCCGATGGTGTGAAATTCGAGTTGCGGCGGGCTAAAAGGCTGCCGTCACACGCACTCCTCCAAACACATGGTTTTCGCGCCCGTCCCACGAGTTGGCCTGGATGTAGCTGCCCGCTCCCAAAGGAAATGCATACCCGACTTTGGGCGAGATGGTGAAGTACTTGCCGACAGGTATGTTGAGCGCCGCCGAAAGCGTGCCTGCAACCCAATCGGTGACATAGTCGTTGTCGCTATAGCCGAAACTCGCTCCCAGATCGACGCTCGTGCCGCACCATGGCAGTGCGAAATTTCTGGTGAGGTCGATCTGCATCCACCAACCTGGGATATTCTCCACATCTCGATAACCGGTTACAGCCATCGTGAGCCACGGAAATGCATAAGAGAGCCCGCCGAACACCTCGAAAGTATCTCCGTAGAGCTCCGTCAGAGCGTAGTACACGCCACCTGCGGTAGCATTCAGCTCTTTGCAGAAGATTTCATGTGTATAGGCGAAAGTGAAGTCCGTTTCATTCCACTTCGCATTGCCGTTGGTGTTCATATGATCGACGGTATCGAAATTGCCCCAGATGTTCACTGAAAACCCTTTATAGGAAACGGTTCCAGACGGCTGAATCACCGCACTGTCCCTGCTCAAGGCAACCCCTCGAAAAATGTACTGGCTCAGGATATCCACGTACAGGCTCACCGCGGGCTTATCCTCCACGGGTGCTACAGCGGGGTTGTCCAAAGGTGCGGCCTCATCCGCCATGAGCGGCGCAGCACAGAGAAACAACGCGAAAACAACCAGCAGAATCGATACGAACGTCCTCATTGCTTTTGAAATAAATCCATTCATGACACAGCCCCTCGAATCTTAAATGTTACATTCCGTAAGCCCGCGCCTCCGATAGATGCCCGAGCACGCTCCTTCCTCCTCGATTTTTCTCAATCGAATCCAGGGAACGCGGCATCCCCCAATTCTTCTCGAAAACTTCCGCAATCTTTCAAAAATGTTTCCAAACGAACCGCACGAACCGCGTTCCTACGTGTTTCCCGTGCGGGCATGCCCCAATGTCCCTCGCAGGGACCTCCTTCTTTCGACCGATCCCAAGGCGAGACGCTCCATCCGTCGCATTCAGCGGCGTCATCATCCCCGAGATGTCATTTTTGAATCTACTGGGCCGGCCCCGGCCCCTCCGGACGCCCCCTTCCTTTGACGGGAAAGGCCGGTGGGGCGTGGACCGGGGGGAGTGAAGCCCATCGCCCGCACACAACCTTTCCCATCCGAGGAGAGGGAAAAGGAGAGTCTCCGAACGGTATTCAATAATGGCAAGAAGCAAGCCAAAAGCGAATCGCCGGTCGGCGATTCCATATGAATGGGTTCCGGGGAGGTGGCCCAAGATCGAGGGGTAAGGAATTAACCTGCTAAATGCAAAGGATTTAATCGATTCTTGACCGCCAAGGACAGCATCGGTAAGGCCACAAGAACCATCATCTCCCAGGGGCTTTCCGTTTCCACCAGCATGAAAGGTTTGTACAGATTTGACACAATTTTGTACATCAAAACGGCGTTCGGCTGAAATTCACACAATTCTGAATCGTATGGCGACACGCTAAGAAAGGCGAAAAACAACCGTGCGGTGGGTTCAGTCGAGTCGAACGCTCTTCATAGGCTCATGGAAGACCGGCGTACCGGGCATCGTTTACATTGACATATTTGCGCGGTGTGTGCAGATTAGCCCGTGTCCGTGCGGCGATTTGCCCGGCGCGGATGGGAAGCGGCCAAACCGCTACGACGGCTCAAACTCTATTCGCAGGGTCTCTACCCTGAACGGACGGTTTCGTATGGATGAAAAGTTGTTGTTTGAAAACCTCGCACAGGAATTGATTCGCGAATGGGACGTCATTCCCACCGGAAGCGGTTTCCTGATCATGACCGATTGGCGTCTGCCCAATGACGAACGGATCGAAATCCAGGTGAGAACGGTCGGAGAAAGAGACGACCTCTACGTCGTGACCGATGGCGGCAATCTGTTCAACTTCCTCTTTGCCGAAGGGGTCTCTCTCGATGCGGATGAGACCGGAAGGAAGATCCTGAACGGGGTGATGAAGAGGTACGGATCCCAATTCGTGGACTACCAGATCGTCAAAGGCGCAAATGATGAAACCCTCGCGGGGACTGTCAAGAGCTTGCTGGAAGCCGTCAAGGATGCATCCCTGCTCCTCTGGCACAAGCTGAGCGACAGGAAGTCCATCCATTAGGCTGCGCCCGGCAACAACTGCGCACAGGGTCATGTATTCTATCGCCGCGCCGCCACTGTTTCCAGGAAGGCCTCCACGCGGGTCTTCAGCTGCTCGATGTCCGAATCTGAATAATCTGTCTCAACGTGCAGGACGGGGAGTCCGTATTCATTTTCGACCAGTTCTCGGACCGTGTACGCCTCCACGTTGTAGGTGTGACAACATTGCCAACTCAGATCCACAACGCCTTGGATGTTCAACTCTTCTATCAATCCGCCGATACGATCGACCCGACCCTGATTGGGGGTCATGCAGGAGCAGGGAAGGCTCAGATACCTTCTTGCCAGAGCCATGTAGGGGTCAGGTTCCTCTTCATCCACCAGATCGTAGACATTCTTGATTCCGGTGCAGTTTTCCTGGCAAACGACCACCCCTCCCGACCTCTCGATGAGTTTCAGAACCTTATCCGACCCTCTGCCGGCCGGTGTGCCGGTGAGAAGAATACGCGGGGCGCCGGCGTTGCCGGCTGTGTAGCCCGCATCCTTCATAGCCTTGAGTTCCGTGGCTATTTCCTTCAGACGTTGAGTGTATTCCAGAGGGTCTACGCAGAACAGCAATTCCCGCTCGAGCAGGCAGAAAGGTTGTTTTTAAGGTCGATGGGTCAACATTGAGGATCTAGCCGAGGTAATATAGCAGAGAGCGAGCAAATTCGAAGGAGAGATCGAGGTTT